>Ga0272442_10003283_pt1 | contig 22810 bp, 26 predicted proteins | sample SSMForm2O_FD_200262 | JGI IMG/M metagenome (GOLD analysis project Ga0272442, IMG submission 200262) | Marine sediment archaeal communities from Little Sippewissett salt marsh, Falmouth, MA, United States - SSM-Form-2O | ecosystem: Environmental > Aquatic > Marine > Wetlands > Sediment ...
CACCTGAGCCAAAGTACACGTGAGTACAGGCAGGTTAAGAAGCTCTATGGAAAGACCCCACCCCAGCACCTCTACGATCTCGGGGTAATGAATGAGAAGCTGAGTGGCGCTCATCTGACATATGGGACTGCTAAGGATTTCCAGTTGATCAAGGAGACTGGGATGGGTATACTGCATTGTCACAGCGTTGAGAGCCCATTGATCGATTGGATAGACATGGGCATACCCATTGGATTAGGAACCGATGATTATTATCATGATATGACGGACCTCATAAGAAAACAGAGAAACGGTGTCATGGCGCGTGCATCCAAGACAGGTGGATACTTGGGCATGATCAATGGTAGCCGAAGAACAGCGAGACCTAGTTTCTATGAGATGCTTGAGCTTGCCACGCGTGGTGGCGCTGAGGTCTTTGGAATTGATACTGAGGTTGGTAGCCTTGAGGTAGGTAAGAAGGCTGATATCATCTCGTTCGACTTGATGAATCCATACATCACTCCAACGAGGGACCCTATTACAAGCGTTTTCCTCTATGGGACACCTGGGGGTATCGATAACGTGATCTGTGATGGAAACTTCCTCAAGAAGCACGGCGTACTGACCACCCTCGATATGAAGGACGCATTAACCAAGGCTCAAACAACATGCGACCAGATCATAGATAAGTTCTTTATGGAGCATCCAGACCAGAAAGAAATCTGGGAACAAAAAGCCCACCAATAACCCCTATTAATTTCCTCAACACTTTCTCATTATCTTGACTCGCATAGTAATCAGCAGGTGCCTTGGACTAGACTCATGCCGCTATAATGGCGAGAAGATCGATGCACCTTGGCTGAGAGAGTTAGCCTCGAAAGCTGATATCTTGTCTGTTTGTCCTGAGGTAGAGATAGGGCTCGGGGTACCCCGGAATCCAATTAATCTTGTAAAGGATGAGAAGGGTGTTCGATTAATTCAAGATGTTTCTGGGATTGATCTTAGTGAGGAGATGGTCTCATTCAGTCAAGGATACCTGAGGTATATTGGGAAAATAGACGCATTCATACTGAAAAGCAAGTCTCCTTCCTGTGGTCTTGGGACCACAAAGATTCATGAAGGCAATAAACACAGTCTGGGGTCTGGTGTTTTCGCGGCTCTCGCCGAGAAGATTTGTCCAAAAGCTGTACTAGTTGATGAAAGGTTCATGGAAACGGATGGTGTTGACGCATTACTGGATTTGATTAATCAGGGTTAGTTCGTTTGTAGATTCCCCTGAGCATGGCTATTTGTCCATGATGATGCAGTAATTCTCCAAGTAGCACAAATAACGACTCCTTCAATGGTCTCTTTCTACCCCATATATCGATCTCTTCCTCGAGCTGTTCCACGCTTAGTTTACTGATTCCATCAACTACCTTTTCTCTGCCTTTTTCAAGATCAATCCGTAGCTCTTCGAGGCTGTGTTTCTTTTCTTCATAGTCGTCATCCCATCCAGCCGGGTTATAGGTTCCATCGAGTACCTGTGGTATCAAGAGAAAGGCGATCCTTGTGGTATGGGTTAGTATCCAGTAGATGCTATTGGACTCTTCAGTGGGTTTCCAGTGTATCTCAGCCTCTACGAGATCACCCATCACGTTCTCTAACCTATTGAAGATATAGCCAGCGAAATCGGCTAAAATATGGTTCATAAATAGAAATTGGTTATTGGGTAATAATATTTTCATCGAAAAGTATGGCAAATCAATGATTTTTCTAATAATGTTTAACAGGTAGTTAGCAGAACCTCTTTTGATAATTAGGTGAAGCGATCCTTGGTAGATTTATGGTCTTGGATGGGGGACATAGTAGCGAATTATGGCTATATGGGCGCTTTCCTCATCTCTATCTTCGGTAACTTCACCGTCTTCTTCCCTGTGCCATTCGTGGTTACAATCTATGCTTTTGGTGCCACACTCAACCCCCTCCTACTGGGGCTAGCTTGTGGTATAGGTTCAACCATCGGCGAGTTCAGTGCTTACCTGATTGGCAGAGGAGGGAGAAGGGTAATAGATGAACGATATGGTAAAAGATTGGAGACCGCCAAGCTTCTCGTCCAGAAATATGGGATGACCATTATCTTCTTGTTCGCAGTATTGCCCCTCCCAGATGATCTAATCCTAATTCCCCTCGGTATGCTCAAATATAGCCTGAAGCGAGCGATGACCGCCATGTTTCTAGGGAAATTCATAATGTGTACAGTAGTAGCCTACGCTGGGCGATATAGCTACTCGATAATAATGGATGTCTTTGCTTCCAGTGGTTGGCTCGGCGGGGTAGCATCAACATTCCTCTTAGTTATAGTAATTTATGTTATGCTCAAAGTGGATTGGGTAAAATTCATAGATAGCGATATAGAAAATATAGAGAATTAGGTAAAGCTATTGACTGTCTCCCAGTCAAGCTTCTTCAATAACTCAACCAACAGCCTGATAGCGTTCTCGGCATCTTTGAGGCTCAACAAACCAACATGACTGTGAATATGCCTCGTAGGAACAGTCAGCACTACCGTTGGGCAACCTGATGCATTCACATGAATCCTGCCCGCATCAGTGCCTCCCCCAGACATCTGGCTAAGCTGGAGGGGAATCTGCGCCTGCTTGGCTGTATCAATGACAAACTCCTTGAAGGGTTGGTTGGGTATCATGCTTCGATCATAAGTGATTAGACCGGGGCCCTCACCCATCTTGGTAGCTGCCTCATGTGGCTTGATCCCGGGTACATCTCCCGCGATATCTACTTCAAGCACTATAGAGACATCAGGGTTTACTGTCTGGGCGATTGTCTGTGCTCCTCTGAGCCCCACCTCTTCCTGAACAGTTGCTGCTCCGATTATCTTGTTGGGGTGGGTTATACCTTGTTCCTTGAATCTTCTCATTGCCTCCATTATGACAAAGGTTCCTATCCTATCATCGAATGCCTTGCCCATGGCAATCTTTCCATCCCTGATCACGCTGAATGGGCTCCAAGGCACCACAGGGTCGCCTATTCGTATCCCTGCTTCCTCGACCTCTTTCTTGGTGGATGCTCCAATATCTATGAACATGTCTTTCTTTTCCACCATCTTTTTTCGTTCATCCATTGGCAGGATGTGAGGCGGTTTGGAGGCTATGATCCCTACAAGGTCTCCTTTCTTTCCCCTTACCACTACTTTTTGAGCGAGGAGAACCTGATCCCACCAACCTCCCAGCGGGTTGAAGGTTAGATATCCATTATCAGTGATAGATGAGATGATGAATCCCACCTCATCTGTATGACCAGCCAAGAGTACCTTTGGTCCATCTCCCTCCAAAGTGAAAGCCACTGTTCCCAGTTTATCTGATAATATCTCGTCTGTGAAAGATTCTACTTCTTCCTTGACAAGCTCGTTTATTTTTCTCTCAAAGCCTGATGGACCGAATGCTTCCATCATTTTTTTCATCAGTTCGATTTCACGTTTATCCAATTTATTAATCAACTCTAATTTTGACCACTGCGTCTTAGCTGTACATCTGTCTGAGATCTTAATATTATTGTTGAAGTCCAAACCATGAAGCAAAATATGTTAAGGCTTGTTCCTGTTCATTAATTAATCTTGATTAGGGGCTCCATAATTTATTAAATAGAAACGTGTTTTATTTTTTGAGCTACCTTTGCCAAGCCGCAAACTGGGCCAAGGATAGCTCGTTTTTATTTTAGACAATCAGTCGCTTTTTGTCGCATTCAACCGTGACAATGGGTTTAATAGTGAAACTGTCACTTCGTGATTTTAATTCATGCACTTAACACAATTCTGTAATCGTATAAAGGCATGATATAGAAAAAAGACGTAATATTAACTCAATCAAGCAATAGATACATCTCAATAATCTATAGTTATCCTACTATGCCATTTTTTGTATAGAAGCCATAAATTTACACATGATCCAGAGGGGTTGATTATATTCAACAATCCATATTTTGATGCTCCGAGGTTTTATATGTCTGTCAGAATAGTTAGTGTGAAAAGCGGAGCGTGGCTGTGGTAAGCTGTCATCCCTCGTTGCCGTTGGGGACCCCCGCTCCGGTAGCCCAATACTTCTTCAGGAGTCCTTACTGTTCCTCGGGAGCCTAGCGCCCACTAGCCAGCCCAAGTTTAGGAAGCTTTGAACAAATTTAAAAAACTATTCTTACATTTGGTGAGAATAACTCAATTTCGAGGAAAAATATGTAAAATATATAGAAAAAAACCGTGTTTTATGGAACAATAATCCATATTTTAACGGACACTTGACTCTAAAAACGTTAACGCTTTTTTCTCTGTGGATAACTCAGCCTGAACCCCTACTGGAATTGTGGCAAATGGATTCGTATGCCCAAAATCAAACTGAGTGACTATAGGTATGTCCCTATCAATTACATCAACCAGTAACGACTCTATACTTTGATCCTCCTTTAAACCAAGCATCTCAGGATTGCGCCCAAACACAAGACCAGAAACCTCATCCAATGCTCCTAGTTGTTGGAGATGCCGTAGCTGTCTAGAGATGTTATTTGGTCCAGTGTCTTCTTCATCACACTCTAGCAGCAAAATGTGACCATCAAGGTTTGGCCAGTACTTTGTACCAGCTAGGCATAGCAGCGTACCAAAGTGGCCAGCAATCAGTCTTCCTCTGGTCTCCCCATCACTGACTACAGTCCATCCCGGGTTCTCGACTTCTTTCACTGGTTTCTCAGGATGCTGCCAGAAAAAGGGATCATCGATGAATGTGGGGGATGCTTCAATGCTGTATGGTGCTGTTCCCTTCATGACTACATGCTTGAAGACCTCGACTTCCCAAGGCATCAGGAAATCATGTGTGAAGGTGATGAAGGCTAGTCCGTTGAAGTTGATTAAACCAGCTTTCTGGTATAGTATGGTGTTGAGGATTGTGATATCGCTGAATCCTGTGAATACCTTGGGGTTCTCCCTGAACACAGAGTAGTCTAGGTGATCGATTATGTCGTTGCTGTTCCAGCCACCCCAACAGCACATTACGCCATCAACAGACTCGTCGGTGAATGCTTCCATTAAGCTCTCTGCACGCTCTTGGGGTTTACCTGCTGTCCCCTTGTATATTCTGTATACGTCTGGGTGTATCTCTACCTCGAATCCAAGTTTCTCAAGGTTACTTACTCCAGTCTTGACTGCATTTTCGGCTAGTGAAGCCATACTGCTGGCTGGAGCCACGATTCTGATCCGATCCCCTTTTCCTAGACGCTTTGGCTTGACGAGTTCCATACGAAAAAATACACGGGCACTCTGTTAAACTATTCGAGAAGCCTAGTTACTTTTCGCGCAGAGGTTAGGTATCCTGAGTGGCCTATCATCTGGGTCTTGGGGCGTGTCTTGTTAGGTGCTACTGTGATCTCCCTGAGCATGAGCTCTACAGTCTCGATCTCGATGAATGGATGGTTCCCAAGTTCTTCTGTGACCTTTATTACCTGCTCTATCGTGGGGCTGAATGACATGAATACCCCGCTGCCTGCTAGGGCTTTCCATGCATGTTCGATGACCAGCCATGGTGTAGCCATGTCCAGTATGATTGCGTCAACGTCTTCGTGAGGTATGCCCTCTGTGATATCAAGTATATCCAAGTCCACATAGGGCATGAGTCCTGATCGCTCAATGTTTTTGGCTGCTGTCTTCTGGTGTCTTTCACTGATATCATAACTGTAGACTTTTCCGTCTGGTCGAACAACGTTGGCTAGTGCCATGGTTAGTGCGCCGCTTCCTGTTCCAGCCTCAACAACACTGCTTCCGGGTCCTATGCCTAGCTGGAGTAGTATGTAACTGATATCTTTGGGATAGAGGACCTGTGTTCTGCGGTCTGTTTTGAGTACTCTGTCCCTGATCAGTGGTTTGAGGACGTAGAAGCTGACCCCGAGGCTGCTGGTGACCACGATGCCGTATGGTTGGTCTATTAGTTTTCCTAGTTCGATGAATCCCTTGTGGGTGTGGAATTGTTTGTCTTGTTCTACCTTGACCTTGTATGTTCGTCGGTGGTCCAGTACCAGGTATATCTCGTCGCCTTCTTTGATCAGGGTCATATCGGGGTTCAATAGTAGCTCTGGAATAAATTTCCTCCCCTAGGAAGCCACATCTTATAGGCTCGTATCCCGATTTTTGGGCTATGAAGGACCTAATTAAATACAATGAGTTCAGGCACAAGATGAATGATCGCATCACTGAGTGCGGGCACCTCGGTTTGAAACGATTCTGGGCACTAGATGGTAGAGCCTATGAGCCGGGTGCTTTGGATGAGAAATCTCTGGAGTTTATGGGGTTGACTACGAGTATGGTTTTGAAGTGTGATGATTGTGTCACTTATCACTTGATTCGTTTAATCCAGCTTGGGGCGACTAATGATGAGCTCTATGAGGCATTGAATGTCAGCTTGATAGTGGGTGGTAGTATTACTATTCCACATATTAGGCGGGCTTTCGAGACCATTGATGCCTGCAGGGAGATGCAGGAGACCGATCCCGAGCTAAAGGCACTTCTTTAATCTTTTACTTTTATTTAAAATATATAACTATCAGTCCTCTTTGAATATATTATGGGGCAGTTGGAGGGGTTTCTAAGGAGGCATGATGTTAGGGTTATCTTTCTTGTTGGGCTCTTTTTCCGGCTCCTTGTTTACTGGTTGATACCTGTTGACTGGAACAGCGATAGTTATCATCACTGGCTCATCAGTTATCTGACGCTGCATGTTGGCTTGGCTCGGGGTAGGCTCTGGGACCTGCTGGGTTGTGATTATTATTGGGGGATCATCCCGCATCTGGTTCAAGCCTTTCTATTGTGGCTGTTCAGGACCAGCAGCATCGAGGTCATACGGATATTCAATATTTTGATGGGTGCTGTAAACTCTGTTCTCGTCTTCAAGATAGCTTCAAACTACTATAGCTGGGAGAACGGGGTCTTGAGTGGTCTCGGGTTCGCGGTTTTTCCAGTTTCAGCTGTCTTTGATTCAATTGGCATGCAGGATACCCTTGCATTGAGCTTCTTGTTGGCTTCTCTTTATTTAATGCGTTCCCGTAGCTTCTGGTCTGGTGTTTTTTTGGGTTTGGCTTGCCACACTCGTATCGAGTATACCCTTGTATCTGTGCTTATCTTGGCTGGTTTCGTATTGCGTGAGCGCTTGTTTACCATTAGCCAGCCATATATTCTGGGGTGGCTTGCCTCTTGGGGAATGTTTACGCTTCATATCTATATCCAGACTGGGAACCCCGTCTACCCCCTCTACTATAGCTTGTACAGCGTATTCGGAGGATATACCAGCAAGTTTACTGGATTACCTTTCATCGATGTTTTTATGGGTTGGCTGGGTGCGAGGCTGTTTATTTGGACTCGTAGCGTATTTGGTGTAGCGATTATCGTCATTGGGCTCCTTGGGGTTTTGATGATCCCTTTATGGCGTACAGGAAGTGGTATCGGTATGAGCCCCAGCTGTATCTTGTTTCTGTCTTGATGATTTTGGGTCCCTTGTTTTTGCCTTATTTTGAGTCAGAGCGTGTCTATTTGTTGATGATGCTTCGTTTCCTCATACCAGCAGTTGCTTTGGGGTTGCCCATATTGTTCCACCAATTATCCAAGTTGAACCCCAACCCAGAGACCGATTCCAGAATTAGATGGGTTCAGATTGGTCTCGTTGTGGTTTTATTGGCTGGTTACCCGTTATTCCTTTCCCAGTATTCTGGGCTTCAAGGTGCTGTTGTTAAGGAGTTTGATATCGCTGATAGGGTTGGATCGGAGTACTCTGGGGGTACTATTGTCTGTGATATTCCAAGCATGCTCTATAGATTGGTCTCTGAGTGGGATGTTGAACCGACCATGTTGCTAAGCAATCATTATGGTCCTCAGTATTATGGGATCGATGAACCTGTAGCTTATCTTGAATGGTTTGATGATAAGGATGTGAGTATATGGATGTATTATGGGGATCGAGGTGATCCAGTATGGGGTGTGTTGATGGATAATTATTCAGGGGTCTTGGTGAACCTGTTTGGAGACCCCGGATATGGCTGCTATCTGGTGGATCGCCGGCTGGTTGACTCACTTTTATAAATCTATCAGTATACCCTAGGGCAAGGTGCGTTACTTGTCCAGATACGAGGAGCTAGGGGTAGATGTCAAAAAGAAGGGAATAGAGAGCTTCAAACAAGTAGTAGATAACCTATATCCAGACGCTTTCTGTGTAATCCAACGAGACCCAGCGTACCCAGATACAGGGCTGGTGGTTCACACTGACTCTGCTGGAAGCAAACCCATTATGGCGTATATCTGCTACAAGGAGATAGGTGACCCTAGCTGGTTCAACGGCTTGGCTCAGGACGCCTTGGCTATGAATATCAATGACTTGGTCTGTGTGGGGGCTAATCCAGTCTCCTTTGTTGACTATGTTGCATTCAATACATTGCTCATTGATCGGGTTGAGATGCTGGCGGCTCTCTCAGATGGATTTGGACACTGCTTGAAGATATTAGAGGAGGAAGAGACTCCAGTGCTTTTCGCTGGGGGTGAGACCGCAGATCTCCCTGATCTTCTCAGGACTCTGGATGTCTGTGTGACAATGTTTGGACGAGTTCCTTTGAGCAAGGTGATCTCTGGGGACGCTATCAAGCCAGGGGACAAGATAATCGGAGTACGCAGTGGAGGTAAGATCAGGTACGAGAAAGGCGTAAACAGTGGTGTCATGAGTAATGGTCAGACACTTGCACGCAGCTGCTTGATGACACCTGATTATGTGAAAAAGTATCCCGAGATTTCTCATCCTGCGCGTGGTAGGTATACTGGGCGTTTTAGATTTGATGATTATCTTGATGAACTGGGCTCAACTGTGGGTGAGGCATTACTGAGTCCAACCCGTTTGTTTTCCCCAGTAGCGTTGAAGGTGCTTGAGAAGTATGGTGGCTCGGTGCATGGTATGGTGCACAATACTGGTGGAGGTAACACCAAGTGCCTCAGACTAGGACAAGGTGTCAGATATGTGAAGGAGATGCCTTCTCATGATCCTATCTTTGAGTTAGTCAAGCAGGAGTCTGGTGTGGAGTGGCGGGAGATGTATCAGGACTTCAATATGGGTGTGGGTTTCGAGTTCATCGTTGATCCTGATTCAGCTGAGGATATATTGTCAGTTGTTGAGGGATTCGGTGTAGGGGCTTCCATCCTTGGTTTTTGCGAGGAATCTCAATCGGGTAATAAGCTGACAATAAAATCAGATAAGGATGAGTTTGATTATAGTTAGGTTACCCCTATGATAATAAAAATGGATATTATCTATCATCCCAAATAGGTATGATTTCTTTGACATATGTGTGTATGAAAAAAAACACACGAGTAATAATATAGATTATCAACACTGAAAAAAGTGTTGCATCATGTCATTGAACGAACTTGAGGACATTGTAATCGAACCCAACGAAAAAATTCGTGGTGAAAAAGGGAACAAGGATAGGATATTTAGTTCAATTCTATTAGAAATAACTCAAGTTAAAAATAATTTATCACTAATTCAGAAAATTAAGTTTAACATATTTGGAGTAGTTAAAATCGAGAAAGGAAAATACCTAAAAAAATGTCATGATTGTGGAGATATATACTTGACAAGTGATCCTGACGATTACTACTGTCCTGAAAGTTAACGTGCACGCTAATAAGGAGATAAAAAACATGAATCGTAGGTTAAAGAAATTGTTTCTCAATTTATTAACCACGATGCCAGGAGACTTCGGTGTTTTACTCAGAGCTAAATATTATCAAAAATACGTTGGTAATTACGTGCTCATCCGACAAGGGGTTATTATTAGCCACCCTGAAAAACTAAAAGTCGGTAAAAGTGTCAATGTAAATCGTGACACCGTTATTAGGGCTAAATACGGTGTAGAGATTGGGGACTATACTATGATTTCTTGGAGAGTGAACATATTGAGTCAAAATCATAATCATCGTTTGAATGGTGTTCCCTTTAGGTATCAGGGATATAGTGGGGATAAGGTTGTAATAGGAAAAAATTGCTGGATTGGCTGTAATACCTCGATTTTGTCTGGCGTTAAAATTGGTGATAACTGTGTTATTGGTGCATCCAGCGTGATCACCAAAGACATACCCGATAACTCGGTTGTCGTTGGGGTAAATAAGATCGTAAGGACTTTGGGCGCACCGTATTCTCAGTCTCCACCTGAGTTAATACAGGGACAAGTCGATCTAACTTCTCAGATTACTCAATAATCTCTGCTAGTTTGATGGCGTGGTTGAGGGTTTCAAGAGATGATCTGAGCCGTTTATGGGGGCCAGTATCTTCGTGTACAATCTCGCTCGTAAGACATGTAAATCGGGGGCATTTATTATGTATGATCTACATGAAGAAACGCCCAATCAGCGTAGAGAACCGCTGGGACATACTGTATCGAGACTATCCTGAGGTCTATGATGAGTTTGCCAATGTACCCTACGAGCCGGGAATGATGAGTGTTCTGCATGAGCGATTCGATTTCAACGGTAAGACCATAGCAGACATAGGCTCTGGTTCAGGGCGATCAACGTTGAAGTTAGCCGAGTATGCTAAGCGTGTGATTGGTGTGGAGCCTGAGAAGGCTATGCGTGACGAGGCGTTGAAGAACACAGCTGAGGCTGGGCTAACCAATATCGTTTATGTTGATGGTCGCGGCGAGGAGATGCCCCTCGATGATGACTCGGTGGACATGGTGGTAGCCATAACAGCAACCATGTATCCACCTGAGGATGTGATTCCCTTGTTTATCGGGGAGGCTAGGCGTGTTGTTAAGTCGGGTGGTATGATTGTGTCTGTTGATGTGGCTCCGGGTTGGTATGGCGGAGAACTAAACGAAATAATTGATGATCCTAATGCTGATGTTGAGTTGTAGACTTATCACAGGTGTTTTGTTGATGATTCTGGGTTTGATTATTTTGATATTGATCAGACGTCGTATTATGGGAGCTTGGAGAAGATCATAGGTACTTATGGGTTTATCTTCGGTGTGAAAGCCATTGAACACATCCAGGAGAATAATATTACGGCGATAAAATGGAAATTCAGAGCTTATCATGAGAAAGTGGCCTCAGTGTAACTCTGATTCATCATTTGATCAATCTAATGCCTTCACATCATCGGCCAAGAAGGATACCTCAGCCCACATGTTAAAGATATCTGATTACTCGATACTGATCAGAGTACCCCTGTCTTCCTGCTTCTTCTGGAAGCTAATCTCCAAGACACCATTCCTGTAACTGGACTTGGCAGACCCACGATCGATCTCTGACTCAAACTCCAGCTCCTTATGGTATCGACGGTTCACGTTATCCACGCTGATAGTCAAGCCCCTGACCGTGGCAAAGAGCTTGATATTCTCCTTTTCTACACCGGGTAGCTCAGCCACCACCTTGACACTGGACTCATCCTCTATGACATCTACTAATGGCTCACGGCTATCCTGAAGGCTCAATGGGGTCTCATCAGCTTCCAATCCAGGCTTCATGTTGCCGAATTCCCTGATTACTGGTTTTCCGTCTGGTCCGATCTTGACGCTGTACCCATATACAAAGGGTCCATACTCACGCTTTACAGAGCCGTCTGGGCTGCGTATCTCGCGCCTCATCTCTTCTGGCATGTTTCCCTCCATCTCGCGGATGATATCCGCCATCTCCTTCTCCATCTCTCGCATCATACGGTCGAACTCGCCGAAGAAACTGCTTCTTTTACCAAACCGTTTGAACCATTCATCCCAAAAGCTCAACTATTATTCACCAAGTGCTCAGTTTTCAAAACCATCTATAAACTTTGTGAAGACTGTGTATTCTCTGGGCGAAACTTCAAGTTCAATGAAGAACATGATCGGGTATTATGGGCTCTATACGCGAGGTAATGAGAGGCAACTTGCTCGTATTCACAATAGGCGACGTATTGAGACAGTTGAGCATGTTCATCACCTTCCCATATTTCAGCCTATACGTACAAGCCCTAGGGGGAAGCGTAGTAGACATAGGCATAGTAAACAGCCTACGCCCACTAACAGCCCTATTCCTATACCCTATAGCAGGATACCTCTCAGATCGCTACAGTAGGATAAAGATTATAACCATAACCGGATTAGCTGGTTCTCTCCTTTGGTTTGTATTCGTATTCGCACGGGACTGGCGCTGGCTGGCAATAGGAAACCTATTGCTGGGGATGATGACCTTCTATTTCCCCGCCGCAAACTCATTAATGGCAGAATCCCTACCAAAAGACAAACGAGCACTAGGCTACAGCATGTGGCAAGCCATACCCATGGCAGCAGGCATCCTCTCACCATTGGCTGGAGGCTACCTGATCAGCCTCTGGGGCGTAGAAGCCGCCATGAGATTCCTATATGGGCTAACATTGGTGATTGGGCTCCTGATCGCTGGAATGAACTACAGATATCTCAGGGAAGATGAAAGAGAACTTCCCACTGATAATCTAGACCTATTGGGGGTTCTCGTTAAGAGCTATCGAGAAGTGATTGAGGTGGTTCTTTGGCTTCCACGCAATCTGAAAGCGTTTGGAGTGATGTTGGTGTTGGGCTTTTTCTTCAATAGCATGGTCTCCAGTTACTGGGTGATCTATGTCGTCCAGATCATCGGGTTATTTGAGGTTCAATGGGGGTTAGTATTACTGATAGCTTCAGTAGCCAATGTACTGTTGCTTCTTCCTGCTGGGATGGTAGTGGATAGGTTCGGTCCCAAACGCTTATTGACAATTGTCTTAATTCTTGGCTCAGTACCCATCCTAGCATTCGCGTACATACAATCATTCTACGGAATCATCCTAATTCTCATACTAGTAACCATAGCAAACAGCTTCCTCATGGCGGGAGCCCCAGCATACATGGCAAAGGCAACCCCACTTGATAAAAGAGGAAGAATCATGTCAGCCCTAGGACAAGGCATGCTACTTATCAACACCCGTGGCGGGGGAGTAGGTGGACCGGGTATGGGTGCAGTCTTGACTATCCCCACAATCGCCGGCTCTCTCCTAGGTGGTGTCGTTTATAATTTTAATCCGCAGCTTCTTTGGCTCTCTTTCGGGTTAGCCATGCTTTGCAGTGCAGTGATAGGCTGGTTGTTCCTAGAGTAGAGATTAAGAAAGGGGTAAAAGCAGCGAATCATAGAATAACCCTGCATTGACTATCCTTGTCAGCTATAGCGAGATCGCCCTCAAATCCAGATACGTGCGCAACCAGCTAGAGAAGAGCCTAGCCCAAGACATAGTGAATATTCTAAGGAAGAATGACTACGAGAACCCATCAACCCGCAGAAGATACGGCAGGATCTACGTTGATGGTGTTCCCAATGAGGCAGTTGAAGTTGTCTCAAAGGTATTTGGTGTAGCAAACGCTATGCCCAGCACTGAGGTCGAGGAAGGCTTCGAATCTGTAGTCAACGGTATAGTCAAGGACGCAAAAAAGAATCTAAAAGAGGGAAACAGCTTCGCTGTACGCCCCAAAGTAGTTGGAGAACATGAGTACAATAGCAGGGATGTCGCTTACGAGGCTGGTTCAAGGGTCCTTGATGCGTTGAAGGATCGAGACATCCGGGTTGACTTGGATAATCCCGACGTCACATTATATGCTGAAGTAAGGGACAAGGAAGCATTCGTCTTCAGCAACATCCAACGAGGCGTACTTGGACTACCCTATGGTACACAGGGTAAAGCCATCAGCCTATTCAGCGGAGGTATAGATAGCCCGGTTGCTGCTTGGCTTCTCATGAAACGAGGTGTCAATGTTTTACCCTTGTTTATGGATCAGCGTCCATTCGTGGGTGATAGCTATGTTGAGCGAGCCATCGAGAGCTTCAAAAACATAGCGGGATATGTCCCAAGGTCAAGCTACCGGCTCTACTCTGCCCCCATGGGTGACGTGATGCAACGGATCACTGAAAGCCCAGAGCCCAGATACATCTGTATAATGTGCAAACGCAGCATGTACAGGATAGCAGAGAGATTCGCCGTGAAGCACAGAGCCAAAGCCATAATCACCGGAGAGAGTCTTGGACAGGTAGCCAGCCAGACACTGAGCAATATGTTTGTGCTCAGTTCCTCCATTGACATACCAATCCTACGCCCAATAGTAGGCTTGGACAAGGTAGAAATCGAGGACATAGCACGTACATTTGGTTCATATTCAATAACCGCAAAGTCTACCGATGGATGTACCGCTGTACCCAAGGGACCAGCCACAAGAAGCAAGATAGCCGTCATTGAGGAGCTTGAAGCTGAACTTGGTTTGATCGAGCTATGTCACGATGCTGCTGTTAATGTCTCAGTGATTGCTGAAGGGTGAAAGAGTTAAAGAGTCTCATTCCCTGAATAGAAAGGGATAGATTTGTCCAAGATACCAAAAGAAGCATTCACAGGTGCACAGGAAATCGATTTCTCCGAAGAGAAAGAATTCTGGAACACATACCAGCTGGAAGATGGGACCACACTCAAAGTAAAACTCGTACTCAGGGGAGTAAAACGTCTCAACAAATACGAGCCAGACGGCGCACCCATCTACGCCATAAACAGCATGAACGTAGTAAGAGCCGTAAACGTACCCCCAGAGCTCAAAGCCAAGCCCAAGAAACGCGAGATGAACCCCGTATAGTGAAACAGATGAAGCTCCACCTCATAACCCACAGTCCAAATATAGAGACCATGATAGCCACAAGCATGCTAACCACCACAAGCGGAGCCATGCCAAGCACCCTATACAACAGGCTACTGGCTAAACCAGAGAAAGTAGCAGACATAGTGGGCAGGATCGAGGTTCAACACGGCAACATACTCGAACACAACAGGCTAGTATGGAAGCTAGAAGCCTCAAAAGATGAGGTGCTCTCCATAATGCTGAGGTCAAGATTCTTCAACATTACAGAAGCGGAGGAAGACAAATGGGTTGTTAGTAGTAACCTGAGAACCCTAGTCGAATATCATCAAACACATAGGGATGGTTTCAGTGAATTACTCGTTGAATCCATCAAGGAAGCAGCACCCCAAGTATACCAGTTTATCAGGAGGACCACAAGGTGAAAGCCCAGCTCCTAACCCATACTCCACTCAGCGAGGTAGAGAAAGAATTCCCCAACCATGACTGGAAGGAACTGTTACCCCACTTGAACTATACATTCGCCATTGAGAAGATAAGCAGGGCATGCACACACCAACTTGTAAGACACAGGATAGCGAGCTTTAGCCAGCAGAGCCAACGATACATTACTGTGAAACGCCTCGATGAGAGAGTAGTAACCCCAGAGAGCATCGCAAATAACAAGAGCTTTGAGACCCTTATCCAACAAGCCAGCGAAGCATATCAGAGACTAGTAGAACAAGAAATTCCGAGAGAGGACGCCCGATTTGTATTACCCAATGCTGTGGAGAGTAGCCTATTGATGACCATGGAGGGAAGGTCTTTGATGCATTTCATAGGTTTAAGAACCTGTAACAGGGCTCAGTGGGAGATAAGGAAACTAGCAGATATGATGTTGGCCCAGCTTAGGGAGGTTGAGCCAAGGGTCTTTAACAACGCGGGTCCATATTGTTTTCAATTGGGTTACTGTCCAGAAGGCAGGCATACCTGTGGAAAGATGAAGGAAGCATTGGAGAGATACAAAGTATGAAGTTGTTACTGGACGAGATGTATAGTGGTCTCAAGGAGTATTTCGAGGTTCTAGGATGCGATGTGGAGACCGTGAGGGATGTCTCGTTATCGGGTAAGATGGATCGGGAGATAGCGGAATACGCAAAGGAACATGATTTGATTCTTATTACTGAGGATCGTAAGCCCGCTGAATTATCCGAGTTACTGGATGGGCGTTTCTTCTATGTAGATAACAAGACCAAGGCCCAGATGATCCACGAGAAGATATGCAAAAAATACCGTGAATAAAATCTCAACAATACCCGTTGGGATCATCAGTAATATTATCTCGATCCCAGTAATGATGCTTAGTTCCCTCTCTCAACCACATATCCAGACCCATCTCATTGATATCCCGTAGATTCCTCCTACAAGCCCTAAGATGCAACGCACCGAGAACACTCTCAAGTTTATCGCAGGTCTCGAAATCCTCACAGCTACTGCACGCCTGGTATCCATGTTCGACGCAACATTCGCGTATAATACACTGGGTTTCTCCGCCATCGAACTCCCTGCAGAACCTGGTGCAGCGGAGATTCTCCATAAACATCAACATATCAATGAGGTCGTCATACCCTGATAGCTTTGATGGGAATACGCTGAAGGCTGTCTTCTCAAACTCATACTTGTCCAAGACATTCAAAAAGTTTGTAGCCGCATCAGCAATGACACCTGTCATGCCAAGACAGTCACCACAGTATAAGCCGCAGTAACCCAAGTATTTCTTCTCAGCCATCAATAATCTTAGTTTCACTCAAGGATAATATTACTATCGAAAAAAGAGGAGCTTAGTAGCTCTTGGGCTCAGGATCACGGTCCAGAGTACCACAGAGACAGTGAATGCTTCCACTGTTCCTTGGTCTGATGAGGCTGTCTATGTGTACCTCGACTACCTCAATTCCTACTGACTCAAACCATTTGGTTGCCTTGGGGTACTGGTCGCTGGTGATTATCTTACCCGGCTCCAGCACTACTCCACAGTCTGGTCCTTTTGCGAAGCCACGTGTATCAATGCTTACCAAGTCGTCTGGGGGTTTGATGAACTTCCAATCCATCTCTGCCTCCATCCAGTCCGTCAAGTAGTGATCATAGTACTTGGCTTCACCAACAGTTGTATGTCGGTCAACCATGCTGTAGTGGATGGTTCCTTTTCGTGTACCATAGCCGGGGCCCATCCTGATATCTACCTCTGGGTCTTGCTGCCAGATGATGTTGGCGTACTGGTTTTGCCCAGATTCGTTTCCCCTCATAACCGCTGGTTCTCGTGTGTTGCCCCTTGGGAAGTGAACCTCTATTATGGCGTGTTTCTCGTCGAGCCAGCCGCATGGTCCTCCCTCGACCATACCGTTGCCTGTTATCATGCCTACGACGGGTATTCCGTGCTCGGCTAGTGTCTGATATGTGGGCAGCTCCTCGCCTTTCCTGATGCTATCATACATCCGTAGTATCACATGCCCGTAGACTGCTGCATGAGCCACATCATCACAATAGATAGACTTCACCGTATACGGTGGATCCCATGGATCAGGCTTCCTGATGATTACCTCTATACCCTCTGCCTTGAAGGCGTCTACGAGGGTCTCATGATGCTCAACAAGCTCATCCAAGTTGGGTTTCTCCATCATCCTCCAAGCCCTCCAGCTATCTTCGTGAGGAGGCCAAGGTGTAGGTTTTCCTACTGTGAGGAACTCGTTTCCCGGTCTGTGGAGTAGAACAGTGTTGAGTTTGCCTATGGTGGTGTTTGCTTTCCATCGTCTGCCCCAGTATTTGGGCATCTCTTCCTCGAACTCGCTGAGGACTTGTGGATGTAGCCTGTGGTACGTGTCGTGCAGGTCTTGGGCTGACATCTTGTATTGTTCTGTCTTTTTCTCTATGTCAGACAATATAATCACAGATACACTGTGCTTTTAATTTAAAACATAATCGAGAAAGGGTTACCGGTATTGATGATAGTATGGGTCTCGCTGGAAATGTGTCTTCCATACCGCCTCCCCGTCTCGCACCACTTGTTTGCCCCTTGAGAAGACTTGCTCAACCCTCATCTTATCGATGTTGTCCGCGATAACCATATCAGCATCATAACCCTCTGCGATCCTGCCTTTCTTGATACCTAATGCCTTCGCAACGTTTGAGGTCATTATCTTCAACGAATCGCTAAAGCTACAAACACCATTGTTTGCCATGTCTCTGATCTCCCGCCTGTTGAGGTCAAGGGGCGCTATATAGCGTCCAATCTGTTTCATTTTATCGTCCCTGATGGGCTGGGGTACGTTTCCATCGCTGCTCATGGTAAGGTTCTCTAGTACTGCCCCCTCGTCCAGCATGCGTTTAACAGCCAAGTCCGGTTTAAGCCCAGTTAGTGTGCCTTCTTCTCGACGCATCAGGCTACTGAGGTCTACTATTCCACCCATCTTGGTGTACTCGATGGCTTGCTCTATAACATCTGGGTCTCTTCTATTGATGTGGGTAGGTATGACTCTGGCTGGGTTGATGCCAGTGTTATCGATTAATTCGAATATCCTGTTCATTCGGGTTTTCTGTCTGCCCACATGTACATGAAGTACAGCGTGCTTGTTCGCTATACTAGAACCATATAGAAGCTCTGACGCTATGTTTGCTAGGTCTCTCCAAGTATGATGATTTGTAGTGGGATCACTGATGGCGGTCTTCAAACCGATGACCTTGGGTATAAGATAGACATCCTTCCTGATCTCTCCCGTGAGTGTTGGTGGAGGAATAACAAAGCTTCCTGTATACATGTATGTGCTCAAACCCATCATGTCCAGCTCAAGGGTCTTGATATACAGGCTCTGGAGGCTCCTAACAAAACGGCTGCTCCCTAAACAACCAACAAGGGTCGTGGTGCCTGATTCTACGATGTCTTTCCATGCGATATCGTGGGTTCTGCCCATGGGTCCTTGTCCATCATCTGCTCCAATGAGATGAACGTGGTTGTCAATGAACCCCGGGTAGATGATCTTGTCCGATGCATCAATGGTCTCGCATGCAAAGTTATTGGGTGGTGAGATGTTTTCCTCTATCTTGATTATTTTCTCGTCGTAAATCAGTATATCTTTGGCTCCCTTTTCTTCTGGGGCGTAGATTGTGCCATTTTTTATGAGTTTGAACATACTTGATAGTGGGTTCTGGAAATTTAAAACACCATTTATGCCTGTCCTGTTTGCTCGTCTAATCGTGTTTTTCCTTGTAGTATGTATGGTAAAAATAGAGTAATAAAACGTATATTCAGTATGATATTGGTATTATGTTGTTTTGATAATTATGAGACATACTATAAATTGAAAATGTAGAAGAAATAAGTACGTAAGAATGGTAAATAATATAAATTAAGCAAAGTAGTATGTTGCATGTCGATTGAAAAACATGCCGAACATATTTGGGAATATTTTAATTCAATCGATAAAAACAATTATGGTATAAAAACACCCTCAATTCCATTACTATATTTAGGTAACTATGAATTATATGAACAATCTCCACTAAAAATATTGACAGTGGGAACAAATCCATCTGACAAAGAATTTCCAGTTCATAACCCTTTTTGCAGATTTAAAACTGCAGAAAACATATTAAATAAAGAAAAAATAGCAAAAGAAGATGTATTAACATACCTAAAATCATTAAACAGTTATTTTGATGTTAATAGTAGCGAATGGATTGATAATTTTGAGCCTCTCCTCAACGGGTTAAACGCCAGTTATTACTCGAATCACGAGAGCACCGTCCTTCATACATACATGTGCTCACCCCTAACAACTCTAGAGTCATGGAGTAAATATGAGAAAACAACCTCTCCACTGCTGTTTCATGATGTTGTCTATGAGGGGTTGAAGCTCTGGTTAGATCTATTGGACACCCTTGCACCGGATATTGTACTAACCTCGTTGGGGGATAATTATAGGGGATGGCTTTTCCCAGAACAGAACCTTGAATGGGTCAAGTTTCATGTCTTCAAGGAGACTGCTGATGGACGTGAGAGAGGTCGACCTTTCAATGTTCATTGTGTAGTGGCTAAACTGGAGTCGGGTAAGAGGTGTCTGCTTGTTTTTGGTGATAGGAGTGTGGTTCCTTTTATGATCTCTAGGAAACAGAAGATTATGCTGGGTGAAAAGATCTACATAATTCTTTCTGGTAAGGCGCCTTCCCACAGTTACAAGGAGGAGGCAGGCTCCAAGCCTGAAGAATCGCTGGAAGGTTCAGAGCTAGAGCAAGAGAGTAGGACAATAGTGTCTGTTAATTGAGCCATGTTTTTTGGGAAACTGGGTGGTAAATGTATATAATTCGGGGAGAAGGGAGTTGAAACCAGCGTGTATATATGGTTCCAGATGTTTCCACTGGGTTCTTATTATAGATCTTTTGATGATATGGGTTTGTGAAGTAAGATGAGTTGGAAGATAGTGCCTTTTACACTGATTCTCACGGTGTTTTTACTGCCTTATATGTGGCAAATCAATTGCTAACTATTCAAACGCGGAATTTTATCTAGTACTGGTCTAGTTTGTATCGCTACAATTATATGTAGCGAATTGAGTCGGTATGCATTAAGTGACACATATGGATGAGCTTAACGCCGAGGAACGCAAAGAATCAGCACCACTAGTATGGTCAGTAATATTACTACACATGTTAAACCATGTTATCAGCGGCTCAATGCCTATCCTCTACCCAGATATAATGGATGAATTCAGCCTCAGCTACAGCCAGCTTGGAATCATCAGATCAGCTGCAACCTTTGCTGCGGGATTTCCTCAAATGTTGGTTGGGGTATTGCGAAGGTGGTTCAGCGGTAGGGTACTGGTTGGAGTTGGGAATGTGATAAACTCGGTCATGAACATCGCGGCATCGCTCAGCAGGGGGTTCTGGGGCTTTTTTGGGTTTACAGTTGCTGCTGGTGTAGGGAGTAGTACTCAGCATCCTGTTGGTGCCTCTTTGATTACTGCTGCTACTGATCCTAATCAGCGTGGTAAGATGCTTGGGCTTAACCAGTCTTTCCCGTCTATGGCTTTCAGCTTTACTCCATTGATTACCGCATATCTGCTTACAAGAATGGGTTGGAGATCAACTCTAGGTATACTCTCAGTGCCAGCCCTCGTACTCTCAGTGTATATGCTGTTCTTTATACGGGGCTCAGCGACTGTAGAAGGCAAGACGAGAGACGCATTAAACTTTGGGAAACTACGTGAACAGCTCAAAAACAAGAACGTGCTCAGTATAAGCCTTCTCAGGAGCGTCATGGCATTCAGGATGGGTGTAAGGACCTTCCTGCCGCTATACTTTATCGATATTCTGGGCTTCACTCCTGAGAGGAGCAGCTTGTTATATTCGATTTTGTTGTTTGGCGGTGTTTTTGGTCCATTTTTCTGGGGGTGGCTCAGTGATAGGGTGAACAGGAAACCCTTGATAATAGGCTTGATGATAGCGAGTAGCCTTGGTTATCTTAGTCTGAACTGGGTGACCGGTTTCTGGGGGTTGGCTGTGCTCCTTTTTGTGATTGGTTTCCTTGTGCAGACTGTTGTAGTTCAGAGCGTGCTTAGTGATAGCGTACCAAGAGACCAGCTGGACCAGATATTTGGACTATACTTCACAATAGGTTTCACGTTAGCCAGTTTCAGCAGTATCATATTCGGATATATCGTTGAGATATTCGGATTCAACGTAGGCTTCACCTATATCGCGGCAGTAACAGGAATCAGCCTCATACCCGCTTTCTTCATAACAGAGCCAAGAAATAACCAGATAACCAACATCTAAGATATTATCCAAACTCTATGAGAAACTATACCCTAAATTGATTCATTAAAACATAGGGGAGGGGGGGGGTATTAAATCGCTGGCGAAAACAGCCCCAGAACAACCCAGAACCGATCCTGAATAGTGCAAAAAAGTGGATCAGTAACGGACAAAACAGTACGAAAAACGCTTTGGTAAACACATAATTTATCAAACTAAACCGTTCATTCAACTCATGTCAATTGGTATCAAGAGCAAATGGATCATCGCCTATGATGGTCAAAAGAACAGGCTTCTTCGAGATGGAGTCGTCATTATTGAAGGCAAGAGAATAACGTATGTTGGGAAAAAGTACAAGGGCAAAGTTGACCGCTGGATCAATGCCCCCACCCATGTAGTCACAGCAGGTTTTATCTGTACACACACCCACGCCTCAAGTGCTCCAAAGGACAAATCCTTCATTGATGACACAGGAGCACCGAGCCTCTACATGAGCAGTCTAGGTGAGAACCTATCGGCACTTGGTAAGAGCATCAACCCTGAGGATTATCATGTCTTCGCCAAATACTCCATGTCTGAACTTCTAAGAAGCGGATGCACCACCATGCTTGAAATCGGCATGGTAGGAACCCTTGGACCTGAAACCGCTGTCAAGTATATTGACGAGATTGGTATGAGGGCTGTAGAGGGCGTAGGCATCTCTGATGGGAGATGGGTAAGACATCAAGAAGCCAACTTTATGACAGTATGGGATGACCCTGAGAAAGGACTCGGACAGCTGGATGAGGCTGAACAATTCGTTAAAAAATATGATGGTGCAGCGGATGGACGAATAATCGGCGCACTATACCCATCTACAGTTGATCAGGTATCTGAGGGACTTCAAAAAGCTGTCAGAGAGAAAGCTGACGAATTAAAGTGTCCTGTCAGCATTCATGCTGGTCAGTGGGTAGTAGAATTCCAGAACATGATCAGAATGTACAAGAAAACACCCATAGAATTCTTACACCACACAGGATTATTGAAGAATGATCTTGTTATCGGACATGGCTGGGCACTAGCTGGACACCCCTTACTCGCCTACCCCCCAGTACAGGGCACCGATGATTTTGCATTGCTAGCCAAATCAGGTGCAACAGTAAGCCACGACCCATTGGTCTTCATCAAACGTGGGAACAAGATGCACAGCCACTCAAAGTACCTCAAAGCAGGCATCAACCTAGGAATCGGATGTGATACAAGTCCTCAAGACATGTTAAATGAGATGAGAATGGCTGCCTATACCTCCAAACTGGCTGACTGGTCATGCTTCAGCGGGACTGCAGCGGAGATATTCAACAGCGCCACACTAGGTGGAGCCAAGGGAATCGGTAGAAACGAT
>Ga0272442_10003284_pt1 | contig 22810 bp, 18 predicted proteins | sample SSMForm2O_FD_200262 | JGI IMG/M metagenome (GOLD analysis project Ga0272442, IMG submission 200262) | Marine sediment archaeal communities from Little Sippewissett salt marsh, Falmouth, MA, United States - SSM-Form-2O | ecosystem: Environmental > Aquatic > Marine > Wetlands > Sediment ...
CCCCAACATCGACATGCGCAAGGTGCGCAAGGGCCGCATCCGCTCGCTGCAGGTGGGCGACGGCGACGGGCTCATCCGCGTCTCGACCTCCAACGGGGACGTGGAGATCCTCACGCGCTAGAATCGAGGCTTCTTCGTTCTCCTCCTGGACGGCGCCGGGCGGCACGTGCCGCCCGGCGCTTTCTGCGCGCGTCCGTATCATTGCTTGACGGACCGCTGGAGTTGGGGTAAGGAAAAGAAAACGCATCAAGTCAGGCGACTCCTCGAACGCGTTCAGCCCTGGGTGGACAAGGGGGCGCGGGCGAGACAGTGACAGCGCGTCGAGGCTGTTGTTGACTCTGCCCGGGAGGCGCCATGGCGTCGCACAGATTCGGTCAGTTCCTGATCAACAACGGCGTGGTCGAGGAAGAGGACGTGTTGAACGCCCTGGAGGTCCAGCGGCGCAACACGCGCAAGATCGGTCGCATCGCTCTCGAGCGCCGCATGCTGACCATGCGGCAGGTCCTCGACATCCTCGATCACCAGATCGGCACCCACAAGCACTTCGGCGAGGTCGCCGTCGAGCTCGGCCACCTGAAGCCGGAGCAGATCGAGGAACTGCTGAAGATCCAGATGGAGACGCGCCTGAAGATCGGCGAGATCCTGGTCGAGATGGGCCTGCTCGGCGAGAAGCAGCTCGAAGCGCTGATCGCCAAGTTCCGGGAACTCCAGGCCAAGGACAAGAGAGCCGGCTCGCGCGGCTGATCCGCCGCGAGGCCGGCGCAGGGCGGACGGAATGACCGAGGGCCACACGCCTCGCGGCAACCCCTGGTTCGTCCCGGCGATCCTCCTGGGCATGGTCCTGGGCGGCGTGGCGGGCGCCCTGCTGGGCCGCGAGGTGGCGGCGATCCGGCTCCTGGGCGACCTCTTCCTCGCCGCCCTGAAGATGATGATCGTGCCGCTGGTCGCCTCGAGCATGATCGTCGGCGTCTCGAGCCTGGGAGACATCCGGCGCCTGGGCCGCCTCGGCCTGCTGACCCTCGCCTACTACCTGACCACCACCCTCCTCGCCGTCGTCATCGGACTCGCGCTGGTGAATCTGTTCCGCCCGGGCGCGGGCGTCCAGGCCGGCGCCGTCTTCGACCGCGCCGTGGGCGACTACTCCTTCCTGGACGTCATCCGCGGCCTCGTCCCCGCCAACGTGTTCCGGGCCATGGCCGAGGGCGACATCCTGCCCCTGATCTTCTTCTCGCTGTTCTTCGGCGGCGTGATGACGACCCTCGGCCGCAAGGCGCGGCCCGTCCTGGCCGTGGTGGAGGGGATCTTCGAGATCAGCATGCGCATGGTGCGCATCATCGTCGCCGCGGCGCCCGTGGGCGTCTTCGCGCTGGTGGCCACGCGGCTGGGCGAGGCGGGGGGCTGGTCGGCCTTCGCCGCCGAGCTGCGCGGCCTGGGCATCTACGCCGCGACGGTGCTGTCGGGCCTGGGCATCCACGGCGTCGTCGTGCTGCCGGCGCTCCTGTTCCTGCTGGGCCGCCGCTCGCCCCTGCGCTTCGTGCGCGACATGGCCGAGCCACTGATGCTGGCCTTCTCCACGGCGTCCTCCAGCGCCACCCTGCCCGTCACCATCGAGACCATCGACGAGAAGGCGGGCGTGGACCCGCGCGTGGGCAGCTTCGTGCTGCCTCTGGGCGCGACGGTGAACATGGACGGCACGGCCCTCTACGAGGCCGTGGCGGCCGTCTTCATCGCCCAGAGCTACGGGGTGGACCTCACCCTGCCCGTGCAGATGGTCATCGTGCTGACGGCCACCCTGGCCGCCATCGGCGCCGCGGGCATTCCCGAGGCGGGGCTGGTGACCATGGTGATGGTGCTGCACGCGGCCGGCCTGCCCGTGGAGGGCATCGGCATCATCCTGGCCATCGACTGGTTCCTGGACCGCTGCCGCACGACGGTGAACGTCTGGGGCGACGCCGTGGGCGCGGCCGTCCTGGAGCGCTTCGCCGGCCTGGCGCCGCGAGCGGACACGTAGCGCCGCGGCCCGGTCCGCGTCCCGCCTTCAGATCATCGCGCGCGCCGGCGCGGCAGCCAGACCAGCGCCGCGATCCCCGCGGCCAGGACCGCCATGCACATGACGCTCGCCTCGGGGCCGAACTCGCCGCCGCCCACGAGAGGGTGGCCGGCGGCCTTCAGGTCGAGGACGGTGCCGCCGGCCTGGGCATGGCCCGTGACGTTCAGGCCGAAGAAGTGGCCCTGGGTCCAGTTCCACGCGGCGTGCCAGCCGCAGGCGCCCCAGACGCCGCCCTCCCGCAGGCAGTAGGCCGTCGCGAAGAGGGAGAAGAGCACGAGCTGGATGGCCGCCATGGGATTCACCGTGCCATGGAAACCCGCGAAGACCAGCGTCGAGACGACGACGCCCACCCAGAGACGGTAGCGCGCGCCGATCACAGGCATCAGCCAGCCGCGGAAGAGCAGCTCCTCGGCGGAGCCCTGGACGCCGAAGACGAGCAAGGGCAGGAGCGCGGCGCCCAGGGCGCCCGTGCCGACCGCCTGGGCGCCGCCGTCGTCGCGGACGACGCCGCTCGCCAGGGCCATCAGGCCGACGGTCAGCGCGATCATGCCGAAGCCGGCCGCGAGGCCCCCCAGCAGCTTGAGCGTCCAGCCCGCGGCGGGCAGGCCCAGGGTGCGCGGGGGCCGGCCCTCGTAGGCGGCCGCCCAGATCATCAGGAGGACCATGAGCAGCGCCGTCGAGATCACGAGGAAGGCGTTGCCGTCGGTGAAGGCCTCGGCGCGCGCCTCGTCGCCGCCGAAGGCGATGTTGGCGGCGATGGCGGGAAGGCCGAAGGCCAGGAGGGCGATGACCAGGAGGACGATCAGCGCGAGGTAGATGTTGGGCAGGCGCCGGCCCTCGCGCGCCATGGCCACGAGGGGCGGATCGCGGTCGAAGACTGCCATCTCGACTCCGTTCGGTGCGGGCCGCCCGGCGCGGCCGGCGAGCCGGCCCGCGGGGGCCCGTGGCGGGCGCGTGTCGAGAGAGGCGGTGGCGTGGGGAGCGGATCCCGCGGACTGCCGGTCTAGCGGGCGATGTGCCGGAAGGTTTCGCCTGCCGAATCGACATACAATAATCGCTGGTAATTGGTGATGTGATCTCATACCCTATTGGTGATGACAGTATTTCCATCTCGGCGAGGATCGGAGGAGGGCGCGCGATGACCCGGCTCCCACGGGTGTGGCCGCTCGCGATGGCCGTCCTGATGGCCGCGAGCTGCGCGACGCCCGGCCCGCGCTCCACCAAGGCCTATCTCGAGGGCGGCGACGACCCCGAGGCGGAGGCCGGGCCCTATCACGCCGAGCTGCACGAGGAGAACCTCGACAAGATCCGCCAGGGTCTGGCCCAGATCGTCTCGTACCTGGAGGCTCACCCCGACCGCTACTTCGCCGACGGCCAGTACGACCTGCGCCTCTACGGGATGATCGTCTCCTACAAGATCATCGAAGGCCTGCGCACGGTGCGGGTCGCCGGGCCCGGCATCGACGTGATCGACGTCGGCTGCGACGGCTTCCAGCCCGGGCGCGACACGCTGCACGGCGTCAGGCGGGACATGCCGTTGACCGAGCGAGAGGTGATGGGTGTCAACGCGCGCTACGCGCGGGTCGTCGTGGCGGTCGTCCAGAGGCTGCAACCCGGGAAGTCCGGGGTCAACACGCGCTGACGTCCGCCGCTCCGTGCCGCCGCCCGGCGGCGGCGTCGCGCCCGCGGGCGGCGCGAGCGCCCGCCGGGGCGCCGGCGCCCCGCGCTCAGCGGCCCAGCAGGCGCCCGGCCGTCCGCTTGGCGGCGAGGACGGCCCGCAGGGCCGCCGACCGGCGGGGCACCAGGTCCTCCTTCGCGACGACGTCGCGGTGGGAACGGCCGGCGACGTCCGCCACGTCGTCGCGCGTCAGGCCGATCTGCTCGAGGAAGGCGTCGAGCACGGGCGGCTCGGCGTCCTCGGCGAAGGCCTTCTCCAGGTCGGCCAGGGCCGTCTCGCGGGTCATCTGCCCGTCGCGCACGAGCTGCGACAGCTTCTCCTGCTTGAAGACGAAGCCGGGCATCTGCTGGTTGCGGAACCAGTACTTGAGGGGCGCGTAGCGGCAGTCCAGGTGCTCCCTGGTCCGGTCCGGCGTGCGCCAGCCCAGCTCCCGCATGAGCGTGTCGAGGATCTCCTGGTTGTGCCAGGGCACCTGGTCGGGCAGGTTGACGGCCGTGTGGCCGCGGTCCAGCAGGCGCCGCTTGACCAGGTCCCAGAGCCCCAGGTCGTACTCGCGGGGCACGAGGATGCCGTCGATCTCCTGGGGCGTGAAGGACTCCCGCAGCACGCGCCGCAGGTAGACCGGGTGGGTGCAGTTGACCTCGAAGGGCGAGGCCTCGTCCACGCGCGCCGAGGCGCCGTTGACGATGAGCGGGATGTTGTACAGGTCCCGGTAGTGCTGGCGCACGAAGTAGATGCCCGCGGAGCAGACGCTGCAGAACTCGCCGGCCTTGAGCATCGTGGTCCGGTACATGCGCCGGAGCAGCGACCAGTCGATGGTGTGCAGCACGTGATCGACGCCGAGCAGCCGCACCGTGTTCATGATGTTCTCGACGGCCACGTCGCTCATGAAGCCGTTGTTGAAGGTCACGGCCAGGGGCTCGAGGCCGTACTTGACCTTGCACAGGTAGAGGACGTAGGTGCTGTCGCGCCCGCCGCTGAAGCCCACCAGGCAGTCGTAGCGGCGCTTCTTGGCCTTGGCGGCCTCGAACAGGCGCACGAGCCGCCGTTCGGAGCGCTCGAAGTCGAAGTCCTTCCACTCGCGGTCCCAGTCGTGGCAGTAGTTGCAGATCCCGTCGCCGTCGAAGCGGACGTTCGGGAACTGCTCGGACAGGACGCAGCGCGAGCAGCGCGTCACGGCGGACATGGCGGCCTCCCTTGCGCCGGCCGCCGCCGGAACCGCCCGTGCGGCGCAGGCGGCGGATCCCGGGCGGCGGCGTATTCGGGCCATGCTACCCGAACGGCCCGCGGACCGGCCAGAAAAAGCGGCCGCGGCGGCGTGTTGCCGGGCCCCGCGACCCGTGCTAGGTTTACCCGCATGGCGTATCGCCTCGACTTTCCCGGCAACGAGCGGGTCCGCCGCCGGCTCGAACGCGCCCTGGACCTGGGCCGCCTGGCTGGCGCCTACCTCTTCGAGGGGGCGCCCGGCGCCGGGCAGGAGCAGGCCGCCGTGGCCCTGGCGGCGGCGGCCATCACCGGCCAGGAGGACCCGGACCACCCCGAGGCCCGCCGCGTCCGCCGCTACGCCCATCCCGACCTCCACTACCTCCTGCCCCTGACCCGCGGCCGCAAGTCCTGGGGCGAGATGACCGAGAGCGAGCTGATGGGGCTCTTCCGCGAGCAGCAGGGGCGCAAGGGCGAGGATCCCTGGCACCTGCCGGTCCACGACAAGGCGCCCCACCTGCCCATCGAGGCCGTGCGCCTGGTCATGGGGATCCTCGCCACGCGGCCCTTCGAGGGGCGGCGCAAGGCCGTCGTCATCCGCGACGCCGACCGTATGCGCGCCGACGCCCAGGACACCCTGCTCAAGAGCCTGGAGGAGCCGCCCGCGGCGAGCCTCCTGATCCTGATCAGCTTCCGGCCGGAGGCCCTGCGGCCCACCATCCTCAGCCGCTGCCAGCGCCTGCCCTTCGACCCCCTGGAGCCGGACGTCGTGACGTCCCTGCTCCAGGGGCGCGGCCTGGACGCCGAGCGCGCCGGCCTGCTGGCCACACTCAGCGAGGGCGACGCCGAGCGGGCCGTCATGCTGGCCGCCGCCGAGACCGGCGAGGGCAACGCCCTGCTCGAGCGCCGCGAGGCCTGGCTGGAGATCATCGACACCTGCGAGTTCGGCAGCGAGCTGGAGATGATGGACGCCGTCCAGACCCTGACCAAGCGCAGGGACGGCGGCAACCCGACCCAGGCGCGGGCCGACTTCCTGTCCCTGGCCATCTCCTGGTACCGCGAGGTGCTGCGCTGCGGCCTCGCCGGCGAGCCGCCGCGGGTGCACGTGGACCAGGAGCGCCGCCTGCGCCGCCACGCCCGCCTGGCGCCCGAGGCCCTGGCCGAGCGCATCCAGCGCTGCGAGAAGGCCCGCGGCCAGATCCTGGCCTACGCCAATGCCGAGCTGACGCTCCTGTCCCTCTTCTTCAGCTTCCGCACGGGCAGCGCGGCCCGGACGGCGCCATGATCGAGCTGGTGGAGGTCAGCCGCCGCGGCGACCGCCGCGAGTTCCTGCGCAACCCCCTCGGCCTGAGGCTGGACCCCGGCGCCTGGTGCGTCCTGGACGAGGCGGATCCCTCCCGCCCGTCGCGGATCGTCTCCCGCGTCGCCCTTCCCGACGACCAGCGACCGCGCGTGGCCCGCCTGCGCGCCGTCGCGCGCGCGGCCGGCCCCCGCGACCTCGCCCTGCGGGACAAGCTCGAGGACCAGGAGCGCCACGCCTTCAAGATCGGCCGCGACCAGATCACCTTCCGCGAGTTGCCCATGAAGCTGGTGGACGTGGAGTACGAGGCCGACGGCGGCCGCGTGACCTTCTACTTCACCGCCGAGAACCGGGTGGACTTCCGCGAGCTGGTCAAGGACCTGGCCGCCGTCTTCCGCACGCGCATCGAGCTTCGGCAGATCGGCGTGCGCGACGCGGCCCAGCGCCTGCCCGGCCTGGCCGTCTGCGGCCAGCAGGTCTGCTGCGCCCGGCATCTGCGCGAGTTCGAGCCCATCACACTGCGCATGGCCAAGGACCAGGAGCTCCCCCTCACCCCGGGCAAGCTCGGCGGGCTGTGCGGTCGGCTCAAGTGCTGTCTGACCTACGAGCTGGGCTTCTACCAGGGTCTGCACCGACGCGCGCCGCGCCTGGGCGGGCGGGTGCAGACACCCGGCGGACCGGGCCGCGTGGTGCGCGTGGACGGCTTTCGCGAGGAGGTGGAGATCCAGCTCGACGCCGGCGACCGCCTTCGCGTCCCCCTGGCCGAGATCGACCGGCCCGTCTTCGGGCCCAGCCGGCTGCGTTCCGGGGGCCCGGCCGGCGGCGCCGGGTCCGACGACGACGGGAGGCGCCCGTGATCGACAGCCACGCCCACCTCCATCACGCCGACTTCGACGGCGACCGCGATGCCGTCGTCCAGCGCCTGCGCGAGGCGGGCGTGACGCGGGTCCTGGAGGTGGGCATCGACCGGCCGGGCCTGGACGCGGCCCTGGACCTGGCCGCGCGCTACCCCGAGGTGGCGGCGGCCGTGGGCTGCCATCCCCACGAGGCCCGCCACTGGGACGCCGCCTTCGCGGCCGACCTGCGCGCGGCCGCGGCCGAGGAGTCCGTCGTCGCCGTCGGCGAGATCGGCCTGGACTTCTACCGCGACTACAGTCCGCGCGACGACCAGGAGCGCGCCTTCCGCGAGCAGCTCGCCATCGCCCGGGAGACGGGCCTGCCCGTGGTCTTCCACGTGCGCGCGGCCGAGGCCGACTTCCTGCGCGTCCTGGACGCCGAGGGCGATCCGCCGCGGGCCGTCCTGCACGCCTTCAGCCACGACGCCGCCTTCGCGCGCGAGTGCGTCGGCCGCGGCTTCTGGCTGGGTGTGGGGGGGATGGTCACCTTCCCCAAGAGCCGGCTGCCGGATGTGCTGGCGGGGCTCTCGCCCGACTGCGTCCTGCTGGAGACGGACTGTCCCTGGCTCGCGCCCCTGCCCCACCGCGGCAAGCGCAACGAGCCCGCGCGGCTGGTGCACGTCCTGGCGCGTCTGGCCGAGATCTGGGACCTGCCGGCGGCCGAGCTGGAGGCCCGCCTGGACGCCAACTTCGTGCGCTTCTGCGGGCGATGACGGATTCGCGCGAACCCGGGCCCCCGCGGCCGAAGAAGTCGCTGGGACAGAACTTCCTGCGGGATCCCAACCTGGTCCGCAAGCTGATCGCCGCCGTGGATCCGGGGCCCGGCGACGCCGTTCTCGAGTACGGCTGCGGCACGGGCGTCCTGACGCGCCCCCTGGCCGCCGCCGGCGCGCGGGTCCTGGGCGTCGAGGTGGACCGCGACTTGCTGCGCCGCCTGCGGGACGACCCGGCCCTGGCGGCGGCGACCCTGGTCGAGGAGGGCCTGGAGGCCTGGCCGCCCCGCCGGGCGGCGGAACTCCTGGGCGCGTCGCGCGTGAAGCTGGTCGGCAACCTGCCCTACCAGCTCAGTTCCACGGCCCTGTTCGCGGCCGTGGACGACGCCGACCGCGTGGAGCGGGCGGTGGTCATGCTGCAGCGGGAGGTGGCCGAGCGGGTGGAGACGGCGCCGGGCGGCCGGCGCTATGGCATCCTGCCGGCCCTGATCCAGGCCCGCTTCGCCGTGGAGCGGGTGCTGGACGCGGGCCCCAGGGCCTTCTTCCCGCCGCCGGCGGTGCGGAGCCGGGCCCTGCGCCTGACGCCCCTGGCCGCGCCCCGCGTGGCGCCGGCCCTGTGGCCGCGCTACCGGGAACTGGTGAAGACCCTCTTCCGGGAGCGCCGCAAGCAGCTCGGCGGGCTGCTGAAAAAATACTACGGCCCGGCCGGGAGCGATCTGCTAGAACTGGTGGCCGCCGCCGGCGTCTCGCCCGACCGGCGGCCGGAGACCCTGTCCGTGGAGGAAATGGCCCGGCTGGCCGAACGCCTGGATCCGCTGCCATGAGCCCGACGCTTCGCATCGCCTGCCTGCTGGCCGCCCTCCTCGCGGCGGGATCGTGGCCGGCCGCGCCGCGTGCGGACGAGACGGATCCCCACGGCGGGGCGGACTCGGCGGGAACCGCTCCACCCGACTCCGCCTTCGCGCCCCCGCGGCCCGGCGACGCACCGCTGGACTCCGCCGCCGTTCCCCCGCGGCCCGGCGGCGCCTTGCCTGATTCCGCCGCCGCCGACTCCGCCGCGGCGGCCGCCGCGCCGATCCCCACGGGCTCCTTCGGCGTCCGTCCCACCTTCAAGAACCAGACGCGGGCCCTGGACACCCGCGTGGACGTCAGCAACGAGGCCGGCGTCAGCATCGCCTTCCCCAACACCTGGACCCTGGGGGCCAAGGTCACCTACGACCGCCAGGTCCCCCGCGAGCTCAAGCGGGAGGCCTGGGAGAAGAGCCTCCAGGTCAACACCAGCAAGCTGCTGATGGGCAAGGTGCCGCTGACCCTGGCCGCCAGCCGCCGCGAGGACATCCGCGAGCAGAACAAGGGCGAGACCACCTACCGCCGCGACGAGTCCGAGACCAGCAACCTCAGCATGACCGCGCGTGGCGGCCACCGCTTCAACGACTGGCTCGGCGCGAACATGAGCGCCAACGTCGGCGCCACCCGGTCCGAGTCGCGCAGCAACAAGGGCGTCAACCGCGACGCCACCAACAACAACCGCCGCCTGGCCGCCCATCTGGACCTGGATCCCGGCGGCAACCTAAAGATCACCACGGGCTACGCCGGCACGGCGGACCAGGGCACGGGGCAGCTCCTGACCGTCACCGACGACGTCATGAGCACCAGCGACTCACTGCAGCTCCGCGCCAGCTGGAACTGGAACCGCAAGGTGGATTTCACGGTCCACGGCGGCCGGCTGGAGCAGACCAGCGAGCGCCTCGACTTCAAGCGCGACAACTTCAACGTGGTCCTGCCCGAGAGCATCCCCTTCAAGGAGGAGACGATCGAGCGCAAGGTGGGGGGTAACCTGAGCCTGGGCCTGACCCCCTGGGAGTCGGTGAACCTGTCGGCCGACTTCACCTACCGCGAGGACGAGAAGCGGGTCCCCAGCGCGCTGAACAAGGACCGCGACGGCCGGGAGCAGCGGGTGGACCTGTCGGCCCGGCTCAAGCCGTGGCGGGGGCAGCTCCTGAGCCTCTCCTACAAGGAGGGCGTCAACGAGACCGTGGACTTCACCGCCGACCGGCGCCAGGTCAAGCAGGAGCTGTCCTGCCAGACCTCGCAGGAGCTGGGCGGCTCCCTCGAGTTCCGCGGCGATGCCTACTTCATGCTCAGCCAGGACTTCTACGCCGACAAGATCAAGAACCCCCAGGACCGCGACCAGGCCCAGACCCGCCTCTCGGCCACGGTGGAGGGCCGGCCGGTGGGCTGGATCAAGGCCATCAACACGATCCAGTGGTACGAGACGCGGGACATCCTCATCCAGCCCAGCCGCTCGGCCGGCAGCAAGGACCGCAACACCCTGTCCTGGCGGACCAAGCTCAGCTACGAGTTCCTGAAGCGCTACTCGGTGAACCAGTCCTACGAGATCAGCGTCACCGAGGAGGACTTCATCTTCACCAAGGACAAGAACGCCCTGGACCGGGAGTACGTCCTGATCACCAGCTCCTCGGTGCCCCTCCGCGGCCGGGTGGCCCTGGACTTCAAGCACGAGTTCCGCCTGCGCGAGCAGGGGGCCTACCTGCCCGATCCGGCGGAGCCGGGAAATCCCAAGACCTTCTTCAAGGAGTCGCGGCAGAAGAAGGAGATCCTCACCCTGGGCCTGTCCTACGCCTTCCGCGAGTACCTCCGGATTTCCTGCGAGGACGAGCTGGGGCGCGAGGTCAACTATGACTACGCCGATCACACCGAGGACCTGTCCAGCTTCGGAACCCTGCGCTTCACGGTGCGTTTCAACCGGAATCTCGGGAAAACGGGCAGACTGGCCTTCGACCTGGTGCACCAGGCCCGATTCGGCCGTTTCGTGCGCGAGAACCAGCGGAGCCTCTGGCTTCCGACACTGTCCATCGAGTATACTTTCTAGGCGGTACGACGCGATGCGAGGCCAGCGGATCGGCCCTATATCATGCAGAACGGCCCTGTGGGCCGTCCTGGCGGGCATGATCCTCGCAACGGGCTGCGTGTTCGAGCCCCGGACCCCCAGCGACCCCTCCGAGGTGACGGTGGGCTGGATCCGGCCCATCGAGCCGGAGAACGTCCTGTTCAACATCAAGGCGGGGATCGACGCGGAGTACTCGACGAACTACAGCAACAGCCTCCACGCCGACTTCACCTACGTGCCCAGCGCGGGGAACGTCGAGGAGGCACCGGATGGCTACTTCGACGACTGGGACGCCGAACGCGAGCTGGCCGCCCTGGACAAGCTGTTCCTCCAGGTCGACTCGCTGCGCGTCGAGTGGAACTTCGATCCGAACGAGGATCTCACCGAGTCCGGGGACGAGGCCATCGCCGAGCTGGAGAACTACCAGCTCTTCGCCTCCTACTCGGGCAGCGAGCAGGTGGTGTACGAGGGATACGCACGACTGATACTGCGCTACGAGAACAGCCAGTGGCAGCTCTATCAGTGGGACGAGTCGGACAACGGCTCGCTCCAGTCCTGGGGCCGGCTGCGGGCGAACCTGCAAATCCCATGACCAGGCCGGACACCGGCCGCGGAGCTTGACGAGGTGATCACCATGCGTCGGAACCGAGCTCCCCTGCTCACCATCGCGCTCGCCGCCCTGGCGGCCGTCCTGGCGGGCGGCTGCCTGTTCAGCCCGCCCGAGAAGGACACGGGCGGGGGAACCACCACCGTCACCTACCACGCCTACACGCACCCCGAGAGCCTGGCGCTCAACTTCGTCTTGTGCTGGGAGGCCCGGGACATCGCGGAGTACCGCGACAACATCCTCTACGACGGCATCCTGGAGGCCACGGACGGCGAGGTCTACGCGGCCTTCACCTTCTACCCGGTTCCAGGCGAGGTGGACCCCAACACGGGCGATCCCCTCCAGCCCTACCTCTACGAGCAGGAGTGGCAGGCCGTGCAGCGCCTCTTCGCCGGCAACGACGGCTTCGACGGCGAGAACACCATCCCCGGAGTGCGCAGCATCGAGGCCGAGTTGACGCCATCCGGCGCGGACTGGGCCGCGCCGCCCACCTCCGACGTGGAGGGCGACGCCTTCCCGGACGGGACCATGTGGAAGCGCTACTCCACCAGCGTCCTGTTCACCCTCAAGGGCACCATCCCCGGTACGGACATCAACGGCTTCAACGTGGTGGACGCCCTGGACTTCTACGCCATCCCCGTCACGGTGGGCGAGGGCGACGACGCCCACACGGAGTTCCGCATCTGGAAGTGGCGCGACATCGACGTGCAGTGACGGCCCCGGCCGCCACGGCGCCTTGCCGGGTCACCGGCCGGTACGCCCTGACGGCGACGCCGGACAAACCTTGAGCGAGACCCCTCCCGAACCCCTCGCCTGTTGACAGGCGGGGGGTTCCCCCATAGGCTCGCGCCGGCCGCGGGGTGGCGCGCGACGCCCCCGGCCGATGCCGGCGTCCTCGCCAGGCCGGAGCCCGCGCCGAGACCCCAGCCGGACCGCCCCGCGGCGGCAACTACCGTAACGCCAGTGACTTCCCGCAAGCAGCCGGGCGGCCTGCGCCGCTGGTTCCCCCGTCTGGTCCTGCCCCTGGCCCTGGTGCTGGCCCTGGCCGGGCTGGTCTGGCTCCAGCCGGACTGGCTGCCCCTGCCCGGCCGCGAGGCCGAGCCCTATCCCACCGTCGCGCGGGACCTGGACGACGCCGAGCGCCTGGAGGAGGCCATTCTCCTGGGCGCCGGCGAGATGGGCGTGCCCCGCCGGCGCATCGCCCGCAAGCGCGCCGACGACGGCGTGCCCATCTACGAGGTCCGCTGCCCGGACCGGCTGCATCCCGTGACGGCCAACCGCTGGCTCCACCGCGTTTTCGCCGACGCCGGCGTCGAGGTGGCGGACTGCGCCGAGCGGGGCGATCTGGAGCGCCCGCGCCTGCTCTACCGCCTGCGCCTGGGCGGCGAGGGCGGCGCCCGGGCCCGCCTCGTCCTCTACCCGCCCACGGGCCAGCCGCCGCTCAGGGAGGCCTGGCCGCGCGTGGCCGTCATCATCGACGACCTGGGGCACAACTGGGGGCGCGTGACCCGGGGCCTCCTGGACCTGGATCTGCCCCTGACGGCCAGCATCCTGCCCGGCCTGCGCCGCAGCGCCCGCGTGGAGCGCGAGGCCCGCCGCCGGGGCCATGCCGTCTTCCTGCACCTGCCCATGGAGCCCGAGGGCTACCCGAGCCAGGATCCCGGCCCCCGCGCCGTCTTCGCCGACATGGGTTCCGACTCGGTGGCCGCCCTGATGGACGCCCTGGCGGCGGACTTCGAGGTCATCGACGGCCTGAACAACCACATGGGCAGCCGGGCCTGCTGCGTCGACTCGGTGGTTCGGGCCGTCCTGGCCTGGGCCGCCCGCCGCGACCTGGTGGTGGTGGACAGCCAGACCAGCCCCAACAGCCGCATCTGGGCCCTGGGAGAGGAGATGGAGCTGCCCGTCCTGAGGGCCGACCTCTTCCTGGACGGGGAGGGCGAGGACGAGGCCCAGGTCATGGCCAACCTGGCCGCCGCCGCCGAGGTGGCCCGCCGGCGGGGCTGGGCCGTCACCATCGGTCATCCGCGCAAGGACACCCTGGCCGCCCTGCGCAAGATGGGCCCCCGCCTGCGGGACTACGGCGTGCGCTTCGTCACCATCACGGAGATGGCGGCCTCCCTGCGCGAGGCCGATCCCTCGCCGCCGCCGGCACGCCCCTGATCGGACGAGCCGCCGGCCCGCCCCGGAACCGCCGGAACGCCACCGCGGCGGCCGGCCGCGCCCCTCCGGCCGGGTCCGGAGGCAGGCCCGCCGGGGCCCGGTCCGGAACCCGCCATGCCCGCGCCCGTTGAAACGGCACGCGCAATCCACTATATTCTTTGCCTCTTGCGCCTGCCGGCCCGGCCGGCCCTTCCCGGGGAGATCCATGACGCGCGCACGCATCGCCACCGCTCTCGCGGTCCTGCTCCTGGCCTGCCTCCAGGCCGGCACGGCCGCCCAGGAACGCGCCGACCAGGGTCAGGAATGGCAGCGTCCGCCCTTCCTGCCGCCCGCGGACGAGCTCGAGCCCTTTCCCTACGAGTTGATCAACTACACGCCGGCCGCCCACGAATTCCGCTGGAAGAACGCGCCGGTGATCGTCCTGGGCCGCGTGGAGTCCTACAAGAAGATCGACAGCACCGAGAAGGTGCTCAACTACTCCATCTGGCTGCAGGTGGACGAGTGGCTCCGCACGGACCGGCCCGGCCAGGAGGCCAAGGACCGCGTCTACTTCCGGCTGCTGCCCCTGAAGGAGCCCTATGCGCCCATCCAGGTGGGCGACCGCTGCCTGGTGATCCTGGACCGGGACGCGCGCATCGACAACGCGCTCATCCTGCCCACGGACATGCACTACTACCCGGTCACCGAGGCCGGCATGGTGCACAAGTACCACAAGGCCGCGCCGACCAAGGACGCGCCCGTGCTGCGCGAGGTGCCCCTGGCCCCCTTCAGGGAGCAGATCCGCGAGCTGCTCCGCCGCATCAGCATCGAGCGGCAGGCCCGCACGGCCGACCTGGTCATGATCGGGAAGGTCACGCACAGCGCCCAGGGCACCGAGCGCGCCCGGGACTACTACTTCGTCGAGGTCCAGCCCGAGAAGGTCTTCAAGGGCGAGACGGGCCAGGGCGTCGTGCACTTCATGCAGAAGTCCAACGTCTACCGCTGGACCATCGAGGCTCTCGACCGCGCCGCGTTCCGCGAGGGCGAGCGCATCCTCTGCCTGGCCAACAAGGATCCCACCTATTCGCAGCAGGGATCCTGGAATCCCGAGGGCGTCGACATGTACGTCTTCCCGTTCCAGCGCCACTCCTCGCTCTTCATCGCGAGCACGACCGCCTGGCGCCAGGGATTCCGGCCCATCCCCCTCGAGCAGCTCCACGCGGACCTGGAGCGCTGGTGCGCCCCGTCGGACGAGGCCGACGCGGCGCCCGCCGGCAACCGGTAGTCCGGCACACGAATCCCACGCGAAGGAGGCCGCCGGCGCGGCCTTCCGGAGGCTCTCATGTCCAGGAATCAAAAGATCAAGTTCTACAGCATCTTCGTGGTACTGGTCCTCTCGATCATCCTCCTCTGGCCCACCTTCCAGTTCCTCGGCATGAACGCCGAGGAGATCGAGGAGCTGAGGGTTCAGGACCCCACGGGATACAACTCCCTGCTCGACAAGTCGCTGCGCCTGGGGCTGGATCTCCAGGGCGGCACCTACCTGGTGCTCGAGGTGGACCTGGAGGGCATCCCCTCCGATGACCACGTCAGCACCGTCCAGCAGGCCATCAAGGTGATCCGCAACCGCGTCGACCAGTTCGGCGTGGCCGAGCCGAGCATCACCAAGGAGGGGGCCAACCGCATCGTGGTCGAGCTGCCGGGCCTGCCCGACGTCGAGCGCGCCACGCGGCTGATCAACACCACGGCCATGCTGGAGCTGAAGCTGGTGGCCCAGCAGGGCGAGCTCTTCTCCGCCCTGGGCCAGATCGACCAGGTCCTCAAGGAGAAGCCCCTGCCCGGCGAGGCCGACTCGACGGCCGTCGCCGCGGCCGACACGGCCATCTCCTTCATCGACGAGCCGGCAACGGCCGAGAGCCCCGAGGGCTCGGGCCTGCTGAACCTCATGCGCGGCTACCAGCTCGGCGGCGTCTTCATCTACAAGGACGACGTGCCCCTGGCCAAGCGCTACCTGGCCGATCCCGCCGTGCAGGCGGCGATCCCGCCGGGCTACGAGTTCATCTGGGGCGGCCGCGACATGTCGGACACCAGCGGCCGGCCGGGCCGCCTGCTCTACTACTGCCTGTCCCGCGTCGAGCTGGACGGCACGCGCCTGCAGGGCGCCGTGCCCGAGCCCGACTCCGACCGGCCCGGCTTCTTCCGCATCAGCTTCACCCTGGACCGCGACGGCGCCAACCAGTTCGCCCGCACCACGGAGCGCAACATCGGGCGCCAGCTCGCCACCATCCTCGACAACCAGATCTTCCTGGCGCCGGTCATCGAGAGCCGCATCGGCAACGGACAGGGCGTCATCACCGGCGGCTTCAGCGCCGAGGAGGCCCAGGACAACGCCATCCTGCTGCGGGCAGGCGCCCTGCCGGCCACCATGCACATCGAGGAGGAGCGCACCGTCGGCCCCAGCCTCGGCCGCGACTCCATCCAGAAGGGCTTCAAGGCGGGCTTCATCGGCTTCATCGGCGTGATCGTCTTCATGCTGATCTACTACCGCGGCAGCGGGATCGTCGCCACGGGCGCGCTGCTGCTCAACCTGCTCATCGTCATGGCCGCCATGGCCTACCTGCACGCCACGCTGACCCTGCCCGGCATCGCGGGCCTCATCCTCACCATCGGCATGGCGGTGGACGCCAACGTGCTCATCTACGAGCGCATCCGCGAGGAGCTGCGACGGGGCGGCAAGGACGCCAAGGTGCGCCGCGCCATCCAGGCCGGCTACGACCGGGCCTTCTCGACCATCTTCGACGCCAACCTGACCACCCTGATCACGGCCCTGGCCCTGTACATCTTCGGCACCGGGCCCATCAAGGGATTCGCGGTCACGTTGTCGCTGGGCATCATCGCCAGCATGTACACGGCGCTGCTCGTCAGCCGCGTCGTGTTCGAGCTGATCACCATGCGCCGCAAGGTCGAGACCCTCAGCATCTAGCCGCCGGGAAAGCGAGGTAAGTCCATGTTCCAGATACTGGCCAACGCCAACTTCCGCATCATCCCGATCCGGCGGGTGATGATGACGATCTCGCTCGTCGCCATCCTCGTCGGCATCGCCAGCCTCGTCCTCCACGGCGGTCCGAACCTCGGCATCGACTTCAAGGGCGGCTACAAGTTCATCGTCGAGTTCGAGGAGCCCGTGGACCTCGGCCGCGTGCGCGAGGCAGTCTTCGCGCTGGGCTTCGAGAGCGCGCGGGTCTCCGACTTCGGCGCCGCCAACGAGGTCATCATCCTTCTCGATCCGGACGCGCATCTCGACGAGGCCGTGAACAGCGTCGCCACGGACGAGGACGCCGGGGGCGACGCCATCCAGATCGCCGTCGCCGAAGGCATCCGCCAGGCCTTCCGCGACAATGCCGTCGTCGAGATCAGCCAGGAGAAGGTGGGTCCGAAGATCGGCGGCGAGCTGAGGACGCAGGGCCTGTGGGCCATCCTCTACTCGCTGCTGGGGATCGTCATCTACATCTCCTGGCGCTTCGAGTTCAAGTTCGCCATCGCGGCCATCGTCGCCCTGGTGCACGACGTGCTCATCACCCTCGGCATCTTCAGCCTGCTGGGCAAGGAGATCGACCTGACGATCCTGGGCGCCCTGCTGACCATCGTCGGCTACTCGCTCAACGACACCATCGTCGTGTTCGACCGCATCCGCGAGAACCTGCGCCAGCGGCGCCGCGGGGACGTCTACGACGAGGTCGTCAACACGTCGGTCAACCAGACCCTGAGCCGCACCATCATCACCAGCCTGACGACCCTGATCGTCGTCCTCGTCCTCTACTTCCTGGGCGGAGCGGTGATCCAGGACTTCGCCTTCGCGCTGGTGGTGGGCGTCATCGTCGGTACCTACTCGTCCATCTTCATCGCCAGTCCCATCCTGGTGGAGTGGCAGGGGGCCAACCAGCGCCGGCGCAACCGGCGCCTGGCCACCACCTGATCGCCGGGAACGGCAGGCGCGCGAACACGTTGAAGGGGAGCTTCGGCTCCCCTTTTCGTTGTCAGTCCGATCGCGCCGACCTAGGATGCAGCCATGACACGCGCGCCGATCCCCCTGCTCCTGGCCCTCCTGCTGGTCCCGGCCGCCGCCGGCCAGGAGGCGCGGCGCCCGGAGCCCTGGGAGCGCGCCCTGGCGGACGAGCCCGCCCTGGTGGAGGCCGCCCGCGACCTCGAGGCCGCCCTGGCGGCGGGTGACGCGCGCGCCCTGGGCGGCCTGTTCCGCCGCGGGCCCCTGTGCCTGCTGATCCGCTCCCGCGGCCTGCCCGCGGGCCCCGTGGCCCACGCCCGCGCCCGGGCACTCCTGGCCGAGTGGCTGCGCGCCCGCGCCCGCAGCGATTTCCGCGTCAGCGTCGCCCGTCTGGAGCCCGGCGGCGGCTTCGCCACCCTGGCCTGCGACCTCCACCGCGGCCAGCTCGCCCGCGGCCGCCCGCTGCGCGAGCGCCTCGTGGCCGGCTTCGTCCGCGAGGACGGACGCTGGCGCCTCGCGGAGCTGTGCTGCCCGTGAGAGCCGCCGCCCTGGCCGCCCTGCTGCTCCTGGCCGCGCCGGCGCGCGCGGCCCTGCCCGACAGCGCCACCGCCGCCGGCTGGGCCCGGGCCAGCGAGCGCGGGCTAGAGGCCGAGGCCGCGCGCCGCGCGGAACGCCTGGACGAGGCCCTGGCGGCCATGCGGACCGCCCATGACGCGCTGGCCGCCGCCTGCCGGGAGTCCGGACCGCCCGCCGACGATCCCCGCGCGGCCTTCCGCTGGCTCGAGGAGCACCTCGGTCCCGAGCCCCACGCGCTGGGCCTGCCCCTGGGCGCCCAGCTCCAGCGCGGCGGGCGGGTCCTGGCCTGGGCGGGCTGGCCCCTGCCCGAGGACGCCGGGCCCCTGCCGGCCACGGCCCGCCGTCCCCGCGCCGCCCTGCGCGCCCTGGGCGTCCACCGGTTCCTCAGCGTGAAGAGCCGCCTGCCGGCGGGCGACGTGGATCTGGTCCTGGACCTGCCCCTGGCGCGGCGCGGCGGCGCGGCCGGCGCCCTGCCAGTGCTCTTCGAGGAGGAGGCGCCCTGGCGCCTGCGCCTGCTGCCCCTGCCGCGGGGGCCCGCGGGAGGCGACTCGACCGCGGCCGCCTGGGAGGCCGCGCTGCAGCCCGTCGGCGAGGCCACCGGCGACCTCGACCAGGGGCTCCAGCGCCGCTGGCGACTGCGCGTGGGGGGCGACGCCATCGGCGAGCTGGTCCTCGCCGGCCCCGGCGCCGCCGACTACGCGCGCGCGCGCGGCGCGTCACGACGGCGGGACGCCGGGCTGATCGCCTTCTTCCCCGTGATCGCTCTCGGCCTCTGGCTGCGCTGGCGCCTGGGCCGCCGCTGGCCGGACGGCCTGCCCCTGGCGGTGCGGATTCCTCTCATCGGCGCCCTGGTCCTGGCCCTGCGCTGGCTCCTGGCCCTGGCCGGCGTGCCCGGCGGACTGCTGGCCGGCGATCCCCTCTGGCAGCCCCGCGCCTTCGCCCTCGACGCGCCCGGGGGCCTGTTCGCGAGCCCCGGCGACCTCCTGCTCACGTCTCTGGCCGCCCTGGCCGTCCTGGTGCTGGTCCTGCGGCCCTATCTGCGCCCCGAGACCGGGGACACCGCCGGGGACGGCGGGATCCCCGCCGACGCGGCCAGCGGAGGGTCGTCCGGGGTCTACGACACTGGAGAGCCCTCTGGAAACGGCGGAGTGCCCGCCGAGGTGGCCGCTGCGCCGCGTCCCCGCGCTCTCGGCGCCGGCGACCTGCCCCGCCTCCTGGCGGGCCTGGCGGCGCCCGCCCTGGGCCTGGCGGCCGCCCTGGCCTTCGCGCGCCTGGTCATGCGCAACGTGGACGCCCGCATCCTTTTCGCGGAGGGACCGGGCGGCGCCGCCGGCGTGGCACTGGCCGTCGGCCTCTTCTTCGCGCTGGTCTTCCTGCTCACGCTCTTCCTGGCACCGGCCCAGGCGGCCTGGCGGCGCCTGCGCCCGGGACGCCCCCTGCGCTGGCTGCTCTCACTGGCGCCCCTGGCCCTGGTGGCCTGGCTGGGCGGCCTGTTGCCCGCCCTGGCCCTGGCCCTCCTGCTGCCCGTGGCCTGGGGCTTCCGCAGGGCCGCGGCCCGGCTCACGGGCCTGCTCTATCAGGTCTTCCTGCTCGCCGTGGCCGTGGCCCTGCTGGCCCAGGACGCCACGGAGGTCGCCCGCCGCGAGATCCTGCGCCAGTGGCTCGCCGACGCGGCCGCGCGCCGCGAGCGCAGCGCCCGCCTGTGGCGGCCGGCCCTGGTGGAGGAGCGCCTGCTCGACCTGGGCCGGGACGAGGCCCTGCGCCGCGCCCTGGTCGGCTCCGGCGAGTCCGAGCCCTGGACCGCCCTGGCCCTCTGGCGGCGGACGGGTCTCGGCGAGCTGGGCGAGGAGGGCGAGCTGCGCCTCCACGACGCGCGCGGCAAGCTGCTCAGCCGCCACCAGACCGCCGCGGTCGCCGGCCTGCCCGAGACGACGCGCCCGGCCCGGCGGCAGGACCTGCCCGACCTCTGGCTGACGGTCCAGCGCCGCCGCGTCCGCCTGGCCGGCGAGCCACTGGAGCTCGTCACCGGCGAGCTGCTGCTGCGCGAGTCGGGGCGCATCCTGGGCGGCCTGACCCTGTCCCTCGTCGAGGAGCGGGGCGACCTGGCCGCGGCCCTGGCCGCAGGGCCCTGGTCGCCGCGCTCTCCCCTGGGCGCCGAGGCCGGCGTGCCCGGCCAGGAGCCGGCCCTGCTGGCCCGGCTCGAGGGGGAGCGGGTCGTCGACAGCAGCGCGCCCACGCTGCTGGGCGAGGCCCTGCCCTGGCCGCCGCCGGCCGAGCCGGGGCGCTGGGAGCGCCGCCGCCTGGGCGGCCGCGACTTCGGCGTCGCCGACCTGGGCGGCGGCTGGCTGGCTGCCGTGCGCGAAGAGCCCGTCCAGGAGCGCCTGCTCGATCTGGGCCTGCGCCTCTTCCTGCACCTGGTCATCCTCGTGGCGCTGCTGGGCCTGGACGTCCTGTTCACCCGCGTGCCCCTGGCGCGCCGCTACCTGCCGCCCCTCCTGGGCCCGCGCGGACCCGGCTTCCAGCACAAGCTGCTGGGGGCCTTCCTGCTGGTGGCCCTGGTGCCCACGGTGCTCACGGGCCTCATCGCCGGCGATCAGCTCCGCCGCCAGTACGACGAGGCCTCCGCGCGCAGCAGCCTCGAGCGCCTGCTGGCGGCCCGCGGCGCCCTGGAGGGCCGCGTTCGCCAGGACGCCCAGGAGCTGGCGCGCAGCGAGTACGTCGTCAACTTCGTGACCCGCGACTTCCCGCCCACCCTGCGCGACATCGGCAGCCTGGAGCGCAACCAGGTGATGGTCTTCGGTCCCGACGGCGCCCTGGTCCTGGACGAGACCCTGCGCGACTGGGACGCGGCCCAGGCGGATTCCTTCCTGGCGGCCACCCCCTCCGAGCGCGTGGTCTACGAGCGCGAGGGGCCGGGCCTGTACGCGGGCATCCTGCTGCCCCTGGAGACCTGGACGGGGCGCGAGCGCGTGGCCTTCACCGTCTACTACCGGCAGACGCTGGGCCCCGAGACACTGGACGAGCTCGCGGCCGTGGCCGGCGGCGACCTCTGCCTCTACCGCGAGGGGGCCCTGCTGCACTCCAACCGGCCGCTGCTCTTCGGCCTGGGCTACCAGCCGGCCCTGCTGGCGCCGGCCATGGCGCGGGCCCTGCTCCTGGACGGGGCGCCCTACCGCCGGGGCGTGGGCCGCGCCGGCGGCCTGCGCTACGGCGAGGCGGCGGCCCCCCTGGCCGCGGCCGACGGCCGGCCCGTGGCCGTCCTGGCCAGCCTGGACTTCTCGGGCCTCGCCGCGCGGCGCGCCGCCACGGCGCGGGGCGGAGCCGTGGTGCTGGGCATGATCGCTTTCCTGGTGGCCATGGCCCTCGGCCTGGGCGGCTTCCTGGCCGGGCGCGTCTTCCTGCCCATCCGCCGCCTGCAGCTCGGCACGCGGCGCCTGGCCGCCGGCGACCTTGCCTACCGGCTGCCGGACGCCGGCCCCGACGAGATCGGAGAGCTGGTGCGCTCCTTCAACGCCATGGCCGGCGGCCTCCAGGAGACCCGCGCAGTGCTGGACGAGCGGCAGCGCTTCCTGGAGAGCGTCCTGGAGAACGTGGCCTCGGGCGTGCTGACCATCGACGGCGAGGGCCGGGTGCGGGCCGCCAACGGGGCCGCGCGGCGCCTGCTGGGCCTGCCGGCCGGCGAGCTGCTGGGCCGCCGCCTGGCCGAGCTGGCGTCGCGGCCGCCCGGCGACGGCCTCGACGCCGCGCCCCTGTTCCGCTTCCTGGGCGAGGACGCCGGCGAGGGCACGCGCGTCACCGGCCTGCGCCTGGCGCATCCGGAAGGCGCGCGCAGCTTCCGCGCCGCCGCCAGCGGCCTGGGCGAGGGCCGCGTGGCCGTCTTCGAGGACGTGACGGACCTGATCCGCAGCCAGAAGCTGGCCGCCTGGGGCGAGATGGCCCGGCAGGTGGCCCACGAGATCAAGAACCCGCTCACGCCCATCAAGCTCTCGGCCCAGCACATGGAGCGCGCCTGGCGCGACCGCAAGGAGAGCTTCGACGCCATCTTCACCGACTCGGTGCGCACCATCACCGAGCAGGTGGAGATCCTGCGGCGCATCGCCCAGGAGTTCTCCCTGTTCGGCCGCGCGCCGCGCGTGCGCTGCGAGCCCGTGGACCTGGCCGCCGCCGCCCGCGAGGTGGCGGGCTCCTACGCCGGCGCCGTCGAGGCGAGCTGGGAGGGCGAGGCGAGCCTCGCGGTCCTGGCCGACGCCGAGGCCCTGCGCAAGGTCCTGCTCAACCTCGTCGAGAACGCCCGCGAGGCCATGGGCGGCGGCGGGCGCATCGACCTGCATCTGGAGACGGGCGAGGGCATGGGCGTCCTGAGCCTGCGCGACCGCGGCCCCGGCATCCCCGAGGACATGCTCGACCGCCTCTACGAGCCTTACTTCTCCACCAAGACCAGCGGCACGGGACTGGGCCTGGCCATCTCGGCGCAGCTCGTCGAGGAGATGGGCGGCAGCCTGCGGCACGGCAACCACCCCGAGGGGGGCGCCGTGGCCCGCCTGGCCCTGCCCCTGGCGCCGGGAACCCGCCCGGCGGCAGAGGGTTTGGAGGGGCCGTGATTCCCTTCCCGCGCATCGCTGCCGAAACGACTCCTCGCGGCCAGCGCGCCGCCGCCGAAACGGCTCCTCGCGGCCAGCGCGCCGCCGCCGAACCGTGCCGCCGCGCGCCCCGCCGCGCCGGGCGGAATCC
>Ga0272442_10003285_pt1 | contig 22809 bp, 19 predicted proteins | sample SSMForm2O_FD_200262 | JGI IMG/M metagenome (GOLD analysis project Ga0272442, IMG submission 200262) | Marine sediment archaeal communities from Little Sippewissett salt marsh, Falmouth, MA, United States - SSM-Form-2O | ecosystem: Environmental > Aquatic > Marine > Wetlands > Sediment ...
CCAGGTGCTCGACCTGCCGTACGAGGGGGACGAGCTCTCGATGACGGTCGTCCTTCCGGCCGACGATTACGATGGCGGTCTCTCCGCGCTCGAGGCGAAGCTCACGCCGGAGCTTCTCGACTCGTGGCGGAGCGGCCTCGTCGAGCGTGAGGTCGCGGTCGCGCTTCCGAGGTTCACGATGACCTGGGGAACCGAGGACCTTACGACTCATCTCAAGGCGCTCGGGATGCGCGACGCGTTCGTCTACCGGACTGCCGACTTCTCCGGGATCGACGGAAGGACAATCCTCTTCATCAGCCACGTCCTCCACAAGGCCTTCATCGACGTGAACGAGGAGGGCACCGAGGCCGCGGCGGCGACGGCGGTCGTCCTGAAGCGCGAGTCCATCCGGGCCCCCGTCTTCCGCGCCGACCGGCCGTTTCTCTTCATGATCCGCGACCGCGCGACGGGGAGCGTGCTCTTCATGGGAAGGCTCGCAGACCCCGCCGCGTAGCGGAGAGGACAAGGAAGGTCACATGAGACTCACGCTTCTCGCGCACGTCGCGGCCCTCGCCGCGGCGCTCGCGCTCATCGCATCGCCGGCCGCCGCCCAGCTCCGCATCGATCTGGAGGGCGGCGCCGTCTGGAGCGGCTACAACGACGTCCGGATCCCGGGCGACACCGGGACGCTCTTCTCGCTCTCGGAGGATCTCGAGATCGACCCGTCCGCCTTCTGGCGCGCGCGGGTGGAATACACCTTCGGCGGCCGACACACCCTCTCGGCGCTCGCGGCGCCGCTCGAGGTCGAGGCGATGGGGCGGCTCGGGAAGGACGTGGACTTCGAGGGCACCGTCTTCCCGGAGGGCACCGACGTCGTCGGAACCTACCGGTTCGATTCCTACCGGCTCACCTACCGCTACGAGTTCGCGCCCCGAGGGCGGTTCCAGGCGGGTCTCGGGTTCACCGCGAAGATCCGCGACGCCGAGGTCGCCGTGCGCAGCGAGGAAGAGACGGCGACGAAGACGAACACCGGGTTCGTGCCGCTATTGAACTTCAGCCTCAGGTGGTCGTTCACGGACCGCGCGTCGTTCCTTCTCCGAGGCGACGCGCTCGCTGCGCCGCAGGGGCGCGCGGAGGACGTGCTCGCCGCGTTCGTCTACGAACCGAGGCCGGGGATCGCGGCGAGGATCGGCTACCGCATCGTCGAGGGCGGCGCCGACAACGACGAGGTCTACAACTTCGCGCTTCTGAACTACGCCACCGCCGGACTGACGATCGAGTTCTAGCGGCTGGGAGTTCCCTGGGGGCGTGACGCGATGAGTATGCCCTGATCCACAGAGCGTGGCAGCTGCCCGTAGAACTACTCCTGCTCAGTCGCTTCGAGGATGGGCTGATCCCCGACAGCCGTCTGACTCTCTTCCTTCTGATCTTCTTCGACGTCGATGCGGCAGCAGTAATGCGTCAGACCGCTCAGGGTCTGAGTGTCCGTTATGTGGTCGCGCAACTCGCCGCCTCTCAGGCAGTTGACCAAGAACTGCTCCTGAGTGGAACAGTCGGGCACAACCGCGACGAGGAGGAAGTCGAAGGGTCCGGTCATGTAGGCCGACGCCAGAACGCGCATCTTCTCGCACGGCCAACCTCTTGCGATCCCGACTTCCTTCTCCGCCGCATCCATCCGATCGCTGGCCATGATCGGGCACTCTCCGGCAGCGCCCACAGCACTCTCGCATCTCCTAGACTTCGGATCCGATGCCGTCTTGCGGCGAAGCCACTTCCTCACCTCAGACTCCTTGCCAGGCTTCACCTTGATCAACACCGCCTGCAGGACCCGTCCGTCACCATTCATTGAACTCCCCTTGATGAGCGGCCAAGATTTCGGAGAGCCATCCTCCACTGCATCCTGTACTCGGGCACCTCCTCGTAGTCCTTATGCTGCATCTTCCTCCAGATCGCGTTCAGGACATCCGGCGGGTTGAACCCTGCCAGGTCTTCAACGAGCACTTCTGCCCGAGCCGCCTTGGCGATAAGTTCACTCCACCGATCTTTCCACGCCTGCTCATCCAGACCGCTCGCGGCACCCGCGACATGGGGAGTCCTTCCGCTCGCCCGCATCGATCTGGCGACGAGTTCCACACACGTCCTGAACGACTCCCGACACTCGCCAGTCGTGATGACGTTGCCATAGTGCCTAGTGTACGCCTGCGACTCGGCAACATGATCCCACGTGCGCGCGAACCCGAACATCTCGTCGAATTCATCGGCAGTCTCGTGGAAGCCCATCAACTCGCCCAGGACCATCCTCTGCAGTCGGACCCTCGCATAGGACGGCGGATAGGTGATGCCACCCGCCTCGACTGCCTTTGCTGACAGCTCTTCCCTCTCGTGCGAGGCGAGAAGCCAAGATGGAGATACATACAGGAAGGCAGGACCGGAAAGTACGAGACCTGCAACATCACAGAGGAGCTCGTCGGCCTGTGCCTTGGCCCTCTTAAGCATCGTCCAAGTGTCACGCTCGCTTTCTCTTCCCTTCAGCAGTTCCTGCTGCAGCAGGAACAGAGTCTCTCGGAGTTGGACGCGTACCCCTTCGAGTTCCACGAGTTCGTCTGACACGGTGGTCCTGATCTTCCTCTCACGCTCGTCGATCCGAGGGTCCTCCGGGTTACTCTCCCGCCTCGGTTTCATCATCGCCTTCTCATTGTGCAGTGCATCTGCCAGCCCCAGGATCCGATGAAACGCCTCGTGTCCCAGGACGGACGCGAAACGCATCTGCGCGGGGATCCACCTCGGCAGCAGATACCAGCACGCGTTCTGTGCCAGGCGCATCTGCTCCGCGAGATCCTCCGAGAGCTTACGCCTCTCAACGCCTCTGTACTGCAGCGCCGGGAAGTGCTCACCTGCGATGCTGACGAGCGGGGTGCTCAGGTCCACCTTGCCGCAAAAGGGACTCAGGGAGATGTGGTTCCACTCGGCCAGCACTTCGATCGCTCTGATGGTGATCGAGTACTCCAGATCGACCTCAGAGAGAGAGAAGTGCGGGCGCGTCGTGCTTCTAGAGAAGAACTGGTGCACGGCCTTCTCGCGCCTCTGTAGGTAGTGAGTCGTGAAGGCCCTCAGGAGCCCCGGCAGGATCCTCAGGCAGTCCTCGGTTTCCTCACGGAGCCGCTGGCACTCCTTGAGGCCTGCCGCCTCCCTTCGCTTCGCCTCGCACTTCAGCGCCAGCTCCAGGTAGGCCATCGCGCTTTCTGCCGCCGCAAGACCCGACTTCGCGAACCTCTCGCGCTCCGGATCTGCCGTTCTCTCGGGGTCGTCCCCCTCGCCTGACGACCCTGACGCGCCCCCGCAGAGGAGCACCGCATAGCGCACTTCGCGCCGCAGGAACTCGTAGGCTTCCTCGAAGCGCTTCTCCGTGTCGGCCCACACCGGACCCTCATGGACTACTATGCTCATCCGGCCTCCCCAGCCCTGTCGGCACATCCAGTCTCGGCCATCAGGACCACCTATACTTCAGCCCACGGACTCGACGTCTATTGGTGGGCGCAATTGAAGCGCAATGATAACGGTTTTGTAGGCTTGGGTCAACTCCTGCTCAGCAGCTGGCCTAAGAAATGCCTTGATTCCGGCGCGACCTGTGCTACTTGTAGAGTCAGCTGTGCATGGCGCGGCTGAGTGGAGAAGCTAGTTCTGGTATCATTGAGCCCATCCTTCTTACTTGACCATCTGGTCAACGAGGAGTATACTTCGGGCTGCATCGGTCGAGTCAGACCAACTCGAATGCTGGACGAGCGTAGGCTCTAGGTGGTAGCATGCGCTCCACGAGCTATGCGCGTCGGCGACAGCGCTCGGACGCTACCGGAGAATTGCAGGGCGTCAGGCTTCAAGCAGCGCACCGAACCCCCTTGAATGCGAACGACCCATAGGAGGCGAGATCATGGCGGATCCTGAGAAGATCCGTGAGTACTTGCGTGCTGAAGACGAGCACCTTGAGGAGATCGCCGCGATCACGCGAGAGGCGGAGGCGGAGCGCCTTATCTTGGAATTGGGCATCAAGGATCCAGGGGAACAGGCGCGGGTGTTGCGTACGTGTCTGTCGGAGCCCCCGGAGGGGCTCCGAGCGTTCTCGCTCGACTGACCCTTCCGTTCACCCTTCCAACAGACCCATGTAGACTTCAACACACGGATCAGGAGGTCGCTCCCCGAGCGAGGAGATGGCCTCTTCAGCGCATTCGTGGATGGGCACTGAAGACAGCCGCTACTCGATGCGAAAGCCCATGTTGTCCACAAAGGAGACCATGCCCCGAACCGTCGACAAGAGCCGCGTCCGGAACGTCGGCCTCATGGCCCACATCGACGCCGGCAAGACGACCGTCACCGAGCGCATCCTGCACTTCGCCGGCCGGACCCATCGCATGGGCGAGGTCCACGACGGCGAGGCCGCCATGGACTGGATGGCGCAGGAGCAGGAGCGCGGCATCACGATCACCTCGGCGGCGACGACCGTCCACTGGAAGGACCACCGGATCAACATCATCGACACGCCGGGCCACGTCGACTTCACGGCGGAGGTCGAGCGGGCGCTCCGCGTCCTGGACGGCACGGTGGCGCTCTTCTGCGCGGTCGGCGGGGTCCAGCCGCAGTCCGAGACCGTCTGGCGGCAGGCCGAGAAGTACGGCGTTCCGCGGATCGCGTTCGTAAACAAGATGGACCGGATCGGCGCCGACTTCGAGGGCGTCGTCGCGGACATCCGCGAGCGGCTCGGCGCGAACGCGGTGCCGGTCGTCCTCCCGATCGGCGCGGAGGACGGCTTCAAGGGCCTCGTCGATCTCGTCTCGATGAAGGCGGTCTACTTCGACGAGACCCCGAAGGGAGTCTCGATCCGCGAGGAGTCGATCCCGGCGGAGCTGCTCGACGCGGCGCGCGCGGCCGAGGAGGTCATGATCGAGCGCGCGAGCGAGCAGGACGATCACCTCATGGCGAAGTTCCTAGACGGCGAGACGCCGAACCGCGACGAGTGCGTCGCCGCCATCCGGAAGGCGACGATCGCCGGGGACATCATCCCGGTCCTCTGCGGCGCGGCCTTCCGGAACAAGGGTGTCCGCCGCCTCATGGACGCGATCATCGACTACCTCCCCTCCCCGCTCGACCTGCCGCCCGCGATCGGCACCCAAGTCGAGAGCAACGCGGAGATCGTGAGGCACCCCGACGACGACGCGCCGCTCGCCGCGCTCGCCTTCAAGATCCAGGCGGACCGCCACATGGGGAAGCTCACCTACGTCCGCGTCTACTCGGGCGTCCTGAAGTCCGGCGAGACGGTCTTCAACTCGACGCGGCAGAAGCGGCAGCGGATCGGCCGGCTCTTCGAGATGCACGCGAACGACCGGCAGGCGATCGAGGAACTCCACGCGGGCGAGGTCGGCGCCGTCGTGGGACTCGGCGAGACGGGGACCGGCGACACGCTCTCGAGCGAGAAACACCCGATCGTCCTCGAGTCGATCGAGTTCCCAGCGCCCGTCATCGGCATGGCCGTGAAGCCCGAGAGCAGGGCCGACCGCGACAACCTCGCCAAGGCGCTGCGCCGGCTGGCTGACGAAGACCCAACGTTCACCGTCGCCACGAACCAGGAGACCGGCGACGTCGTCATCTCGGGCATGGGCGAGCTCCACCTCGAGATCATCGTCGACCGCCTGAAGCGCGAGTTCAACGTCGCCGCCGAGGTCGGCGTACCGCAGGTCGCCTACCGCGAGACGGTCGTCGCCCGGATCGCCCACGAGGAGAAGCTCGTGAAGCAGACCGGCGGCCACGGGCAGTTTGCGCACATCAAGTTCGAAATCGAGCCGGGCGCGCCCGGATCGGGGTTCGACTTCGAGAACAAGGTCGTCGGAGGCAGGATCCCGCGCGAGTACATCCCGGCGGTCGAGCGCGGCATGATCGACGCGATGGCCGAGGGTCCATACGCCGGCTACCCGATGGTCGACGTGAAGGTGACGCTCAACGACGGATCGGCGCACGAGGTCGACTCGTCGGAGATGGCGTTCCGCTCGTGCGCGAGGGCGGGGTTCCGCGAGGCCTGCAAGCGCGCCGGGCTCGAACTCCTCGAGCCCGTCATGAGCGTCGAGGTCACCGCGTCCGAGGACCACACCGGCGCGGTGACGGCGAGCCTCTGCGGAAGGCGCGGCAGGATCATGGAGATGGAGACCCGCGGCACGTCCAGTATCGTCCGCGCGCTCGTGCCGCTCGCGGGGATGTTCGGCTACTCCTCCGAACTCCGGAACCTGACGAGCGGGCGCGGCGAGTTCACGATGCACTTCGAGCGCTACGAGTCCGTCCCCTACGCCCTCGCCGAGGAGATCGTCGAGGCCCGGAGGGAAGCCGGGAAGTAGCCCCGACCTCCACCGCCACCGGCGATGACGTCTTGCGGCGACGGGCGGTCCGTCGTACCATGCGCAGGCGCGAACCTCCTTTCAGACCCCAAGAAGGAGAGCCTGCCATGCTGTCGAGATACCTGTACATCATCGTCGTCCTTGCGGCCGTCGCGATCGCGGCGCCCGCCGCGGCCGACACGTTCGTCGTGGACCTTCTCGGGACCGGCGACTTTGAGACGATTCAGGAGGGCCTCGCGGCGGCCTCGAGCGGCGACACCGTGCGCGTACTCGAGGGCACGTACACGGGCGCCCAGAACCGCGCGCTCGACTTCGGCGGCGAGGGCATCCTCCTCATCGCCGACGCGGGACCCGCTGCCACGGTCATCAACTGCGAGGGCGCCGACCGCGCCTTCTACTTCAACTCGGGCGAGGACACGACCGCGGTCGTCCACGGCTTCACCGTGACGAACGGCTACGGCGACGCCGGAGGCGGCGGAGTCTACTGCCTCGCGAGCGGCGCCAAGTTTGTCGACGTCATCTTCAGCGGGAACGACGCCGTAAGCTTCGGTGGCGGCGCGTACACGAACACCGGCGGTGTCACGGTCTTCGACGGATGCGAGTTTCGCGGGAACGAGACGGGCGGGAGCGGCGGAGGAGCCTACACCTTCAACTCGACGATGATTTTCCGCGGAACACGCTTCGAGTCGAACACGGCGGAGAGCTGGGGCGGCGGCGTGGTCTCCTACTCGCACGGCGACGTGACGCTCCGCGACTGCGACTTCTACGACAACACGGCGGACTACGGCGGCGGCGCGTACTGCTACCTCATCGCCACGCTTGAGGTCTACGGGTGCACCTTCACGGAGAACACCGGGACCAACGGGGGCGGCGGCATCTACTGCAGAGACGGCGAGACCTACATCTACGGCAGCAACTTCATCGGGAACGACACCGAGGGCCAGGCGGGCGGCGTCCGGTTCTTCGAGGCCACGGGAGCGTGCGCGATCGGCAGCGTCTTCTTCGAGAACGAGGCCGGCTATGCGGGCGGCGCCATCGAGTGCAACACGTGCGACCCGTCGATCGAGAGATGCACGCTCGTACGGAACCACGCGGGGAGTCTCGGCGGCGGGATCTTCCTCTACGAGTCGAGCCCGGAGATCGAGGCCACGATCATCGCGTTCGGCACATCGGGCCACGCGCTCTACTGCGACAACATCGCCTGCGAACCCACGACAACGAACTGCGTGATCTACCAGAACGCCGGCGGCGACTCGCTCTGCGGGACGCATACCAGCAACATCTTCGATGAGGACCCGCGGTTCTGCGGGATGCTCCATGGCGACTTCACGCACTGCGCCAACTCGTGCTGCCTCCCCGACAACAACCCGTGGGACGCGACGATCGGCGCGCACGGGGAAGGGTGCCCCGACTGCGACACGCCCGTGAGCGCGGCGACCTGGGGCCGGCTGAAGTCGCTCTACCGCTGACGGAGAACGGGACGGCGCGCTATCGCAGTCGGAGCGGGTTCAGGCTCACGCCGCGATCGAAGCGGTCGACGCCGACGACCCGCTTGAGCCGGCCGACGACGAGGTAGGTGACCGGCGTCGCGGCGGCCTCGATCCCCGACTTCACGAGCCACTGCGCGACGATCATGAGTCCGAGGACGCGCCCGGGCACGAGCCCGGCGAACGCGACCCCGATGAAGATCAGCGAGTCGGCGAACTGCCCGACGAGCGTCGAGCCGATCGTCCGAACCCAGAGGTACCGCCCCGCCGTCGCGATCTTGAGCTTCGCGAGGACGGCGGAGTTCAGGAACTCCCCCGCCAGATAGGCCAGGAGCGAGGCCACGACGATCCGCGGCGCCATGCCGAGCACGGCGGCGTACGCGCGCTGCGACTCGGCCGTCGAGGCGAGCGTCGGGAGCGTCCACGCGCCGGCCGGCGGCAGGGTGATGCTCGCCCACGTCACGCCGATGACGATCGCGTTGCAGGCGAACCCCAGCCAGATCGCCCTTCGCGCGGCGGCGTAACCGTAGACCTCGGTGAGGACGTCGCCGATGATGTAGGAGATCGGAAAGAGGATGACGGCCGCCGGAAGCGTCAGCCCGCCGACCGTGATGAGCTTCGCCGCCGTGAAGTTGGACGTGATGAGCACGGTGACGAAGAGGGCGACGATCGCGCGGAGCCACTCCTGGGCGGCGTCGGTCCGCACACCCGGGGCGCCGGTCCCCGCCGGGGCGGAGTCGCGCGGAGCGGCCTCGGCCGGACGGGCGGTCACCGCCTGTGCTCCGCCCGGACCGCGATCCCGACCCCGCCGCGCGCTGCGAATTCGCCGGTCACGCGGCACCAGACCGGGTCGAGCACCTCGACGATGTCGTCGAGCATCCGGTTCACGATGTGCTCGTGGAAGGCGCGCTCGTCGCGGAATGACCAGAGGTAGAGCTTGAGCGACTTCGACTCGAGGATCTTCTCTGCGGGCGTGTACTCGACGACGATCCGGGCGAAGTCCGGCTGGCCCGTCACGGGACAGAGGCACGTGAACTCGTCCGTCGTCAGCGTGACGACGTAGTCCCGATCCGGGTTGTGATTGGGAAACGCCTCGAGCTTCCTGCCGGGCCCGGCCTTCTCGCCGAGCACCGTGAGTCCGTCAAGATCGGTCGCCTTCGTGATCTCGTCCACGTGATCCTCCCCGCGCGACGGGCGCGGTCCCGGACACGCCCCGCGGCCGTCGTCGCCTCCCGAAGCCTATCACAGCCGCATCGGCGCGCCAAGCGGCCGCCGGAGTGTCAGGTCCCGGGGCCGGGCGGGGGCGTGTCGGGTCAGCCCGTCCGGCGGCGTCTACGCAGGCGACCGCCGCACGACGACGAGCGTGATGTCGTCGGACTGGTCCGCGCCGGCGGCGAACCGCTCGACCGATGCGAGAATGCTATCGAGGAGCCCGGTCGCGCTCGTCTTCCCGGCGGCCGCGAACTCGGCGAAGAGCCGCGCCTCGTCGTACATCGCCCCGGTCGGGCTCTCGGCTTCCGTGATCCCGTCGCTCCAGAGCACGAGCCGCCCGCCCAAAGGGATCCGCACCTCGCCCGCCTCGTACGCGGCGCCCGGCACGAGGCCGACGGGCGTGCCGCCCTCCGAGAGGCGCGCGGGCTCGCCCTCGCCCGTCACGAGCGCCGGCGGGTTGTGCCCGCAGTCCACGTACCGGAGCGTCCCGTCGGACGTGTCGAGGACGCCCACGAAAAGCGTAAGGTACATCCCCGGCGCGCTCGACGCGACGAGGTACGCGTTCAGCTCGGAGGCGAGGACCTCCGGCTCGACGCCGGCGGTGAGGCGATTGCGGATGACCGCGTGCACCCCGGACATGAGGAGCGACGGACCGACGCCCTTCCCCGCCACGTCGCCGAGCGCGATCGCGACGCGCTCCGATCCGATCCCGAAGAGATCGTAGTAGTCGCCGCCGACCTCGCGCGCGGGCCGGCAGAGGGCCGCGAACTCCCAGTCCGCGACCTCCGGGAGCGCCTCCGGAAAGAGCCCGCGCTGCACGTCGCGAGCGATCGAGAGTTCCCTCGACTGCTCGGCTTCGCGCCTGGCGATCTCGAGCAGCCGCGCGTTCTCGAGCGCGAACCCCATCTGGGTCGCGACCGTGACGAGAAGTTCCCTGTCCTCGCCGCCGTAGGGTTCCTCGGAGCGCTTCCCGCCGAGCGCGACGCAGCCGAGAAGCCCGGTCGTCCCCCGGAGCGCGACGAGGAGTTCCGGCTCGAGGGACGTATCCGCCGGCGCCCCGCCGTGCGCGGAGTCGGCCGGATCCTCCGACGCCTCGTGCGGCGCGTCCCAAAGGTCGGCGCCCCGATCGAACGCCTCGAGCGCCGTCTCGACAACGTCGGAAGCGCAGTCGCCCGACGCGCGCGACGACGACCACGCCTGCGCGAGAACACCCCCGTCGTCCAGCAGGAAGACCCCGATCTCCGTTGGGTGGAGCGTCCTCGCGAGGACGCTCCCCACCTCGCTGAGGATCTCGTCCCGCTCGCGCAGGACGACGAGCCGCCGGCTGAGGTCCAGAAGGAGCCGCCTCGCGTCCCACCGCTCGCGGAAGAACCGGCGGTCGATCCGGCGCATGAGGGGACGGTTCACCCGCACGAGGCCCAGGACGGCGAGGAGCGACGCCCCTCCGGCGATCGCGGCGGCGACGGGGATCGAACCGCCGATCGCGCGCCGGCTGTAGCGGATCGCCTCGCCGAGGATGAGGAAGATGAGCACGGCCTCGACCGCGATGACGCCGCGTGAGAGGAGGAGGTAGCGGATCCCCCGGCGCACGATAAGTCCGATGCCGAAGACGCGGCGGGCGACGACGGCGTATCCGAGCGAAACGGGCAGGCCGCAGAGGAGGACGATCGGCACGGCCGTCGCGAGCACCATGAGGAGCCCAGAGACCACCGGCCCCTCCGGCGCGGCGACGAGACGCCAGAACGTCGCGCTGTTCCAGAGGAAGAGCACGGCGAAGCCGCCGAGCACGGTACCCACGTAGCCCACCTGGACGATCGTGAGCTTCGCGCGGCCTCGGCCGCGGGCCCCGGCCCGCTGCGCCACGATGAGGACCGTCGCGACCGCGAGGAGCGCGAGCCAGAGCCCGTGCCACGGGAGCGCCCGGTTCAGGAACGCGACGAGCGGCGCGGGGAGGATCCGCGTCCCGAGGACGCGTCGGAGGATCTCGATCAGGCTCTCGGCGCTCATCAACGCGAACGGGATGAGGATCCACCGGCGCCTGAAGAGCCAGACGCCGACGCGCGACGGGTTCGGAAAGACGGAGAGAACGTTCACCGTCAGAAGCGCGACCGGGTAGATCGCGAGGCGCGCCGCGCCGAGGGAGACCGCGGCCGTCCAGGGGGGCCAGACCGGGAGGAAGGGCGAGCGGTCGAGGAAGAGCGAGAGCGCCTGGGCGAGAAGGAGCAGAAGGAGCGAGACCTGCATGACGAGGCGATCCCGCGGCCGCATGAACCCGATCGCCGCGCCGACGACGAGCATGAGGAGCGACGGGATGAGATACTGACCGTACGCGAACCAGGGCGAGACAGCAGGCGCGTCGGGGCGGACGGCGGCGGTCTCCGCGGCCGCTCCGGTCTCGAGCGCCGCGACGGCGGCAAGATGGCCAAGGTCGCCCGAGAACCACGCGATTGTGACGACGCCCCCGACGATCTGCGCGCCGATCAAGGCCGTCAGGGCGGCGATCAGAAGATAGCGGGCGATGAGCCCTCGTCGCGAGAGGGGCGGCGCGTGAGGCAAGGCAGCTCCTTCGGCCCGGCGCGACGATGTCGTCGGAGAGCGCCCCGGCGGAAACGCGTCAGTCCTCGTTCTTCCTCGCGGCGATCGCAAGCGCGACCTTCTCCGCGGTGATCGGCATCGACGTGAGGCGCACGCCGGTCGCGTCGGCCAGGGCGTTCGCGATCATGGGCGCGGCCGGGATCATCGTGTGCTCCCCGACGCCCCGGGCGCCGAACGGCCCGTCCGGCTGCGGCACCTCGATGATGATCGGGACCATCTCGCGCGGGATGTCCATCGACGTGGGGATCTTGTAGTCAGTGAAGTTCGGGTTCAGGAGTCGGCCCTCGTCGTCGAAGCGCATGTCCTCATAGAGCACGGTGGCGAGGCCCTGGAGCATGCCGCCCGTGATCTGTCCGTTCACGAGATCGGGGTTGATCGCGCGGCCGACGTCGACCGCGAGTGCGGCCTTCGCGACCTCCATGCGCCCGGTCTCGGGATCGATCTCGAGCACGATGCCCGCGGCGCCCACGGTGTAGTGCACGTTCGGATGCCCGCCCTGGCTCGTCTCCGGGTCGGAGAGCGCCGAGGTGAACTCGGGCATGAACGAGCCGCTCCCCATGATCGGCCCGCCGCGGTACGTGCCGTCTTCCATGGCGACGCCCGAGATCACGAAGTCGCGCAGCGGAAGCTCGAAGTCCGGCTTCGTCCGGCACTTCACCTTCTCGTCCTCGAGGTAGAGCGACTCCGTCTCGAACCCGCGCGCGCGGCGCACGACGTCGAAGATACGGTCGCGGGCCTCGATCGCGGCGTCCCTCACCGCGTTCCCGCAACCCCAGGTGACGTGCGAGCCGACGGTCTGCCACTCGTAGGGGTTTCGGTCGGTGTCGGGCGTCTCGACGCGGATCCGCGCCGGCGGGACGGAGAGAACCTCCGCGGCGATCTGCGCCATCGCCGTGAGGTAGCCCTGTCCGATCTCCATGCCGGAGACCGTGATGTTCACGCTTCCGTCCTCGCTGAACTTCAGAAACGCGGCGGACGACGCGTTCGGCGGCATCGCCGGCGCCTTCCAGAGGAGCGAGAAGCCCTTGCCGACGACGCGACCCGGCTTCGACGGCTCGGCCTTCGTCCCCCACTCGATCGCCTTCGCCGCGCGGTCGATCGCCTCGACGAGCCCGCTCGGGTTCATCTCGGCGCCGTAGGCCAGCGTATCGCCCTCGGCGATCGCGTTCTTCTTCCTGAACTCGACAGGATCGATCCCGAGCTTCTGCGCGATGCGCGTCATGTGCGACTCGAGCCCGAAGTGAAACTCCGAGTAGCCGAACCCGCGGTACGGCCCGCCCGGCGGCAGGTTCGTGTAGATGCAGATCGAGTCGATCTTGACGTTCGGGATCCGGTACGCGCCGGTCGCCGAGAGACCGACGGCGTTCACGACGTTCGCGCCGTACTCGACGTACGCGCCGGCGTCCCAGTGGAGCGTGTGCTCGATCGCCGTCAGCGTGCCGTCCTTCTTCGCCCCGATCTTGAGCTTCGCGACGACCGCCTGCCGCTGGTAGGTGTTCCGGAACTCCTGCTCGCGCGTCCAGCGGAGCTTCACCGGATGCCCCTTCGCGGTGATCGCGAGTGCCGCGCCGATGATCTCCATGGTGACGCCGGCCTTGCCGCCGAAGCCGCCCCCGACGAAGGGCGTCACGACGCGGATGTCCTGGTGCGACAGGCCGAGCGGCTTCAGGGCCTCGGCGAAGACGTGCCGCTGCGTGTGGGGCGACTGGGACGCCGACCAGAGCGTGAGCCTCCGGGAGTGATCGAAGAGACCGACGACGACGTGTGGCTCGATCGCGCAGTGCGCGTACCTCGGGACCGTGTAGGTGTCCTCGAGCACGACGTCCGCGTCGGCGAACCCCTTCTCGACGTCGCCCTTTCTGGTCTTCCGCCAGTGCGCGACGTTCGTCTTCTCCTTCGGGAAGAACCACGGCACGCGCGGGTAGTCGGCGAGATCCGGGTGAACCAGCTCGGCCTTCGCGTCGAACGCCTTCACGGGATCGAAGACCGGCGGCAGCGGCTCGTAGTCGACCCGGACGAGCTTCGCCGCGCGGAGCGCGATCTTCGGGTCGCGCGCGATCACCGCGGCAACCTGCTCTCCCACGAACCGCACGCGGTCGAGCGCCAGCACGTAGCGGTCCTTCATGTAGAGCCCGAAGCGGTACGGGATGTCCCTGCCGGTGACGACCTTGACGACGCCCGGCACGGCCTCGGCCTCGGACGTGTCGATCCCTCTGATGAGCGCGTGCGCGTGCGGACTCTCGACGACGACCGCGTGAAGGAGATCGGGCCCGAAGTCGATGTCGTCGACGAAGGTCGCCGAGCCGGTGACCTTCGGGAGCCCGTCGATCCGCGTCGCGCTCTGCCCGACGAACCGGTAGTCAGCCATCGTCGCGCCCTCCCTTCCCCCGCCCGCTCGCGTCGAGCACCGCCTCGACGATCGGCTCGTAGCCCGTGCACCGGCAGAGATTCCCGGAGATCGCCTCCTTCACCTCGTCCTCGGTCGGATGCGGGTTCTTCGAAAGGAGCTCGGTCGCCGTGAGAACGATCCCCGGCGCGCAGAAGCCGCACTGGAACGCGTTCCGCTCGACGAACGCGCGCTGAAGCCCGGTCGGGCCGTCCGTCTCGAGCCCCTCGACCGTCGTGACGTCGTGCCCGTCGGCCTCGATCGCGAGGACGAGGCAGCTCCGGACGGTCGCGCCGTCAAGGAGCACGGTGCAGCTTCCGCAGTCTCCGCGCTCGCAGCCGGTCTTCGGGCTCTTGACGCCGAGCCTGTCGCGAAGGACCTCGAGGAGCGTGTCGGACGGCTCGACATCGACCGAGCGCGCCTCGCCGTTCACGGTGATCGTGATCGTCGTCTTCATGGCGCCTCCTCGATGAGCGCCGTGCCGTAGGCGGGCCCGCGTCCATCGCGTCTCGCCGCGGCGGCGCGAAGCCCGCGGTCGAGCATCACCGGAAGCATGTGGACGCGGTACTCGAGGCTCGCGCGGATGTCGCCGATCGGCGAGGTCTCGTCAGGAACGAGCGCCTTCGCCGCAGCGACGGTCCGCGCGTCGAGGGGCTTCCCCTCGAGCGCCTTTTCGATGCCGGGCGCCCGCAGCGGCGTCGGCCCGACCGCCCCGAACGCGACGCGGTACGCATCGCCGGGAAGCGCCATGACGGCGACGCTCGCCTGCGCGAGATCCTCGCCCCGGTACCGCCCGAGCTTCACGTAGGCGCCCCCGTGCTCCTTCGGCGGAAGCGCAAACGAGATGCCCGTGACGATCTCCGAGGCGCCGAGCGTGGTCCTCTTCGGCCCTTCGAACCACTCGTCGATCGGGATCGTCCGCTCGCCTCCCGGGCCGACGACGCGCACGCGCGCCTCGAGGACGAGGAGCGGCGGGCCCGTGTCGCACGAGGGCACCGCGGAGCAGATGTTCCCCACGAGCGTGGCGCGGTTCCGGATGCCGACCGACGCGACCGTCTTCGCCGTCTCGTGGAGGATCGGAGCGCACTTCCTGACGCAGTCCGACTCGAGCACGTCGGTGAACGTCGCGAGCGCGCCGATCCGGAGCGCCTCCTTGTCGCAGTCGATCCCGCGAAGACCGGGGACGCCCTTGATATCGACGAGAAGCTCGGGGGCGACAAGCTCGTCCCGGAGCCAGCCGACGAGATCGGTGCCGCCCGCGAGAACGCGAGCGCCCTCTCCCCGCTCGGCGAGGAGCGAGACGGCCTCGTCGAGCGTGGCGGGTCTCGCGTACTCGAACTCGTGTGCTATCGGCATGGGCCTCTCCTACTCCGGCGGCAGCATCGCGACGATCCGGCACATCGACGATTCGAGCTCGATCCCGCGGAGCGGGAAGCAGCCGATCCAGCAGCGCTGGCTCCCGAGCTTGTCGATCTCGCCGCCGAGGTTCTCCGCGTGGACGATCTTCTTCGGGAAGAGCTTGAGGTGCATCACCTGGTAGTAGATCTCCGGCGGGAACATCTCGTCCCAGCCCTTGCCGTAGTCCTTCATGAGCTTGGCCTCGGCCTTCTTGAAGAGGCCGGGATGCCAGTCGCGGATGATCGTGTTCATCGGATGGTCGGCGCTTCCGCAGTCGACGCCGATCCACTTGAGCTTCATCTTGAGGACCCACTTGTGGAACTCGGGATCGGGACCGGGATGCTTCACGAAGTAGCGGACCTCGTCCGAGCCCTTCTGGTCCCACGCGTACCTGTGATAGCCGGTGTTCAGGACGAGGATGTCGCCGGGCTGCACGTCGACCCGCCGCGTGATCATCTCGGGCGAGTAGAGCCCGTAGTCCTCGACCTCGTCCGAGATGTCCACGACGACGCCGGGCCCGATCCACTCGGGAAGCGGCACCTGCCCGATCGACCGCCCGCTCGCGTGGAAGTGAATCTCCCCGTCCATGTGCGTCCCGACGTGGTTGCTCGTCGTGACGATCTGCCCGTTTGCGCCCTGGCCCATGTGCGCGCCGGCGATCCGCTTGAAGTACTGAAGCCCGAGCGGCATGTAGCTCGGCCACGGCGGCGTGTGGATCGAGAGCCGCTGTGTGAGATCGTAGACCCGGACCTGGTCCATGAACTCGAGGAACTTCTTCGTGTTCATCGTGCCTCCTCCCGGGGCCGGAAGCCCGCTCCTGTGGAATCGTCTCTAGTCCTTCGCGAGCGCCGCCGCGAGGCCCTCGTACGCCTTCACGAACGGCTCGGCGGGCGCGGAGAGCACGCCCGCGCCGACCTGCCCGATGCCGGGCTCCCGGTGCGCGACGCCGGTATCGATGAACGGCAGCACGTTCTTCGTGACCACCTTCACGACGTCGATCCCCGTCGGCGTGCCCCGGAAGTTCAGGTACGGGACCTGGTAGACGCTGTTCTCCCCGGCGGTGATCTCGTACATCTCGAGCGTGTACCGGATCGCGTCGGCGGTCGTCCCGCCGACGAACTGCACGATGGCCGGCGACGCCGCGATCGCGAAGCCGCCGAGCCCGTTCGTCTCCGTGATCGAACTGTCGCCGATGTCCGGGTTCGCGTCCTCACGCGTGTAGCCCGGGAAGAAGAGCGCGTCCGGGACGTCGGCGGGTCCGGTGAACCACTCGTCGCCCGTGCCCGCGAGCTGGAGCCCGAAGTCGGTGCCGTTTCTCGTCATCGCGACGACGACGCTGCTTCCGGGAACGTCGCGCGCGGCGTCGAGCGTTACCTTGCACGCGGGCATAGAGAGGTTGAGGAAGAAGTGGTCGTTTCCGTGAATGAACTCGAGCACCCGCGCTGCCGCGGCGCCGTCGCTCGACGTCTCGACGACCGCCGGCGCAAGCGCGCGGTAGAGAAGCGACGTCGCGGCGCGGTTCCTGTTGTGGACCTCGTCGCCCATGTGAAGCGCCTGCGCGATGAGGTTCTTGAGATCGATCGGACCCGTCTTCCCGACCGCGGCCCGGAGCGCCGGGAAGAGCGCGGTCTCCATCCACCGGAGCTTCTCGACGACCTCCGGAGCGAAGGCGCCGTACCGGAGCACCTTCCCGAGCCCCTCGTTCATCGTGCAGAAGCCCTCGTTCCCGAACTCCTCGTTTCGAAGAACGAAGACCGGCATGCGTGAAGTGACGATCCCGGCCATCGGGCCGACCGTCCGGTGCTCGTGGCACGGCGCGTACCTGATCTTCCCCGAGGCGGCCAGCTTCTCGGCCTCCTCGGGCGAGTCGGCGCGGCCCTCGTAGATGAGGCCGCCCACGATCGCGCCGCGCATCGGCCCGCACATGCGGTCCCACGTGATCGGCGGCCCCGCGTGAAGGATGAGGTCCGGCTCCATGCCCGGGATCACGTCGGCGGCGCGCGCGAGCCCGGTGAGCTGCGGCATGCCGCGGAGGATCACGTCCATCACCTTCGCGTTCGCCGCCCCGATCTCGGAGGCCCGCTCCGCGATCGCGCGGCGCGCGTTCCCGGAGACGTCCATCGGCGGCCGCCAGTCGACCTGCACCGCCGCGGCGCCCGTTTCGTCGAGGCTTTCCTTGAAGGACCGAAGCCCGACGTTCACGACCCTGAGGTCCTCTCCGAAGAGATCCTTGACCGACATCATTCGGCTCCCGGCGTTCGTACGATTGCTCCAGCGATGCGTGCGGCCGAGGCGAAGGACGGCGCTACGTGCGCGCCCGCGCGCTCGAGCGCCTCGCGGACTGCGGTTCGGTTCTGGGGATCGCCGTCCGTCCCCGTGACCGAGCAGACGACCGCGACGTTCCGCGCGGCCTCGGCGATCGGTTCCGCCAGCTCGGCGGCCGGATCGAGGTTCGACCCGTACCCGAGGACGACGTCGAGAAGAACCACAGCGGTCTCCGCGTCGGCCGCCTCGTCGACGATCCGCTTCGTCCGGATCGAGTAGTCGATCATCGGATGCGGCCGCCCGACGGTGAACTCGTCGGCGCCGAGATCGACGACCGTGTGGCCGGCGCTCCGGAGCGGGTCGTCAAGCGCCTCGGCTCCGCCGAGCGGCGCGTTCGAGTGGACGCCGTCGATTCCGAGATCCGCGAGGACGACCTGGGCCTCGGCGGCGAAGGTGCCGCCGGAGAGGAGCGCGCGCACGAAGCGCCGGCCGGGGCCGATCCCGGAAACGAGCCGCTCGACGGTTTCGGTGTCGGGACCGCCCTCGAGAGCCGCCGCTCCCTCAGGCGCGCGCCCGAGGGCGAGCGTCGCGGCGCGGACCGCCGCGTCCGCCAGCGTCCGGACGTCGTTCGGCCCCTCGGGCGCAGCACCCAGAAAGACCGAGACGACGGGCTTCGGTAGTCCCTCGACGGCCGCGGCAATCCTCGCTCGGACGTCCGGATCCGGCGGCTTCGAGACGAGCACGATCACCTCGGTCGCGTCGTCGCCGGCGAGCGCCTCGATCGCGTCGAGGAAGCTCACGCCGCCGACGTCCTTCGTGACGTCGCGCCCGCCGGTCCCGAGCGCCTGCGAGATGCCGGAACCGAGGTTCGAGACGAGCGTGCTCACCTCCTGAAGGCCCGTCCCGGCCGCCGCGACAATCCCCACGGGGCCCCGGCTCACCGCGTTCGCAAAACCCAGCGGCACGCCGTTCACGATCGCGGTCCCGCAGTCGGGCCCCATGACGAGGAGGCCGCGCGCGTGCGCGCGCCTCTTGAGGTCGATCTCGGTCTGAACGGGAACGTTGTCGGAGAAGAGCATCACGTGCATGCCTCGATCGAGCGCGGCGGCGGCGACATCGCCCGCGTACCGGCCCGCCACGGAGACGAGCGCGAGGTTCGCGTCGGGCAGGATGTCGAGGGCTCCGTCGAGGCTCCGCGGCTCGATCTCGCCGCCGTCGTCGACGCGGCTCCGCGCGGACTCGAGGAGACCGTCGATGGCAGCGAACGCGCGCTCGGCAACCTCACCGTTCTCCGCCCGGACGCCGATCAAGAGATCGGTATCGCCGGCGCCCTCGAACTCAGGAACAAGAAGATCCGAAGCCTCGAGGATCGCGCGATTCTCCGCGGTCCCCATGACGACCGCCGCGTCGTCGACGCCGTCGAGCGACGACAGCTCGCGGGCCACGGTCATGAGCGTCACCGAGTCGAAGTACGCGCCCTTCCTGACGCGGCCGACTACAACCATGCAGCCTCCCGGTCCCGGACGGAGCGGCCGGTCACGGCGCGGGGCCACGACGCACGCGACCCGGAGAGCCCCGCTTCGAGCGTCACGAGGAGCCCGACGGCGATGTCCGCGCCCGAGGTCTCCCCGACCTCGAGCAGACGCCCGCAGCACCGGGTCACGTCACGCGGCCCGCCGCGCGAGAGCGCGCCGAGAAGCGCCTTCATGCTCTCGAAGACGCGCCCCTCGGACGCGAGGAGGAGGAACGCGTCGGCGAGGAGATTCGACGTCCGGGCCGCCTCGAGAACCGAGAGCCGGAGGCTCTCGAGGTCCCGGCCCTCCGTCCGTTCGATCACGTGCGTCGCAAGGAGGAGCCCCGCGATGAAGTCGTCGCCCGACGGCGTGAGTCCGAAGCCCGCGCCGCGAAGCCTCGACACGCCTCGCAGGAGCTGCCCGTGCCGGATGTCCCGCACGCAGTTCCCGATGTGATCGGCGAGTCCCCGCTCGAACCCGGGGCGGAACTCCGAGAGCTTCGCCGGATCGATGAGAAACGCGAGGCTCGCCCGCGGCGCGCGGGACGCCACGCACGCGGCGAGCACGCTCAGGTTCCGCGCGATGAGTGGAAGATCCTCGGGACCGGCCTCGAACTCCGAGCGGTAGACCGCGTCGTCGCCGAATCGCGCCCTCGCCCCGTCGACAGCGAGCGTCCGCTCCTCGATCCGGATCGTCCGGACCCGCCGCGGATCGACACCGTCCGCGACGATCGTGAGCGGGCCCGCGTCGACGCCCGGGACGGCGAGCGTCACGAGCTTCCCGGTGCAGGTCGCGTTCACGACGCGGCGGAACCGCGAGTGCGCGCGGTAGACGCCGTCGGCAACGAGGTCGCCGACGCTTCGAACGCGGATGCCGGATGCCGGCATGCTCAAGGGCCGCCCCCCTACGCCTCCCGAAAGACCATGCCGTAGTAGCTGTCGTACGCCTCGGTCCGGACCACCTCGACCTCGCCCCTCACCTTCATCCCGATCCTGGGCTCCGCGACCGCGATCTGCCCGGTGATCCGGATCCCGTTCTCGAGCTCGACGATCCCCAGCCCGAGCTTCGGCACCTCGAAGTCGGCCGGCAGCGCGTAGAGATCCGTGAACGTGAGGAGCGTGCCGGACTTCGGGAGCGGCACGGGGTCGAACTCGTTGTGCTCGTTCTCGCCGCACTCCGCGCAGACCATGCGGTACGGGTAGTGGAGGTGTCCGCACTTCCTGCATCGATACGCGTAGATTTCTCGTGACATCGCTCGCTCTCCGTTCTCAGTTCTCGCGCCGGAAGACGAGGCAGACGACGTTGTTTCCGAACCCGCCGAAGTTGCACGTGAACCCGACCTTCGGGTCCTCGACCTGCCGCTCGCCGGCCTCGCCGCGAAGCTCGAGCACGATCTCGTGCGCCTGGGCGATCCCCGTCGCGCCGACGGGGTGGCCGCGCCCCTTGAGTCCCCCCGAGACGTTGATCGGAAGCCGCCCGTCTCGCTGGGTCTCTCCTCGCTCGAGCGCCAGGTGCCCCTCGCCCTTCTTAAAGAAGCCGGCCTCCTCGCTCTCGACGATCTCGAGGATCGTGAAGGCGTCGTGAAGCTCGGCGACGTCGACGTCCGACGGGCCGACCCCGGCCATCTGGAACGCCGCCTTCGCCGCGCGCCTGACGGCCAGGAGATCGGTCGGCTCCTCGCGCTCGTGCACGCAGTGCGTGTCGGTCGCCTGCCCGACGCCCGCCAGTCTCACGAGGGGCCGCCCGGTCTTCTCGGCGACCTCCCTCGACGCCAGGATCACGCACGCCCCGCCGTCCGAGACCGGGCAGCAGTCGAAGAACCTCAGGGGGTCCGCGACGAACGGGTTGTTCGTCATCGACTCGGGCGAATCGAGAATACCCTCGATACTGATCTCCTGGTGGAGGTGCGCGAACTCGTTCAGAAGCGCGTTGTTCTGGTTCTTGACCGCGACCATCGCGAGGTGTCGCGAGGTCACGCCGTACTTCTCCATGTAGGCCCGCGTGAACATCCCGGCGAGCGACGGGAGCGTGACGCCGTAGATGGACTCGGCGATCGGGTGCGTGAGTGTCGCGACGAACTCGGTCGCCTCGAGGTTATTGACCTCGCGCATCCGCTCCGCGCCGGTGACCGCAACCACGTCGTGCACGCCCGAGGCCACGGCGAAGAACCCCTGCTTCAGGGCGGACGCGCCGGACGCGGGGCCGTTCTCGATCACTTCGGCGCCCGCGGGCGTGAGGCTCAGGGTGTCGACGACCGCGCTCGCGAGTCCGGTCTGGTGGTTCACGCGACCGCTCCCCATGTTCGCGACGTAGAGCTGGTCGACCTCCCGAAGGCCCGAGTCTCGAAGGGCCATCATGACCGGATAGGCCGCAATCTCGGAGAGCGGGTACTCGAGCCTTCCGAACGACGTGATGCCGATTCCGACGGCGTAGACGTCTCTCATCCCCGCACCTTCCCTTCCTGCACCCATCGCTGGAGGATGAGCGCCGTCCCCGTCGGATCGTACTTCGACCGCGTCGCCGCCATGAGGTCCTCGGGCGGCGTCGGCGGGTCGGACGGCGGAAGGATCGCCTCCTTCGCCTTCGCGAGAAGCCCCTCCGGAACGGGACGCCTGCCGATCACGAGCGTTCCGCGCGCGCGCTCGAAGAGCGGACGCGTGAGCGCGTACGACGGAACGCCCCCCAGCTCGTGGGGGATGTCGAAGCGCTTCTCGAGCTTGTACTCGATCATCCAGCGCCGGAACCCGATCGGCGACTCGGCGACGACGAGGACTTCGTCGTGCCCGAGGATGTCCATGTGGTACTCCATCTTCGCCGCGAACGCGTGCGCGCCGATCCGGAGGCCGCGCCGGAGCGACAGCGTGTGAAGGGACATCCCGGTCTTCTCGTCGACCATCCTGCCGTTCACGACGGCGCAGATCTCGCCGTCGATCTGGGCGACGAGCACGTACTCGTCCTGCATGCGGTGGCGGTAGTACGCCAAGAGCTCCGCGTAGACGCGGGCCGCGACGACGTCGTAGAAATCGCGCTCGACCGCCATGAGCGGCGCGACGTGCGAGAGAACGTCCGGGATCTCGTCGCGGTCGACCTGCCGGATCACCATCTCCTCCCCGCTCGCGATCGTCATGTACTTCGGCGGGAACGGAGGCATCGGGCGGTCGACGGGGCGGAGGATCTTCTCGAGGTCGACTGGCATGGCACGTCTCCTTCCGCGCACCCGGGGGCGCGTTCCTGACCGGCAATCGTGAGGTCTGGTGTAGGGTACGGCAAGGATAGCAGTTACGCGCATTCCCGACAAGAACCGCGGCGGTGGCTCACGCCGCGCCGCCGGAAGACCCTTGCCTTCAGGCCCGGGATATGCTATTCTTGAGTTGGTTGATAGGAAAAGTAACGAAAAGGGAGCTGCTCGGTGAATCTCTCGAGGAAGGGCGAGTACGCGCTCCGCGCCATGATCGTCCTCGCGCGCGACTACGGCGAGGGCCACATGCGCGTCCAGGAGATCGCCGAGGAGGAACGTATCCCCAGGAAGTTTCTCGAGCAGATACTCCTGGAGCTCAGGAACGCCGGGCTCCTCGAGAGCAAGCGCGGAGTCGGCG
>Ga0272442_10003286_pt1 | contig 22809 bp, 12 predicted proteins | sample SSMForm2O_FD_200262 | JGI IMG/M metagenome (GOLD analysis project Ga0272442, IMG submission 200262) | Marine sediment archaeal communities from Little Sippewissett salt marsh, Falmouth, MA, United States - SSM-Form-2O | ecosystem: Environmental > Aquatic > Marine > Wetlands > Sediment ...
GCGAAAATGGCTTCTTATCAGAGCTTCAATATTTTTTTTATCCATTTGGATCAATGAGTCAAGATCTGTTTAATAATGTCCACCTTAATTTTGAAAAATCATTTTCTTAGAGTCAAAAAACTTCCCTGCTCTTAATGAATAAAGATACATCCCGCTTGTCAGATTGTTTGCAGACCAATAAATCTTATGTTGCCCTTCCGGCAATTTATCCTGAACCAATGTTTCGATCTCTTCACCAATGCTGTTATATACTTTAAGGGTCACAATCTCGGGAGCATGTAAATCAAAGCTGATTATTGTTGATGGATTAAAGGGATTCGGATAGTTTTGAAACAATTGAAATCTCATGGGAGAAATTGATTCCCGATCCCGAATGACGGAAACAAGCGGCCTGACTCTATAAACCGAAGTGCCCGCAGTAATAAACAATGTTTTATTGTCGCTCTCCCCCCAGGCACAGTTGGAAGCCGAGACATTCGATGGCAGATCGATTTTCCCTAAAAGCTCTCCTGAGGGCGATATCACCCAAACCGCTGAAGAACAGGTACAATAGATGTTTCCCTTTTCATCGATCTTCATTCCATCCGCATACCCGGTTACGGGAATGGTGTAGAGCAACTGTTTGTTTGTTATGGTTGAATCATCCACAACATCCCATTTATATATTTTATGTGCCTGGGAATCATTGACATAGAGTTTGGATTCATCAGGTGAAAAGCATATACCATTAGGCAAAGTCAATGATGACTCAAGAAGCTGAAGATCTCCCGAGGGACTGATTCTATAAATTCCGTTGAAATTCAGCTCCTTGTTCTCTCCCCAGGGGATATTGAAATCCGGATCTGTAAAAAATATCGCGCCGTCCGATTTAACAACCAGATCATTGGGACTGTTGAGTTTCTTGCCATCATAGTGGTCTGCAAGTGACACCTGTGTGCCGTTCTCTTCAAAACGAACAACTCTTCTCAATCCCATTTGACCGGCGACCAGACATCCTTCCAGGTCGTAAGTCAGCCCGTTTGTGTTATGGGACGGATCCAAATAGATTTCCTTGCCATTTTCAGGGGTCCATTTGTAAATTTTATTACCGCGAATATCAGAAAATAACAAACCAAGACCCTCTTTCCAGACAGGGCCTTCCGGCTGCTGAATCTGGCTCGTTATTTGTTCAACTTCTGCATCCGGATCGAGTAGTGATTGAGAAAAAGTCTGTGTTTGATTGAAGATAAGTAAAAATACGGGTATAATCACAAACCATGACAAATTATTTCTTTTAATCATATCATCTCCTTATCCTTCATTTTTTTAAACAACAATAGAGCAAATGGATACAGATCTCTCCTCCATGTCAACCATTCGTGTGCAGTATCTGGAAATTCACAAGTGATTACTTCAACGCAATGGTCACCACAGACTTTGCCGGCAGATTCACTTTCAGAACATTGTTCTTAATACTGAATGACGAGAATTTCTGAATATTGACCTTTTCGGATTTGCCAAAGTCATTGTAATCATTCATATTTGGCGCGGTGATAATTTCACCGCCGGAACCGGACAGTTTATCAGAACCTCTCAAATCGATCTCGATCTCTCTATTGTTATGAGGATCGATGTTGCATAGGGAGACGTGAATGATGTCTTCCTTGTCTTTCGAAGCGGATGCGCTCAATCCCGGCAAAGTCATATCCTTATAGGCATAATTGTCACAGGTCACATCAATGGGTAAAAGTGTGGCATCATGATGTACTTTGTACATTTTAAATACATAAAAAGTGGGCGTTTTTACAATAAGGTCTTTTTTTGTTAAAATCATCGCCTGCAGAACATTGACAAACTGAGCAATGTTTGCCATTTTAACCCGCCTTGCGTGTTTATTAAAAATATTCAGGTAAAGAGCGGCGGTTACAGCATCGCGCAGCGTATTCTGCTGATATAAAAAGCCGGGATTCGTTCCGGGTTCAACCAGGAACCAGTTGCCCCACTCATCGGCAATCAGTCCGATCCGGTTATCCGGATCGTATTCATCCATTAATGCGATATGGCTTTCGAGACGTTCTTCCATGATCAGTGTTTTTTTCATGGTGTAGAACCAGTCATTTTCATCGAACTGCGTCGCGGAGCTTTTGTCATTCCACCCATGACAGAAAGTATAGTAATGAAATGAATACCCCTGAATTATATTCCGGAATTTTTGGGTTTTCTTTAAAATGGTTTCTGTCCACTCAAAATCAGGATCCGTCCCGCCGCTGGCCACACGATACGGACGGCCTGACCGCATATATGTTGAAAACCGTTTATACAAATCCGCATAATAATCCGGAGTCATATTTCCGCCGCACCCCCAGCTTTCATTGCCGACGGCCCAATACTTCACATGCCATGGATTTTCTCTTCCGTTTTTCTTTCGCAATTCCGTCATCGGACTTTTTGCATCGGAATTGACATATTCAACCCAATCCGCCGCTTCCTGAACAGTACCGCTGCCGAGATTCGCACAAATGTAGGGTTCTGCGCCAATCAGTTCGCAAAAATCCAAAAACTCGTGTGTGCCGAAACTGTTGTCCTCAGTAACGCCTCCCCAATGCGTATTAATAATGGAAGGCCGCTCATCCTTCGGACCGATTCCATCTTTCCAATGATACGTATCCGCAAAACATCCGCCGGGCCAACGCACAACGCTGGGATTAATTTCTTTAAGCGCTTCAACCACATCATTCCTGATACCGCGAGTATTCGGAATATCAGAATCTTCCCCAACATAAATACCGCCGTAAATACAATGCCCCAAATGTTCGGCAAAATGACCGTAAATAAATCGACTGATCGTTTCTTTGCCAAGATCAGTATTAACGACAATCCTGTTTGATTTTGCTTGCTTGGCATTCGCAGTGTTCAATAAAATCATTTGACATGCAAATAACATCCAGAAAATACGTTTCATGAAGTTCATTTTTTTCTCCTTTTTTTTAAAATATCATTCATTCTGCTCCTAATAAATCCAGGCCCCCGCCGGAATGCTTTTCACGGCCCGGTCTCCGATTTTCCAATCGATCGAAAGACCGTCATCTCCCCCGGCCTGAAAGAATTGAATTTCGACCGGATGCAATCCTTTTTCAAGCGCTATATTCAGATGTTTTGTCACCATGGCATGCAGCCCGTCGTTCAATAATGTTTTCCCGTTGATACGAAGCAGAGATCCGTCATCGCTTGTCAGCCGGAACTGGCAGACGTTGGTTTCGGGAACATTCAGATATCCCGTATAAACCAGTCCATAATTGAATTTCTGCTTTTTCACACTGAGATCGGGCTGTTCACAAATGCCCTTTCCTGTTGCTTCCAGGCTGTCAAAATCAGGGAGATGATCCCATTGCCCTTCGAAGTACCGATACTGCAGCCCGGTGCGGACATTTTCATTTTTAATGCCGGGGGCAGGCGTTACCTTGGTGAAATGCTGCTCAGCCATGCCGCTTACAGCTTTTCCGTCAAGAAAACAGATTGTTTTCAGGGTAAACGACACGGGAAGACTGACTTTATTGATGTCTTCCGAAACCGACGACGACTCAGCCGGCACGGATCCGTCTGTTGTGTAATGAATCACGACATCAGGGATATCCGATGTAATTTTGAATGTCACGCTATCCATGAAAATGTCATAGTCGGCTTCGATCTCCGGGGCATTGTACACTTTGAAATCCTTAGAGATTTCGGCTGCGATCACGGTGGCGAAACTGTCCTGGATAACAGAGGTCATTTCGATTATTGGATTATTCCCGTCGGCTGTCACTTTCAGGATCTTATTTTTATCTGAGAGCGGATAGGCCTTGTAAATTTGACCGTCCAGCCCTGGAATGGTAAGTTTTTTATCCCTTGGAAAATCAAAGACGTGCAGATATAACAACACTTTGCCGTCTTCGGCTTTTCGTGTGCAGCGGCCCCATGAGAGTTTTTTAAACGGGCTGGCAGAAGTTCCGTAGATGGCCTCGCCGTTGATGTTCATCCAGGCACCCATTTCTTTGAGACGTTTGACCGATGCTTCTGGGATCCGCCCCATAGAAGTGGGACCCACATTGAGCAGGTAATTCCCCCCTTTTGAAGCGATATCGATCAGATTCCGCACCAGCGTTTTGGTGCTTTTCCAGTTTTGGTCATGGATTTTAAAACCCCAGGTGTCATTCATGGTCATGCATGATTCCCAGTTCTTTCCCGGTATTCCGGTCGCAGGGATATGCTGCTCGGGCGTTTCGAGATTGCCTTCCACATTACCGCCCAGCCGATTATTATAGATCAGATCGGGATACTGCTGCACAATGGATAAAAATTTAGCTGCTCTTTCAGGAGTCATTCCCTCAGGCGTATCAAACCAGAGTATTTTTATAGGACCGTAATTTTTTAGGATTTCATACACCTGCGGAATGGAGATCTTATCGAGGTAGTGATCCATATCTCCGTCCTGGGCAGTATCCCAATGCCCTCCCATGGCGGAGCCTCCGGGTGCATGCCAGTCCTGCGCCTGTGAATAATATAAACCCAGAGGCATATTATATTTTTTACAGGCCGCTGCGATTTCTCCGATCACATCGCGTTTAAACGGGGTTGCATCGACAATATTGTACGGGCTCGCCTTGCTGTGAAACATAGCAAACCCGTCATGGTGCTTTGAGGTGATGACGATGTATTTCATGCCGGCTTCTTTGGCCAGTCTGACCCAATCATCAGCATCGAAATCGACAGGATTGAATTGAGCAGCATATTTCTCATATTCCGTAACAGGAATTTTCGCATTGTTCATAATCCACTCGCCGATTCCAGGAATCTCTTTTCCCTGATACACGCCGGCAGGTACCGAATAAATACCCCAGTGGATAAACATGCCGAAACGGGCATCTTTCCACCATGCCATTTTGTCCTGCGTTTTAGGCAGACTTTCAGCAGTCTGAAAATTGTGTATACACCCTGCCGTTAATAGCAGAACCATCATGGCCATATTGAGTAAGGTTATTCTTTGCATATCTTCGATTCTCCATTTTATTCTCAAATTCCCGAACCTCAATGAGATTCTTACTCAGCTATTCATGAAATCTTAAACCACCGATCCAAACGATCCACACCGGGTTAATTCACGAACATGGTACAGGAATCGGCTGCTCAGCAGGCAAACACTCTGCCGCCTGACCAAAGACAGTGAACTCAATAATTCCCAGAGAGCTGCTCTTCGGCCAGTTCGTCAAGGTCAGTCTGACAAAGCGGCACTTCACAGGAGGAATTTCTTCATAAATCGTATTTCGCGAGACTGTGTTCTCTGTCTGGTCCAGTGATGGTATGAATGTCTTTCCATCCATAGACACGTCGATCCGGTATTGATAGATATCAGGATTTAAAGCTGTCCTGCGCCAAAAGTGCCGAGCTCCGCTGTAAAACATCAGACGGACTGCATCTATGATGAACAATTGTACCACATCAAACCATGTCGCCGGTGAAAGTTCGATTGTCAGAGTCGGAAGTGTATCCGCCGGATCCGGTTCCCACCAGGTGCCGCTGGAATTGTCCACTGCATAGGCCGCATCCCGTCCTGGTTTTTCGGAGGAGCATTTTGAGAGCGCGTTCATTGCATTGATCTTATTGATAGTCACCGGAATCGAACCGCTGCTGCCTTTCTTGGGATCGCTGATAGCACCGGGTGCCCATTGCGGTGTTTCGGTGACCGTGACAGACATGTTTCCGTCTTTATCAACAATAATATGATCCATCCCGATGCGCCGCCCTCCGGGCGGATTCGAGAGAACGATGGTGTAGAATTGCCATAGTTGTGCGTCAGGCCCTTCAACAATACAACCGTGTGCGGGACCGGTAACAAGACCTTCTGTTTTACGCAACAAAGGATTATTAGAAGCGTATGTGAATGGACCCATGGGCGATTTTCCGATATAGTATCCTTCGGCATACGTCTTCCACTGAGTCCCGCATGCTGAATATTGCAAATAGTAGATATCATTATGTTTTTGAAGCCACGATCCTTCAATCCATGAGACATCCATATACTCATTCATCTCGCCGTAACGTTCCCAGACATGATCACTATTGAAGCCAAAGAGATGTTTGACAGGACCTGCGAATCTCGTCAAATCTTCGGGATCGAGCGGCACACCAAAGATGCCACTGACACCACGGCCGGAGTAATAGAGATATGGCATATTGTCGTTATCAATAAAAATATCCATATCAAAAGCGCCGTTCCATCCGCCCGCCACATCAGGGGTGTTCTTCCATTCTCCAAGGCTGGTATAGGGTCCAAGAGGATTATCGGCTTTAAAGAGCGGACCGTCATTCCCGCACATATAAAAACTGCCGTTGTAGTGAACAACATCCGGCGCAACAGGGACGTTTTCAACATGCTGAAAAGTCCAGTTGATCATATCCTCTGAGATCCAGGCTCCGCCCCCCGTGCAGTACATATAGTATGTGTCCTGAACCCGGATGACCGTAACATCACCGGCCGCATAACCCCCCGGCGCAGTGATCATGGGCAGAGGATTACAGTAACGTGCCGTTTTGCCGATCTCTGGATCAGCCATACAAATCGATACAGCAAGACCAGATAAAAAAAACAATGCAGACAGTAATATATGTTTCATAAAAACTCCTTTTTTTATCAAGTCTATTGAAAAAGTTGGTAACACCTGGAGTCTCATAACAGGATCTTGAACCGAATGACCGTAATGGAATACCCCGGGAAAGTGTGCGTCCAGTTTGAACTGGCATCAGTAACGATGAAACGCCTGGGCATCGTGTGGAACGGATTCTCAACGGTGTTGATATCTCCAAGCTCGCCCTCCATGACCTCTCCGGTCGCTACTGAATGAATATCAGCACCCCTCAACTCCACAGTCACGGTTTGATTGGTATCAAATACATTAACAACTTTTAAAATAATGTCTCCGGAAGCTTCCTCTTTGCTGGCACACACGAAGAGCGGTTCATCGGGGCTGGGGGGAGCATCACTGCGGTCATAACGCCCTGTGGAAATTCGTGCAGGCTGCTGTGCGGATTCGGTAATTGATATCGTCTGAGGAACAATCCGGGAGACAGGGATAATCCGGTCACCTTTTGCATTGAAGAACATCTTTTGCACATAGTATGAAGGCGATCCAAAGCTGATCATAGTGTTGTAGCCAATGAGGTCCGTACTCCACTGGCTGCCACCCGGATTTACACGCGTAAACAGCGGTGCGTAGCAGTTCATGATGACAATATCAGCATTCCGCTCCAAACCGGTCAAAAAGGCGGCATCGGACAAAGCACACTGGAAAGATGGCGTTAATCCGCGTGCGATTCCGCGTTCCTGGGACGCCCACTCACCTTCTAAAATTTTAGGGCCGTTGCGATCAGCATTGTCATACAGATGGGCATTACGGATGGCTGTATTGGGTGACATGTAGTGGTGATTGTCGATCACATCATGAGGCACTCCCGGATCGGTTGTGGCGATGACCTGAATATTGGGATATTTGGCCTTGATGGCGTTATAAAACATGGCAAAGCGGCCTTCCGGCCCACGATAAGAGGCCGTTCCATTATTGAGGAAGTCCTCGTTGCCAATCTCGACATACGTGAGTTTGAAGGGAGCCGGATGGCCGTCCAGGGCACGGCGGGCACCCCACCTGGTGCTTACATCGCCGGTGATGTACTCGATTTCGTCCAGGGCATCCTGAACAAACGGCTTTAAAGCCTCACCGGTAATGACATCACGGCCGCCATTGAGGTGCAGGCCGGCATAAACACCGACAACCGGTTCCATGTTCAATTCTTCACACCATTCGAGAAATTCCAGCAGCCCCATACCATCTGAAGACTGATAGCCCCACGGGCTCAGGTGGCCGGGACGGTCTTCCCACGGCCCGATCATGGCTTTCCAATTGAAGCGATTCGCAAAATTGGATCCTTCGATATAATTGCCCCCGGGAAAGCGCAGGAATGCCGGATGCAACTCATCGAGAAGCTGCATTATATCCGGCCTGAAACCTGTGACAGGTCGCCCACCCAGGGCGGTACCCGTGCGTGCCGCGAATACCGGCGGAAACAATGATACCAGATTGAAATTAATCGTGCCTTTCGAATCAGCGGCAATCACGAAACGGGTGTTGGCTGTGGGCGTAACCTTCACGGATTTCAGCTGAACTTTGTAATGTTTCCACGTATCGGTGATGGCCGGAACCATAGCTGAGGCATAAACGCTTTCGCCGTCGTTAGACTCGATAGAAACAGTCAATGGCCCGGAGAAACCTTTCGAGGCTTTGGCATAGAATGAACACCGATAGGTCCAATTGGGTTTGACAGGGATGCCCCAATACCCGTCATTCGCAACAGCGACGCGACCGCCCTTGGGTACTTTAAAGATTGTAAGCTTCAGACTGGTTGTCAAGACATTGTTGTTGATGGGATTTGTTGTGTCTGCATCTGCGATGCCTTTGGCTCCGGCTGAAGTCACCAGAAGCCAGTGAGGAACACCCGGTATCCAATCACCGGGAGGCTCCACGAGTGGGCCGTGATCGACCGTACTGCCCCCCTCAAATCCCTTTCCCGGCCCCCAGACCTGTCCCTTCGAATCCGTAAATGGTTCGGACTGGCCGGCTCTGATACGTATCGCATTTTTTGGAGATCCTGATACCGGAAGGATTTCGATCGCTTTAATAGCCGGATTTTCGATCTGGGGCGTGAAAGTAATACGGAACTCTCCATCGGTCACTTCCACGGACACCGTTTCAATATAGGCGCGGTTGAAACCGCCGGACTTGACCCAAACATCAAAATCCTTGAATTCATGCCCCATCACATTAAAGGAAAAGACGCGTTCCCCGGGACCGGCAATGCCTGTATACGTCTCGGCAAAGTAGAGTTTCGCGAGATACTTGCCATTGGGAAGCTTGCAGGAGAAAGCGCTCATTGAATAATGTTCGCTTCGAAACAGACCCGGTTCCCTGGTTCCGGCAGCTGCGAGAATCGACCCGCTATTCAGGGGATTCCTGAAAATACGGTTCTGAATCAGCTCGCCGTACAATCCGCCTTCATATGAGTAATTGATCTCCTCTGTCATAATTCCATAAAACATCGGACTGATTTCTGCGCCCGGCTGGTCCACCTGCAGGACAATCTTGCCCGTACCGGCGGCAAAAACAGATGCAGAAAACATCGCAATCAATATGAGCGCAGTTCGTTGCAATAAATATTTTTTGAAAACGCGAATGAAAGGTTTCATGAGTAATGCTCCTTAATGTTAATCCTTTAATTTTTATTCTCTTGTAGTATTCGATAGGGTTCCAATTGACCTTTGAATTTGACGATCAACTTTTTCAACGCAGTCAGGTTTTCTTCGTCTTCTCTCAATCTTTTAATTTCCCGGGTCGGGGGAATTCTCATTGCTGTCAGTTCACCGGCTTCTAACAGATGAGCGGCGGTCTCGGCGATATCCAGTCCATCTTTCCACTTTCCTTCAGGATCATTCAGCCATTTGTTGCTTTGATCTATGACTTTTGTAACCCAGCCTTCCTGATCGGGAACAGACGGGAGGATATCCGCGGAACGGTTACGGAAAAATCCCATGATGGCCGCAACGATCGACGGATCTCGAACACTTCCGTCCTCATAAAAAACACCGTGCACAGTGCCCCATCCTTTGCGAACGATCATGAGTTCCCAGATATACCATCCGACACCGGCATTCATGTGTTCCTGGAGTGTAATGTCATATGGATTGGCGCGTGCAATACACCCCATTTCACCATTGATCAAAGGCTTGTTCACTTTGGCTGCGAACGCCTTCGCCCTCAGGATGTTATTTCTGATCTGATCACGAGTCTGCATGTAATCATGAAACTGGAGTACATCCACATAAGCAGCCAGCTCGATCATCCCGTCTACAAAAGCCGCTCCGATGGTGACCGGTGTGTTTGGATCGAGTTCGTGGAACGTATTTGCCAATAATTTACTGCATTTAAATTTACTCAAATACCATTCATTGCGCGTGGGCGGCCAATCGGGTTCGTTCATCACATCCCATATGGCAAGACCCGGTTCATCCGCAATGGCATCAATCAGGAACTGCGCCCATTCCCTCGCCAAAGGATATTGTGTGGTATCCCTCAGCCAGGGTCCATATCCAATGACGGGCATAACGCCAATATCTTTTTTGTGACATTCCCGGACGAAATGTTTTAGCTTTGTCGGAAAGGTTTCTTTATCTTCCGCATAGACTGTGTATGGCACAAAAATCCGTACCTGGTTAAAATTCAAACTTTTCGCCAGGTTAAGATCAAAGACTGTTGTTGCAGAGTCATAGTTTATCCAGGCATCGATATGATGGCGCGGAGAAACTGCACTTGCCGGTGTATAATTGAACCCCCTGATCAGAGAGGGATCTTTCGACTCCGTAAAGTCGAATTTAGGACCTTTCTGATTCGAACCGGCGAACACTGCCGGTAGTAGAATTATAAAAAACAGAGCGGCAAAGACGATTTTTTTCATGGCTTATGTAATCCCATTAATTTATTTTTACCGATACATGTTTTCCATTATAATGAACAGAAGTTGAAGCTTTTGATATATCGACTCCTGTGCCGGTTGTCCGATTAACCAGCACAATATGAAACGTCCGTTTCTTGATCATACCATCAAATTCACCCTTGCGGTCGCCGATAGTCAGTGTCTTTGATTGATCTTTCCAGGCAAACGTGATAAGTGCATACTTACCCTTCTCATAATTATAATTATCGTTTTCATCTTCATAGAGAACAAACTCGCCGTTGGTTCCGGGATAAATCCGGATTTCAATCGGATCGGTTTTTTCTGTGGCATACTGTATGAACGGCCCCATCGGAATGATAGAACCCGCCTTAATATACAGTGGAATCCGATCCAATGGAGAGGCCGCTTTTATGGTTTGACCGCCGTCAAAATGCCTGCCTGTCCAGAAATCGTACCAACCTGTCGATTCAGGAAGGTAAATATCCCGCTGATTCACTCCGGGCTTCGTAACCGGAGCCACCAGAAAGGCTTTCCCGAACATGTATTCATAAGGTTGATTTAAAGCAATATCATCACCGTTAAAATCCATGATCAGCGGACGCATCATGGTCGATCCGTTTTTTGTAATCTGCCATGCTTCGGAATAAATATAGGGGAGCAAACGATAGCGCAAGTTCAATATCTTTTTCATATTTGCTTCGACCTGCTCTCCGTATTTCCAGGGTTCGGTTTCTGACTGATACCCGTGAATACGGAAAACAGGATTGAAAGCACCCCACTGAAACCATCTGGTAAGCAGTTCACGGAATTCCTCATCTGTGTATTGCGACCTGCCAGGACGGAAAAAACCGCCGATATCTGTGGTCCAGTACGGCAATCCGGTAATGGTATAGTTCAGTCCGGCCACAATCTGACGTGTATAGGCATCCCAGTTTCCGCCTATATCACCCGACCAGTTGATAGTACCGTATCGTTGCTGGCCGAGAAAGGCCGATCGTGTCAGAATACAAACCCGCTTATCGGAAGTAGTTTCACGCTGCCCGTCATAAACAGCCTTGCTTACCATAAGCGGATAGGTCAAACGGTAAAAATCACCCGGACCAGCGTATGTCATTTCGCCTTTCAAAGCATCGTTTTCAGGTTCAACTGCATCCATCCACCATGAATCAACGCCGAAGTCAAACATATTGGTTTTCAACGTATTCCAGTATTCTTTCCTGGTTTCGGGATTGAAATAATCCAGCCATTTTGTATCGGGAATAAAACGGTTTTTGGCGACATAGGTTTTACCAATCTCCGAATTCTTATCCGGATTTGACCAGATTGAAATGTTGAAATGTGCATTCAAATCGTGAATTTCTTTAATAAAACAGGCCGGATTCGGGTAATATGTTTCATCGAATTGCGGAACACCCCAGCCCCTGTTCCCCCAATACTGCCAATCCTGTACAATGACATCCATCGGGAGATTTCGTTTTCTGAATTCCTTTACAGTTTCCACCAAATGGGTTCCGGACGTATACCGTTCACGGCATTGCCAGAAACCATACGCCCAGCGGGGAAGCATGGGGACATGACCGGAAAGATCCCGGTAAGCGGCAATAACGCTGCCCGCTGAAGGACCGTAAAATACAACATAATCGAGCAGTTTCGCATTTGGAGATCGGAATGTGGTTGCATCACCTGTCCGTTGCCATGACACCCAGGGTGTATTGCTTGCTTTACATATCAGCTGCAGCCGATGTTCTCCGGCTTTTAAATCCACAAGTGCACAGGCTGTGGGCGGAAGCCAAAAATTGCTGATGTCGATGCATGGGTTTCCATCAATTGCCACATACTGCCGATTGTCCATGTCGCCGAGATCGAGGAATATCGAATATTTCCCATCCACAGGAATTTTGAACAGGCCAAGATAAAGTGAATGGTTCTGTGACACCCTTTGCGTGCCGGATACAGTTGTAACCTCAGCCACATGGCTGGCAGACGTATTGGATTGAACCTGCTTTTCAAGTCTTATGAAGTTGTCTGCCGGGTTAAAATCAGTCAGCCCGTACTGGTGCCATAACAATCCGTACCCCCTGCTTGAATAAATAAAAGGGAGGGATATCTGGGAATTGACCTGTGTGAGGCGCCTTGTCACGTTCCTTATATTATAATGCCCGTCCTGAAACTGGCCCAATCCAAACAGATATTCGTCCTCCGGTGATTCAAAACCCTGTTCCGTGATAAAACAGGGCTCTCCCATAACCGAATCGGGCACCAGCTTCCGGCTATGCACCTTCTCGTTCAAAAATATATTTCCTGAATGATCCGCAAATGACAGGGTTCCGGTTTCTTTATCCAGGGACACGGTTATGTGCTTCATCTTTACTTCAATTTTTGATTGAAAATCAGCAACTTCAAACCGCGGAACCTGATGAGGTGAAGCAAGAATAAATTCAGGCGCATCTGATTCATTATACAGAAAAAATTTAATTCTGACAGCATTTTCTTTTAAGGGATACAGATAGAGGGTTCCATCTGACATCCTGATGTCTATTTTATCCGCTTGTTGTGTAAATCCTTTCACTGCCTTTCCCTGACAAAAAACAGGGAGCACAAATAAAAATAAAATAAATAATATGTTTCGTTTACATATTCTTTCTATCGCATCGATTTTCCGGAACACCATGATTATTCCTTAATTCACATTGATTAATAGATTTTCTGCCGGAAGGCCATCAGATTCTGCGGAAAGCTGAATGACGCCCTGTTTACTTCTTGATTGAACATTGATATATATAAAAATCGCGAAAAATGCAAAGATAAAGAAATGCAATTTCATATCAAATCCATCATATTTTTATTCTCTGGTTATTTGAGCAATAGAAATTTCCTGGTCTCACAGTTCGCCCCGGCCTCAAGTTGATAAAAATATACACCGCTCGGCAGATGGCGGCCATTGAACATCACAGGATGCTCTCCCTCATCCTGGTATTCACTCACCAGTGTTTCAACTTCTCTCCCAAGAACATCATACACCTTTAAACGGACAAAAACCCTTGTTCGTAATTCATATGTAATGCATGTGGAGAGGTTAAAAGGATTTGGATAATTCTGAAATAAATTGAACGAATGAGCCGTCCGAGAATCGGCACCGCCTTCAATCATTATCATTTGCACTGATCTTGCTGGTGATATCAATTTTACTTCATCTCCAACCAGGTACGACCTGGCCGGAAGATTGGACAATTTATCATAAGGCCCCCAATGGTAAGGACTTGGGCCATATCCATTAATATAAACGTTTTGTGAAAAATCTCCATTATCCGCCCCGCCCCTGAATGAGTAAATATAATATTTTTGACCAACACCGAGTGCTTTTGTATCAATACCAACGAGCTGTTCAATATTCCCTTTGTTCACAATAACCACTCCGGTTTCACCAGATGAAAATTTTGAGGCATAGCAAAGGATATCCTCATTGGAAGAAATCGCAGAAATAGCATGATCACCATAAAATTTAGGCAAATAATGAAGATAATAAAAATCAGGATGGGGATGATATAAATATTTGGCATCCGACCCGCCATAAAACATTGTTTCTTCACCGGAAATCAGCAGCCATCTGGCCCCTAGTCCGAAGTTATTTTTTATCAATTCACAGATTAAAACAACGGCCTGCATCCCGTTTATGAAGGATGCTGCTCTTGTAACCGTACCGCTGCCCAGGTTATACTCTGTTAAGGCAACCGGCTTAGAATATGCATTTTTATCCAGGAAATCCTGCTTTAAATAATCCATATTCGCTTTGGGATCTGTTTGTGCAACACGAATAATCTCGTTTACATTGGTCGAAGTACTGAAATAGTTATGGATTACATAAAAATCTGCGTAATCTCCTACTTCTCTAAAGAATCCTTCATTCCATGTTCTGTCAACGAAATTCCAACTTGTCGGCCCATTAATAACCACCTGACCGCCTATATAAATTGTTGCTCCAATTTCCGCTGCAGCGGCTTTCATTGAATCCACAAAAACCTTAAAATGTTTTCCGTAAAGTTCTCCTGATATAATTTGAGGTTGTCCATCAAGATTCATGGTTGTGTCAATCATCCAACCGTATTCCCATGGCCCTCCATTTTCATTGCCAATTTCCCAGAACTTTGTAGCACCTTTATCATAACGCACCCAGCCGGCAGCAAGATGTGCAGCCTTAGCTACCGGGTCCTCGCTCGTCCCATAACGCGCATAACCATAATTAATGGTTATCAATCCCTGATCGACATTGGTTTTCCTTCGAAGTGTATAATATTGATCGGGGGTTGTTTGCCAGCCCCCTTTCCCTGTCTGTCCCGAAAATTTGATCTTTTCTGCAGTTTGAGTTGAAGTGTTATAGGTTGTCCCGTCATAAATTGAATCCGGAAGATCGGAGGGCAATCCGTTCCAAAAATACCCGTCTGACCAGCTTCCACCGGGAAAACGAATGAGAGTCGGCGCAAGGGTTTTAACTCCTTCAACGAATATGGGATCATCATGGGCTCCGGCCCAGGCTGCAATGGCATTACCAAATACATATTTGGAAATCTTTCCCAACGTGTCTCCCTGTATGGTCACAGATACCGATGCGGATTCATCAGGTTTTACCGCATTAACTGCCGATGGTATTTCTGCTGTCTTTAATTGAAAATCATCCAGAAAACAATTCACATTGTTCTGCCCATAAAGGTTAAAATTGACAATTAATGCTGCGGTTACGAGAATACTATAAATTAATCTGTTCATAAAATTTACCTTCTGCCACCGGGTTTATTGCTGCCAAGCTTATCAATCGGATGATAAATTTCTATTGTTTTGTCATTGTTATCAGGAACACATCATTCTCACGGATTTCAAGTTCTTTTTCAAAGGGCCTCCCTTTATTAACCTGCATTTTTTCACTGGAAATTGGAGTACCATCGTTGAGCTCTTTGATTTTTTCAACCTGATCTTTGGTTAATTGATTGGGTCTTCCCATATCAAGGTATGTCGTGTAGGCATCATTTACTCGATAGCCAACCTGATAGGTTTTAACGAGATACTTACCTCTGGGAACATTGGAAATATTTATTTTTATTTTTCCTTTTGGGTTTGCAGGTAAATCCTGTATGTAATAATCCTGATTATTGATAGAGTCGGGGAGTGTGTAAGTAAAATCCCAGAGTAAAATTTGTACATTTCCTTCTTCATCTTTACATGCCCAGGAAGTCAAATCATCATTCTGCAGCTCTATATTTCCAAGCCGGTTGAGAAATCTGTAGGCATAGAAAACCGGTTTGTTTATAGCCTGGTAATTGAGCATGCCGAAACCGCCATGAAACGGGGTAAAGCGGGGGCCTGGTTCTTCAAAAATATCGGTAAACACCCAGTAGGACATTGAAGTTGCCGCGTCGCCAACCTTTTTTATTTTATCCAGCACGTAAGCCGCTTCATGATAACTATCATGCAGCGGATCGGCCGGTGTGTATGATGAGCTCCATTCAGTGTAATGAAGTTCCAATCCTGGCATGGAAGAACCTTCAATTTCTTTTCTGGAATTTAAAACATCAATGCTCAAGGCCATAGGATTTTTTGCAAGAACGGTCCCGGTATGTCCATATTCATCAAGAAATCCCTGATCGACTCCGTACGCATGTGTACTGATATAATCCAGCGGAACATTGTTCTCTTCACAGAAATCAATCAGTTCAACTTCCCATGCGGCACCCGCAGTGGCAGGTCCGCCAATCCGATATGCCTGATTCACACTTTTTACAGCGATTGCAGCATGCTGATACAGTCTAAAATACTCTTTCCGCGTTCCTGTCCAGAAACCCGGTGAAAGGTTGGGTTCGTTCCAGACTTCAAAATACCAGGTTTTTACTTCATCGGCGCCATAGCGTTCTGTAAAATGACTTGCCAGATTGCGGATCAGCGCTTCCCACTTTTGATAATCTTTCGGTGGTGTGACATTGCCTCTCCACCAGAAAATAGTCTCCCTGCCGCTTGCCAGTGCTTCCGGCATAAATCCCAGTTCAACAAAAGGTTTCATCCCGATGCTGAGGATATAATCGTATAGTACATTGATGTACTGATAATTATATTGTGGATTTCCTTTTCGATCCTCCCGATAAACACCCATATCATCGGTGAGCAGTCCATGCATGCGAATATATTTGAAGCCGCATTCTTTTTTCACATACGCCAATTGCTGCTGCCAGTCGGCCCGAAGGCCCTCATTTGCCCGGCCTGCTCCGACACATTCCTTAAACAGGGTGTTCAAAGGGCCTTTGACCTGATTGAAATCAAGACTGATGATCCGGCCAGACAGGGTTGTTTGTGCAAATACACTGAATACAGGCAAACTAAAAATAGTGAAGAACAATATAATTCTGGCGGTTTTTAAATATTTTTTCATCATGGGTTCAACACTTCCTTTAAATTAAATCTTATTTATTATTATTTTAATTCAAGCCGGGTTTAAAAATTGATCATATACAATATTTATGCGTGCATAATCATATAAATAAATTTTTATTGCATGGTAATTTGGACTTCAGCCGAAGTCAGACCATTTGCTTCCGCACGGAGAATTATTGTTCCATTTTTTTTGTCCCTCAATGGTCTGAGAATGACAAGCGCCTTTCCGTGAAAGGTTTTACATACAGGCGCGTTAAAACTCTCCATATCATGTGGGCATGCATTTCCGGAGCCTGCAATTTCACCGGCACCCGACACTGTCAATGTCACCGGAACGGCGGCATCAGGAATTAATTCGCCCTGATTGTCGATTATTTCGATTTTCACATAGGACAGATCATTCCGGTCCGCTTTTATCCGGGTTCTGTCCGCCGTGAGTTTAATTTTTACCGGCACACCGGTTGTCTTCAATTCTCTGACAGCGGCCACAGCACCATTTTCCAGTGCGATGGCTCTTAAAAGACCCGGTTCATACGGCACCTTGAAGTGTGCTGTTAACTTGGAATCCTCATTGATCGTTTGTTCAGCAATGACTTTCCCGTTGAGTTCGAGACGGACAATCGGATAATAAGAAAACACCCTGACATCCATCATGTGACCTTCGTAGCCGTTCCAGTTCCAGCTCTGTAATTCATCCGGCCATCCCCAGGCGCTCACAATTTCCTCCTTGCCTTTCGGAATCGGTGTATGAACAGCCATTTCCAGCTTGCTGTTTCTCCACAATACATCTTTGTAAAGCATCTGCGGTTTTTTAAAACCGCACAGATCGATATCCCCGCAAAAAGCATTGAACCACGGCCATGACCTTAAAAAACCCTGGTCCGGATCGTCATTCAGACGCGCATTGCCGATACCCGTTTCCCCCAGATAATCCATAGATGTCCAGACAAAATCACCGATCACCCAGGGGTGGTCGAGCACAACCTGCCAGTTCTCGAACGCCTCCGCGGGAAAGGATTCGGTGCCGACGATGATTCGCCCGGGAAATTCTTTATGATCCTGCACATATTGACGCCACTGGTAGTTGTAACCGCCGACGTCGAGAAATGTAAACATCTTCTGCACATCGGACCATGGACGGTCATCCCAGAGTGCACAAACAGCTTCTGTAACCGGACGCGTGGGATCCAGACGATGGACCTCATCCCTTAACTGTTTCGCAATAACAAAGCCGCGTTCGTCGCCACGCTGGGGAATTTCGTTTCCGATGCTCCACATGATGATGCACGGATGATTGCGGTCGCGCAGGATCATGGACTCCAGATCCCGCTGCCACCAGTCATTGAAGTACCTGCCGTAGTCGTCGGAATTCTTGCCCTCTTCCCAGCAATCAAAGGCTTCGTCCATGACGAGGATGCCATAGCGGTCGCACGCGTCGAGGAAGGCAGGCGACGGCGGATTGTGACTGGTGCGGATGGCGTTGTAGCCATAGGTCTTCATCAGTTGAACGCGGCGTTCTTCCGCACGGTCGATCGCAGCCGCGCCGAGCGGGCCGTTGTCGTGGTGCATGCAGCCACCCTTGAGCTTGACGACTTCGTCGTTGAGTTCGAAACCTTTTTCAACACTGAACCGCAGGGTGCGAATACCAAAGGTGGTCTCGTATTGGTCAAGGACGCTTTGATCCTCAATCAGTTCAACTTCGGATTGATAGAGAGCAGGATTGTCCAGGGACCAAAGCACGGGATTGTTCACTGAGAACGCCTGGATGAATTCCCGCTTGCCATGAGCAGTGACACAAACTTCAGTATCCTGCGCTGCAACAGCCTGTCCGTTTGGATCCAATAAATGAGTTCGTAATTGAATGGTAGCATCAGCGCTTCTGCCGTTTTCGATAGTGGTGGCCATCTGGACCTTGGCGTTTGTTTTCGATACATCCGGTGTCGTGACATAAACACCCCAAAACGGGATATGCACTGGATCAGCCACCGCAAGCCAAACATGGCGGTAGATGCCGGACCCGCTGTACCAGCGGCTGTTTCTGCCGGTGTTTTTAACCTGAACAACAAGCACGTTTTCCTGCCCGGCGGGTTTGAGATAAGGTGTCAGGTTATAGACGAACGATGTATACCCATATGGGTGATTGCCCAGGTGACGGCCGTTCAACCAGATGTCCGCGTTCATGTAGACGCCGTCGAAACAGATCGTGATGTGTTTGTCCGCATCGGCAGGTACCAGGGTAAAATGCTTGCGATACCAGCCAGTACCGCCTACAAAATAGCCGGTACTGGCCCCGCCTTCGCTGAGGGCGGAGTCGAATGGACCGAATCGCATGGATTTTGTCCCGGTTGCGTAAATACCTCCTTCGCCGGCCCTGTCAAAAACACGCACGGCCAGTACATCGGAACCGCCACCACGCACCAGCGACGCCGGAACGCGATAGCGCCGCTGAACATCATAAGCCGTGCGGTAATCGGGGGGAAAGGATCCTGTACCGCCAATGCGCTGACCGTTGAGAAAGGTCTCGTCCACATCATCAATACGGCCGAGCAGCAAATCGAAATCCTGGCTTCGGCACTCGGCCGGAATGTCGATATGGCGTCGATACCAGCCATATACATCATTGTCCGTATAATTCGAATGACGCTCCCAGGTATCCGGCAACATGACTCTCTGCCAGCGGCTGTCGTCGAAATCAGCTTCTTTCCATTCTGCCTCATCGCCCTTTTGAAAAAGCCACGATCCGGTCACGACCAGCAATTCCGGAGCCGGCCGTTCTTCCTGCGGCGGCAGGTTTTCGATACTCCAATCGTGAGGCAGATCGATATCCCGCCATGAATAATCATTAAAATCCGGTTTTTCCGCTCCCTGCACATCTCCCGCATAGAATTTCCAGTCTTCGTCGAAAAGCATTTCATTTCGGGGGATTTGTGCAAAGCACAGGTTGAGCAAACCAGCAAGAATGAACAGTATAACGGAAATTCGATAGTTCATAATGTGTATCACCTTTTTATGAATACTTTTTCATGATTGATTATTCCTTTACATCCTCGACCCTTAATAATCTGACCATATAGACAGGCCCCGCCGTATTCCCGGGGAGCGGCTGAAACTTGACACGGATATGACTTTTTCCTTTGACCATGGAATCAGGTATGGGATAAATTACATTTTTAAATTTTGACAGGTTCCATACCCCCGTATTATCCTCTGTGACCAGCTTCTCATCATCGATAAATATATCGAATTTTCTGCCGCCCCATTCGGCCCCCCAGTATCGTACAAACAGACTGAGACCGGTTTCGGAGTTTGTCGTCAGATCGTAACTAAAATATCCGCCGTTACGGGCATCGCGCCAAAATTCATTATAACTGCTGCCTTTACCGGATTTCTGCATTTGCATGGCATGGTCGGTTTCCGGTTGCTGCTCGCCGGTGTTGACATGGTCGATAGTACGTTTTTCCAGGGCAAGTTTCTCCTTTTCGATTTTTGCCAGTGAATCAACGTATGTTTGATAGCCGTCATTCGTCAAAGTCAGCCAGTATATCATATACCTTGCATCGTGGATATGACTGAAAGGCTCCAGTGTAAGGTCCATTGGATTAATCATTTTTACATCGAGTTTGAAATTGAATGGTTTACCTTTTACGGACTTCAGTTTCCTGCTAATATTTTGAATATCATCCTCTATCAGAATAGGCGCTTTATCAACCGGCAGATATTCCCCGCTTGAATACTGTGACCAGCGGCCGTCATCGGCAATAAGACCTTTTAAATCTTCTGTTCCGGTCTTTGCGCCAAGCAGAATGGGACCATGCAGGAAAGCAATATATTCAGGAACATTGGGTACAGGTTCAATGGTATTGTGCATGGGCAGACTGATTTCAACCACATCGCCTTGTTTCCATTTTCTGTCAATCCGGACATAAGATGAAGGAAGACCGGAAAAAACGGTTTCTTTTCCGTTAATCACAATTTTTAAAGCATCCTTGCTCACCCAGCCTGGATACCGTACCTTCAAAATAAAATCGGCGGAGCCGTCAGTAACAGTCAGTTTTGTTTTTTCCTCATAAGGAAATTTTGTTTCCTGCCTGATTTTTACACCTTTGTCCTTCCAGTTAAGTTCAGAAGCAACAAAAAGGTTCAGGTACAGGGTATCGTTCGAATGCGTGTAGATAAACTGATTGTATTTTCCGTGATTTTCCATACCGGTACCAACACAGCACCACATGGCCTCGTTAGGAGCAGAATAAACCCTGTAATGTCGGGGACGTGCCGGGGTGAAATAGACATATCCGCCATGTTCGGGATGCTGGGCCGAAAGAATGTGATTAAACAGGGTCCGTTCATAATAATCGACATACCCGGCCGAAGGGTGTACTCTGAACAAATCTTCGGTCAGCTTGAGCATATTGTATGAATTGCATGATTCAGGGCCGTCATTGACATGAATAAAATCAATACACGAGGACACACTGGGGAAATGCTCCCTTCTGCTGTTTCCCCCAAAAGCCAGTGATCGGTTGGCCGTAACCGTTTCCCAGAAAAAACGGCCCGCTTTATCGTATTTATCGTCCTGACTGAGCTCTGCGATTCTAACGAAACCAACAAATTTGGGTATCTGGGTATTGGCGTGTAAATTGTCAAGATTATCGATTCCCGCAGACAGCGGATCCAGAAGCGCCCTGTGTGAGAACCGTTTTGCAGCTGTCAGGTATTTTTCATCACCGGTCATTTGATAGGCATCGGCAAACATTTCGTTCATCCCGCCATGCTCCACGTTGAGCATGGATTGCATCTGTTCTCCGGACAGGCCGGAAGTCAGGCTGATCCCCCAGTCACAGAATTTCAGGAACATGGCTTTAGCTGCTTCACTGTCACCATACAGCCAGGCGTCACGCAATCCGGCAAACATTTTATGCAGGTTGTAAAATGGAGCCCAGGAGGAAAAATAAATGCCAAAGTCACCCTTTTTAAATGCGGACCAGAGTTTATTACTGCTTGGGAAACCCCCGACATAACCAATCCCCCACTCCCGATTGTTCACACCGTTTGCTTCCTGGCATTCCTTGAGCTCTTTAAGCATATATTCCATGCGTTTTTTACATTCCGGATTACCGGTTGCTGCATGGTTCATGGCCATGGCCGACAGGTAATGTCCTCCCACATGGCCGTCAAGCCCTGACCAATTGGGATAGCATTCAGCCTTTTTGGGCAATCCGGCTTCTTTGCGGTAAGGAGCCAGCAGACGATCGACATTATATTTCAGGAGAACCTCGATATTCAGATCGCGGGCATGCTTGAAAGGTCCCTCCAGCAATGCAACATCCCCCATAGGGAAGGTGTTGGGGTAGAGTTTGCTTTGGGTAAATAAATGGCTGTTTGCCAATAGAAAAAGGCTCAAAGCACAGATGGCAAAACGAATTTTCTTCATGATAGTACCTCACAGAATCCTGATTGTCTGTTTCTTTGTCGAACCGGCCGCGGCACCACCGCGCTTACAAATCAATTGTCCAGTCTCATTTTGGCAACATCTCCCATGTCTCCCATATTGCCGATATAAGGGCGAATTGAAAAACCAAAAGCTGCTTTTTCTGTTTTCAACAGGTATTTTTTCATGGGGCCGGGGCCACAGCTTCCGCCACCCAACCCGCAATGTTGCATATCGACAGTGAGGATTGTTTCCTTCCGAGGTGTTAATTCATAAGGATGATTTGCTTTCTCCAGATCAAGCGGTGTATAATGCAACGCGCTGAAACCCATCAAACTGTCGGCAACGACCATCATACCAACTCCATTATGATTGCTTACCGTAAACCAGCGTACATTCGATCGGTTACCGCAGTCCTGCGTTCTTAAGTATGGCACGAACATCTC
>Ga0272442_10003287_pt1 | contig 22801 bp, 21 predicted proteins | sample SSMForm2O_FD_200262 | JGI IMG/M metagenome (GOLD analysis project Ga0272442, IMG submission 200262) | Marine sediment archaeal communities from Little Sippewissett salt marsh, Falmouth, MA, United States - SSM-Form-2O | ecosystem: Environmental > Aquatic > Marine > Wetlands > Sediment ...
CCTATACGGGCTGATGTATTCAGGACTGGCTAATCTAAGCCTTGGTCTGACCCTGGTTCCTTTGCTAAAGAGATATCTGGAGATAAGAGAAAGAAAAAGGATCGAAGCAGAGAACGCGGAATGAAGGGCGAGGCTTATTCCAGAAGAAAAAAGGAGATCCCCAAATAAGGGGATCTCCTTTTTTTGTTGACAATATGATTCTCAAAGGGTAATGGTGTGTCCTTTGCCATTTTCCAGGGCCTTGTTGTAGATCAGACTGGCTGTCATTATGTCGTGGCTCGCTATACCCATAAGAACTGCCCCCCTGAGACCCGTGGGTAGGGCTGTCCTGGTCCTTGCACAGAGATGTCCCATATCTGCGAAGATCTGTTCCTCTACAGGATATCCCTTTTGAAAATAGACTCCCTGCTCCTGGGTCCAGAGATACTGGTTGAGATCATCACATACGAAAACACTGCTTTCAGTCATGATATCAGCATCAAAGGCGGAATCATAATCTACAGCAAGGGCAAGAGCATTGGGTTTAAGCCATTTACGTCGGACGAACCTTTCTGGTTCAGCAAGGATAGGTGTACAGGTGATCACCACATCTGCTTCCCTGACTGTTTCTTCAATATCAGCGGGGACCTCGAAGGTCAAATGAGGAAGCTTTGATGACATGTGTGCAAGATATTTTTTCACCTGTTCAGGGAATACATCGTAGATCTTTACCTTTTTCAGCCCTGGAAGAGCTTCATTCATGGCCATCAGATTGGTTCTTCCCTGAACACCCAGTCCTATTACAGCTACCGTTTGAGAGTCCGGATCAGCCATGTATTTTGCACATACTCCCGAAGCGGCTCCAGTTCTCCAGGCTGTAATCCAGTTTGCATCCATTATTGCTTTAGGAATACCAGTATCACTTTCGTTCAGACAAAGGACACCGGTAATATAAGGGAGGTCTTTTGCCTGATTTGGCGGATATCCTGAAACCCATTTGATGCCTGCAGCATCCACATCTCCTCCCATCCAGCATGGCATGGCATGGATAAAACAATCATGCCTGGGGTGAATGCCTATCTTGGCAGGCATTTCAGTATTGCCTTCACCTTTCAGTTTAAACCCCTTTTCAACTACTTTCATGACTTCCGCTACGGAGATGTTCATAGACACTATTTCTTCATAAGAAATACTCAGCAGTTCCACAATAGATTCCCCCTGTACAGTAATATTGTGTTCCCTTGCATTCTTGTTTAAACCGATCTGATCAGATCAGATCTACAATATCGATGTCCTTTCGTTCGAAATAATTTCTGTTTCCAGCAAAACTTTCAAAATCACCGAGTCTTTTTCGGGCCATGGGAAGGTCCTGAAAATAGAAGGAGCTTAAAAGGCAATGGGAAAGAGCGAATGCACCGGCACAGGGGTCGATGAAAGTTATGAACTTCATGGGAACCTCGAAGAGAATATGACATAGCGGGGCGAGAGGAGAAAGGGATGAATCAGTGATCCCTATGATCTTTGTGCCCTTTTGGCTTAGATAGCGAACCATATCCTGGGTCTCTGCAGGATAGCGGGGGAAACTGTACACCAGGGCCGCAGATTTGGGGTTACAGTCTTTGAGAAAGTTAAAATTACTATGCCTGGGACTTGTGATCAGATTTACACGACTTCTTAGGATACCTAAAAAATATGCAGCATATTCAGCCAGACAGGTGTTTGCGTGAAGACCTATTATATAAAGCTGTTCACAGTTTCGTAACAGGTGAACTGCAGAAATGATATCGGCTTCTGATATTTTTCCCTGCATTTCGTCCAGAACCTCATATTCCAGGGATAAAACCTTTTTGATCAGACTTGTGTTGATATCACCATGATCAAGGGGAAAACGACGAAGGGTGGAGTACTGGTCTCTCAAGTTCTGCTGGAGATCTTTCTGAAGGCCTGGGAACCCATCATATCCAAGCCTGGAAGCGAGTCTTATGACTGTTGCATTGCTTACACCTGAAGCCCTGGCAAGGTCAACTGAATTCATGAATGCCGACTTCTCAAGGTATTGAAGTATAAAAGTGACCAGTTGCCTCTGTTTGGGAGTCAGTTCTGAAGAAAGGGTCCTGATCCTTTCAATGGCGGAGCATGCTGGCGTTCCCATGTTTGTCTCCCCTGTATATGAAGATATCTCTTCATATACATTATAATAATGAAGATATACTGTCAATATATGAAAAGCCTCTAAAGGCCTGTTAAATCACGAAAAAAGGATTTATAGTTAAGAAAAGGCCAGGAATGCTTACTCCAAAAGCTGAAAGGAGGTTAGTCCATGTCAACTATTACTATGCAGATAATTGCTATGATAATCATCCTTGTGTCGGGTATTATCCTTGGAGTAGTTTTCACCAAAAGCCGAAAGGGAAGTGCCAGGGTGAATCGCTTCTCTTCTCTGGAGAAGATACGTTCTATCGGGGAACTGTCCGTTCTCAGGATCTTCACCAAGGAGATCGTGGCTCAGGAAGACCATGTGTTGGGAAATTTCGGCAGGAAATATCTTCAGCCGATAATTACGAACAAGAAAATAGTGATGATCTTTGATTTTGTTATCAATTGCTCCTATGACCTTAAAAGCAATGCTTTCGGGATAGAGAGGACGAGTGACGGAGTTACAATCACCCTTCCTGCTCCCAGGTATGACGTAAATATACGGAATATTACATTCTATGACGAGCAACGATCCCAAATCCTTCCCTTCCTCCTTCCGGGGATACTGCAGAATGTCCTGGGTGGCGGTTTCTCTGTAGATGACAAGAACAGGATAATTGAAGAAGCAAAAAATGTAATACGGGAAAAAGCGATGCAATTGGTCGGGGATATGAAGTCAGATATAGAAAGTTCGGCAAGGAACACCCTCGAAAGGATAGCATTCTCATGTCTCAATGAAGAAGTGGAGATCTTTTTCCGAGAAGGTGAAGAAATGGAAGTCCGGGCTGAACTTGAAAAGAACTCTGCCTGAGAAAACTATGAACATTCTTTTCTTTCAGGGGGCCCTTTGCAACTGGCCCCCTTTTTTCGATCCCTCCCTCCACGGATCATGCCTTTCCCAGAACAGAGGATTTCTTTTTACTATGGGCTGTAAGACAGAATATCTATATCTCTGATTGACAAAGGAGTCTTTCTTTTTTTATACTTGTTATAGACCGACCGTCGGTCTACGGGAGATATCTGTCAACAACGGTTGTTAGTGAACAGGAGTGAAGAGAATGAGAAGAATGCTTAAAATTGGGGTTTTCTTTCTGGTCCTGGGTTTTATGATCTGTCCCTTATGGGCTGCTGAGTTCTCGGGAGAAGATATCATCACCAGAGTGAATGATCTTTTGAACCAGGATTCTGCCTTTTCGAAGACCAGGATGACCATTCAGACAAGTTCTGGACAGGACAGAACCTTTGAGTTCCTCACCTGGGCAGGGGACAAGGGTGAAAAGAACCTGATCAGATACACTGAGCCCTCGAGGGCTCGGGATCAGGCGATCCTGATGCTTAATAATGCAGATGACATATGGATGTACTTCCCGAGGACCAGGAGAGTTCGAAAGCTTGCGACTCACGCGAAAAAACAGAAAATGCAGGGTAGTGACTACTCCTATGAGGATATGGGAAGCGGAGATGCCTTCATCACGGATTTCCAGGCTGAACGCCTTGAGGACGAGGATGTAAATGGTCAACCCTGCTTCAAAGTACTTCTTGAAAGGAAAGAGGGAAGTGATTCCTCTTACGTGAAAGTAACCATGTTGGTCAGAAAAGATGATTTTTTCCCGGTTCGTATAGATTATTACGATGAGGAATATCCTGATACCCTTTCGAAGACACTTTTACTTGAGGACGTCCGGGTCATTCAGGGAGTACCTACGGCCATGAGAATGGTCATGAAGAACAGGCTTGATTTTACCGAGACCCGAATGGAACTTCTTGAGGTCGATTATGAGGTGAATATTCCTGAAACCAAGTTTACCGAAAGGGCGCTCAGGGAATGAGCAGTGAGGCAGAACTTGTAACATTCCAGAAATTCAGGGTCTTTATTATTTTTGTTACCTCCCTGTTCCTGCTTGCCCTTGGCCTTTTCGGTTCAGTAGCTGATCCTCTATACGCTTCGGAAATTGATCTATTTGGCTATTTCAGAAATGAACTTACTGCTGCTCACCTTTCCAACGATGCGAACCTGGTGCTTCAGAACAAGCTCAGACTTGATTTTGAATGGGATATGGCAAAGGGTCTTTTCCTGGCAGGTAATCTTAATCTCATACATTACGCAGGTGACACGAAGGGTACTTTTCTGGATAACATGCCTGGTGCCATAAGCGGGATTGTTCCAGAGCCCTTCAGGTCATTCTTTGAATATCAAATGGATAACGATATTGATGTGGATAATCTATTTCTTAGAATAAGAATGCCTTCCCTTGACCTGACCGTGGGGAAACAGCAGGTCAGTTTCGGGACAGGCTATGCCTGGAACCCTACAGACCTGTTCAACAGAAAAAGCCTTATTGATCCTACGGAAGAGAAACCTGGTCATGAAGCTTTGAGGATCGATTATCCCCTTTCTCTCAGCAGCAGGATCCTTGTTATTCTCGATGGTGAAGACTCGCTTGAAGATCCAGGGTTCATAGTGCGATACAAGACGAATATTGGTCATTTCGATTATTCCCTTTCCTATGGCCGCAGGGCATCTTCCAAGACCGATTATGACCTTTTGGAGGTAATAGATGAAACAAGGGAAATGACAGGTTTTGATCTGGTTGGGGAGCTTTTTGGCCTGGGAGTCTGGTTCGAGGGAGCCTGGAACCGGATGGAGAAGAGCGAGGATTTTGGTGAATGGGTCCTTGGCGTTGATTATACGTGGGAGAAGGGTTTCTACATGCTTCTTGAATATTTTCACAGTGATCTGGGGGAAGTATCCAAGAGGAACTATACCCTGAATTCATGGATGAGATATCTTGCCGGTGAAACCCGGTCAATTTCTAAAGATAATATTTACCTGTACGGCAACTACCCGGCCACTGATCTTCTCAACGTAGGCCTTTCATTTCTGCATAGCCTGTCGGATGGAAGTGTTGCCCTTGTGCCTATGATTGAATACAGCATTCTTGAAGACCTGGACCTGGAATTTTTTGGAGGTATCAACCTTGGGTCGGAGGGTACTGTCTATTCAGAGGAACTCGGCAACGGAATGATGCTCCGTCTGACCTGGTATTTCTAACTTTTACATGAAAGGAAGCCCATGAGAAGAAAACTTTTCCTCCTTTTGGCAAAGTTACATTCAGAGAACCCCTGGAGAATGGTGACCCTTGTCACCATCATTTCATTGATCTGTCTCTTTCTTGCATCGAATCTTGATCAGACTATGCGCTGGTCGGATCTTCTCCCTTCCAACAACAGAAAGACCCTTGAATTTGACAAGGTTATCAGGGAGTTTGTTTCTTCCAGCAGTATCATTGTCGTCGTGGAGGGTGATGAAAGGAATATCAAGGCATTTGCAGACTATATTGCCCCAAGGCTTCTTGAACTCAGGGATACCGAAAAAGACGAACCCTTTGTCCAGAGGGTCAATTACAAGAGGGAAGAGGGGTTTATCAGGGAACACGGTCTTATGCTCATCAAGTCAGACTATCTCGACAATATTTCTGAAGTTTTCCAGGATCCTTACCTGGTGGGGCTCCTCCGCAATATCAATAACAGCCTTGAAAAAGAATATGTAGGCCGGGAAGAGTCCCTTTCCACAAGAGAGAAGGAGGATCGGGCAGTCGGTTTTCTGGATGGTATAGCCTTCTTCCTGTCAGCCATAAACAGGTCTGTCAGTGATGGAACTGCGGAAAGAGCTGTGATAGTAGAAGCAGTGGATCGATTGCTGGTTGGTGAGCCCTATATGCTTTCCTATGACAAGACGGCTCTGATAATAGATATCCTGCCCAATTTCAATATGATCGAGGTTGAAAGGCTTGTACCTGGCATCCAGGCAATTCAGCAAGAGCTGGACATGGCGTTGAGCGAATTTCCTGGAGTTCAGGCGGGGCTCACAGGAATGCCTGCTATCCAGCATGATGAAATGGTCTATACGAAGAAGAGCCTGGGATATACTTCCATTATTGCCATCATCTCCATATTCATGCTTCTCGCCCTGGCCTTCCGTATGGCCTTTGCGCCCGGTCTTGCCATTCTGAACCTTGTTTTCGGTGTGGTATGGGCCATGGGTGCTGCTTACCTGGTGGTTGGAAAACTTAATATCATGACTTCCATGACGGGAGTGGTCCTTCTTGGGCTTGGTATCGATTTTTCCATACATATAATATCCGCATTTACAGAGGAACGTGCCCTGGGTCAGAGTATCCGCACATCTCTGGAGGAAACCTTTTTCAAGTGCGGTAAGGGGATCATTACAGGAGCACTGACTACCAGCGCTGCCTTTTTGACCCTTCTGGTCAGCACTACCAGGGGGATGCGGGAAATGGGACTCGTCATGGGACTCGGTTTGTTGAGCGTTATGCTGGTAACCCTGCTTTTCCTGCCCTCCCTACTTGTAATCAGGGAGAGAAGAGTGGAGAAAAAGATCCGCCAGGGGAAGTATACCTTCCAAAAAAAGGATATTTCCTTCAGATCTCTCGGAGAGATGGCTTCATCCATCAGAGAACACCGCAAGATTTCACTGTTCCTGGCTCTGGCAATAACATTGTTCCTTGGTTTTATGGGATTCAGGATCAGTTTTGACCAGAACTATATGAACCTCGAGCCGGAGGGGCTTGTATCCATTGAGCTTTACGATACGATCCTGGAAAAATTCGATTTCAGCATTGATTATTCCACTTATCTTGCAAATAGCCTGGAAGAATCCTATCACCTTGCGGAAGAGGCCAAGTCTCTGCCATCTGTGGCCATGGTGGAGGATATTTCCCGTTATCTACCTTCGAGGGAAGAGCAGACCAGTCGAGTAGAGCATGTCAGGAGGATCGTTGCCGCTATTAGGTCTTCTGAAGGACGGGCCATGGAAAACCTGAAAGATCTGGATCGTTTCCTTGAAGAACTGGACAGGTTACAGATGAATATCATGGAGATCCAGGACATGGCTTTCCTCGGCGGTCAGGACAAGGTGGATAGAAAATGCTCAGAGATCATAGGAACTCCTGAAGATCCTTCGTCTGTGAACGTGATGAATGATTACATAGAGCTTATTAGAAATGACCCGGGAGCAAGCATGGAGGTTCTCTCGCAGTTTGAGAGGGATTTTGCCCCCTTCTTCAGGGAATCGGTATTGCGAATGGGTTCCGGAGGGATACTTTCCCTTTCGGATCTGCCTCAGTCAATTCTGAACCGCTATGCAAACAGGAAGGTGGATCATTTTCTTGTTTCTGTATACCCTAAAAGGGACATCTGGAAAGATGCCAGATTTCTTGACCAGTTCGTGGACGACCTGGAGAGGGTCAGTGAGAAGGCTACTGGGATGCCTCCCATTTTCAGGGCACTCATGAGGGTGATGGGAAGGGATGGTAGAAGGGCTGTCCTGTTGACGCTTATAGTGGTCTTCCTGCTGTTATGGTTGGATTTCGGAAAGGCACGGTTTGCCCTGGCTGCAATGATACCCCTCGGGGCAGGGCTATTGTGGATGGTGGGCTCTATGAAAGTTCTCGGTATGAAACTGAACGTGGTGAATATTATGGGGCTTCCCCTGATACTCGGGATCGGTATCGATGATGGAGTCTACATTATTCACAGATGGTTTATGGAAGAAGGGAAGGATATTTCCAGAACCTTTTCGAGTACGGGTAAGGCTATTCTTCTTACAAGTCTGACTGACATGCTGGCTTTCGGATCACTGGTCTTTTCGATCTACCGGGGTTTTGCAAGTTTCGGGGGTGCCATGTTCCTCGGTGTGGGTGCCTGTTTTATTACCACTATCCTCCTGATACCGCCTGTTCTTGATAGTCTTGATTCCAGGTGATCCAATCAGACAGGTACTTTTGAAGATGCCTGTCTTTTCATGTTATCCCAGTTGCTTGCGTATATAATGCTCCCGGAGGATGATCAATTGAAAAAAAGATATCTCAAATGGTCTTCCCTTCTCAAGGAACAGTATGGAGGGAGAGTTCAGAAGATCTGCCTGGATATTGGTGCAGGTTGCCCCCACAGGGATGGTCTCGAAAAAGGAGGCTGTATATTCTGTGATTTTCGCGGGGGAGGTAATGGTGCATGGCTTGACCATGTGGATCTCGATACACAGATAAGCAGGGGTGTCCAGGTCGCAAGAAGGAGATATAGAGCCGAAAAGGCCATACTTTATTTTCAGAGCTATACTTCTACGAACCTTCCCCTGGATGTTCTTCAAGCAAGAATAAGGACAGCCCTGGATATTGCCTCTCAAAAGATCAAGGTAGTCGGAATAGCTCTTGGAACACGACCTGATATGGTCCCTGATGATTTCCTGGAGCTTCTGGTTAACCTTCATTCTGAAGGGCTTGAGGTCTGGCTTGAACTGGGGGTCCAGACCACAGATACTGAAGGGCTCATATGGCTTAACAGGGGGCACGGGATATCAGAGGTGAAAGACTGTCTTTCCCGATGTGAGAACATTCCTGTTCTTGTTTGCGCTCATCTTATATCAGGTATTAAGGGTGAAAAAAGGGAGCAGCTTCTGCGGTCCTCCCTCTGGCTTGCTGAAAGAGGTGTCCGGGCATTGAAGTTCCATCCTCTTTATGTACTGAGGGGGACAGATCTGGAACGAATGTTCATGGAAAGAGAATATTTCCCTTTGAGCATGGAGGAATATGCCTACAGGGTCGCCACAGCTATCAAAGCCCTTCCACCTGGAATGATCATCCAGAGGCTTACAGCTGATGCCAGGAAACCATGGCTTGTGGCTCCGGACTGGATAATTCGGAAGAACGAAGTTATCAGTGAAATAGAAAGATACCTGGACTAAATCGGATCTGTCGCAACAACAAGGCTATCTTTATCTGTTCCCGAAGCAAAGGTGCGCTTACCCTGCTTACAGGTATATTTATTTGTCAGTAAATGATATGACTTTTGCCAGGCTCCATGATGTGGAAACCGGATAGCCTGCCCTTGTCAGATATAAGCAGGTGAATTCAGGGAAAAAAGGAGATCTTACTCATGAAACACGAACCTGGTAAGGAAAAGACAAAGGAGATCATTCTCCTTGACGGTGGAACAGGCGGAGAACTTCGATCCCGTGGGGTGAACCTCTCCGATAACATCTGGTCTGCTACGGGTCTTGTTGATGCTCCTGATGTGGTCATTGACATCCACACCGATTATATTCAGGCAGGGGCTGATGTGATCACCACCAATACTTATGGAGTCATAAAGGAAAACCTTGAACTGGATGGTATAGGGGACAGGTTCGAGGATCTCCTTGTTCTGGCGTGTCAACTTGCCCGGAAGGCCAGGGATGCTTCAGGAAGAGGGGATGTCCTCGTAGCAGGTTCGATACCGCCACTGAAGGGAAGTTACAGGCCTGATCTGGTTGGAGGAGTGGAGGAAATGCTCTCGGTTTATGGTCAGCATATAAGGATAATGTCTCCATTTGTGGATATGTTCCTTTGTGAAACCATGTCAAGTGTGAAGGAGGGTTATGCTGCTGCAAAAGCTGCTTCGGTATCGGGAAGACCGGTATGGGTAGCATGGACCTTACATGAGGACAGATCCGGAAGGCTTAGAAGTGGGGAAACATTGTCAGAAGCATGTCTTTCCCTGGAAAATCTACCTGTATCAGGAACTCTCGTGAACTGTTGTGCTCCAGAGAGTGTCGAGGCAGCCATGGGTACCCTTAAGTCGAAGGGGCGGGAGTTCATCGGAGGGTATGCAAATACTTTCACGCCTATTCCTGAGGATTGGGTCCTTGGGCAGAAAAAGGATGAAGAGTTTTGCACCCCCTTCAGAAAGGACCTTTCACCAGAGGAATACCTGAAACATGTGAAGAGGTGGATATATGAAGGCGCAAATGTGGTGGGAGGTTGTTGTGGTACTGGTCCGGAGCACATCAGAAAGATCAGAAAGATTTTAGATAACAGGCAGGGATGAAGCCTAATTGCATCATATTGGCCAGCCCCGGGGTATGACCAATATGAGCACTGTGATCCTCTGAACAAGTTCCCGGTCTTCAGAACTTCGCACTGCTAAGGTATAATGATAAAATATTCAACAGGAGAGGTGGCGGTCTGGCGATGAGCAGACTTCTTTACGTTGAAGGTTCCCCGCGTAAACAGAGATCCAGGTCAATAAAAGTGGCAAAGTGCTTCCTTGAGGAGTATGAAAGATATCACCCCTCTGATGAGATATCCATCATGGATCTCTGGGGGCTCGATCTTCCCGAGATCAACGGAAATGTGCTGGATGCCAAATATAACATTCTCCACGGCAGGGAAAGCACTCAGGAACAGAAAAAATCCTGGAAATCCGTTGAGGATGTGATATCCCTTTTCCTGCAGGGGGATAAACTTCTCTTTTCACTTCCCATGTGGAATTTTGGTATTCCCTACAGGTTGAAACACTTTTTCGATGTCATAGTCCAACCGGGATACACCTTCAGTTTTTCTGCAGAAAGGGGATATGAGGGTCTTCTAAGCTCAAGGAAAGCCTGTATGATATTTGCAAGAGGAGGAGAATACAGCTCTGAAGAGGCTTCTGCGTATGATATCCAGAAAAGATATATGTACAACATTCTTGGATTTATGGGTATTACAGAACTGAGTTCCATTATCGTAGAACCTACCCTGCAGGCTTCACAGGAGGAACTGGAAAAAGTGATGAGAACGGCTGAAGATCAGGCCAGGAGAATTTCAAAAGATTTCTGATTCCTTGACTTTCACACTTTACATTGATATTATTCCGATTTGGAGCTGAAGTATTTTACCAACAGCGAGGAGGAGATATAATGGCCCAGAAATGGCAGGATGAACTGACAGAGCAGTTCGCAAAGGCGGTTCTTGCACTGAAGGATGAAAATGAGGTATTCGACTTCCTTGAGGATGTGGCTACCATAGGTGAAATAAGGGCATTGGCCCAGAGACTCGAAGTTGCGAAGAGACTAGACCAGGGAGACACCTATCCTAAAATAGCCCAGGAGACTGGTGCAAGTACTGCAACTATAAGCCGGGTCAAGAAATGCCTGGACTATGGAGCTGACGGATATAAACTTGTCCTTGAGAGGATAGAGAAGGAATAGTTCTTTCTGTTGCTACTTCAGGCCTGGGTGATAGCCCAGGCCTTTTTTATTTCAGGGAGGGAAGATGGAACAGAATATTTCTCTTGTGAAGGCGGTAGAGACAGGAGATTATGAGATTGCCAGATCTATGCTTGAAGCGGGAGCAGATCCTGATATTGGAGATGGGGAAGGTAAAACACCACTTCTGAGTGCCGTTATTCTCGGTGATCTGTCCTTTGTGAAGTTACTTCTTTCCTATCATGCAGATCCTTTCTATTCGGGTTTTCACGATATGCCGGTCCTTATGGCTTCTGCCTTTTTCGGACACCTTGAGCTTGTGACCTATTTTATCGACATGGGTTTTGACCTGCTGAATATCCGTTCCTCCTGGGGAGACACCTCCCTGATCTACGCTTCGAAAAGAAACCACCCTTCTATTGTCAGGTTTCTCCTGGGATCTGGTGCAGATGTCCATGTTCGCAACTGCTACGGGATAAGCCCTATACTTGCTGCTGCAAACCAGGGTAATGCTGAATGCTGTCATCTCCTGTTGGCATACGGGGCTTTGCCTAACGACTGTGATAACCTGGGCAGGTCCGTTCTGAGGCATGCTGTAAGGGCGCGAGTTGACAAGAAACTCATAGGAGCCCTGATAGGATCTGGGGCAGATCCTCTCATCCGGGACAGGAAGGGACACAGCATCTTTTGGGAAAACCTCCCTGTCAGTTATTTAAGGATAATTCTGGATTATTACAGGGTCTATTCTGAAGGCCGGGAATTGCGCCCTGAGGAAGTAAGATCCAGAATTATCTCTTTCAGAAAAGAGGGAAGGGAACCTCTCGAAACCTTGACATGCAAGAAAAAAGCCTCCAGGAAAATAAGATCCTGGAGGCAAGGTACACGATGAAAAAACCTGAAGCTATCTATTCCTCAGTATGGTATTTGAAGGAAACGTTCAGTCTTGTTCGGAAGAGGTATTTCCCACTCTCATCGATATGGATATCCATCTTACCAACTTCTGCTATCCTGAGATCCTTCAGATGTTTACCTGCCGTATTAAGAGCCGTTATGGCAGCATCCTCCCAGGACTTTTCACTTGTACCAACCAGTTCAATGATCTTGTAGACACTCATATCCTGTTCCCCCTTTCGAATATTCCTTCCTGAAAAATCCGAGGATATCTGTGCAACTCTGACTGGATGATGGGTAATGTAAAATTCGGGAAATATCCTCTCCTTAATGCTATCTTAACTAGTTAAAGAATAACATTGGAGAAATTTCCTGTCAAACCTTTGCCTGTGAAGCGTTTAAACCAGCCAGGTATCCGGTGGTCCAGCATACCTGGAGGTTAAAACCCCCGGTGGGGCCGTCAAGATCGAGGATCTCGCCGGCAAAATACAATGAATCGATCAGCTTCGATCTCATTGTTCCAGGATCTACCTCTTTTAGATCAATGCCTCCCCGGGTTATGATTGCCCAGCGAAAACCAAGAGATCCGGAAACTGTTAACGGGAGGCCTTTAATGGTTTCAAGTATGGCTTTTCTCTCGCTCTTTAACAGGTGATCTGACCGTTTCTGAGGGGAGATTCCAGATACCTTGATAACTACTGGTATCATTGATCGGGGCAAGAGGTCGCCAAGGCTTCTCAGGACAGTTCGACCTTTATTGGCCTGAAGTTCCCTCTGGATCCTCATATCCAGGCGCTTCTCATCCAGGGCGGGTTTCATGTCGATCTTAATGGTGGCAGTGCCTTTGGCGCCTAACTCTATCAGGTGATTGCTCATGTCCATAACGATGGGACCGCTGATACCAAAATGGGTGAAAAGCATTTCTCCAAAGCGTTGTTCCTGTTTCTGGCCGTCGAGGTAAGAGGTTATCCTGCAGTTTTTCAATGTAAGTCCCATGATATCCTTTACCCATGGTTCCTTAACCTTGATGGGTACGATGGAGGGAACCAGGTCGGTAACTTTATGTCCCAGGTTCCTGGCAAGCCTGTAGCCGTCACCAGTAGAACCTGTCTGTGGATAACTCTTGCCTCCGGCACAGAGTATGACCCTGGAAGCATTGATCTCTCCATCCTGTACTATAAGGGTGTGAATCCCGCGCGTCCTGGCAGTTATTCGAAGAACTTCTGAACTCCGTATAAATATGACCCCTTCTTCCTGGGCTTTATGTATAAGAGCTAACAGAACATCTTTTGCCTTGCCTGAAAGGGGAAAAACCCTTTTCCCCCTTTCGATGATAGTTTCTAATCCTATCGATCGAAAAAAGTCCCTGGTCTGAAGGGGGCCAAAACGATTAAGGCCCGAATATAGAAAGGACCCCCTGCTGCCATAATTCTTGACAAGTTCCTTCAGATCCTCTTCGGCATTGGTGATATTGCATCTGCCATTCCCGGTTAAGAGGAGCTTCTTCCCCAGGTCGTTGTTCTTTTCGACCAGAGCTACGGAAGCACCCTTTGAAGCAGCGGTGATAGCAGCCATCAGTCCGGCTGGTCCTCCCCCGATCACTGCGATATCGAAAGTCTCGCAAGGTATTCTGTTCAAATGATCACCTGGTCTTTCTTTCCTTGAGAGAAAGGGATATCCTTCTTCGCTGGAGATCCAGCTCTGTTACTACCACTTCTACATGTTGCCCAACCGATAACAGGTCAGAAGGATGCCGGAGGAACTTACTGGACATATGACTTATATGGATCAGGCCATCCTGATGGACACCGAGATCGACAAAGGCTCCGAAATCAGTAATGTTCGTAACGATACCAGGCACTGTCATGCCTGTCTGCAGGTCTTCCATATCCTTGAGGTCTTTACGAAAAGAAGGTATTTCAAAAGTTTTTCGAGGATCTCTCCCGGGTTTTTCGAGTTCATGAAGGATATCCCTGAGAGTTGGCAAGCCTGTTGAGCCGGAAAGATACCTATCAAGAGAAAGGCTTTTCTCCAGTCCGGTTTTTCCCACAAGATCAATGACGCTGCATCCCAGATCTCCGGCAATATTCTGAACTAACGGGTAACTATCGGGATGGACTGCTGTGTTATCAAGGGGATCCTCTGAATTCGATATCCTCAGAAAACCTGCACATTGCTGGAAAGCCTTCGGTCCCAAACGGGGAACCTTCATTAATTCTCTTCTTTTTCTGAAGGCCCCCTTCTCCCTGCGGTAGGCAACGACATTCTCTGCAAGAGAAGTGCCAAGTCCTGAAACATAGGAGAGGAGGTGTTTACTGGCTGTATTGACATCAACGCCGACACGGTTGACACATTCTTCGACTATATCGTCCAGTCCCTTTTTCAGCATCTTCTGGTCCACATCATGCTGATATTGGCCGACCCCGATAGATTTAGGGTCCAGCTTTACCAGTTCAGCCAGGGGGTCCATCAGCCTGCGGCCAATGGAAACTGTACCCCTGACGGTTATATCTTCTTCAGGGAATTCCTCCCTTGCTACATCGGAGGCAGAATAGATAGATGCCCCGCTCTCATTTACCATTGTCAGGATTATTCCTTCCAGATCAAGAGAAAGGATAAAATCCATTGTTTCTCGCCCCGCAGTTCCGTTACCAACTGCTATAGCCTGGATCTGATGTTCTTTTACCAGTTTGAGGATCTTTGATGCGGCCTCTTGCGTCTGATTTCTTGGTGGGTGAGGATAGATGGTATCTGAATGAATCAGACCACCCTGTTCTCCAAGGCATACGAGTTTGCATCCTGTTCTGAATCCGGGATCAAGGGCAAGGATCCTTCTGTTACCTAATGGAGGTTCCATGAGTATTTCTCTCAGGTTCTTGCAGAATACACTGATAGACTGTCTATCCGCTTTGGCTTTAAGTGCATTCCTGAGCTCTCTCTCCATTGCTGGAGCAAGCAGTCTCTGATAGCTGTCAGCAATAGCAGTTCTTAAAAGTTCTGATGTTTTTCCTGAACCTTTGATAAAGATCTTCTCAAGCTCCCGGAGACAATCTTCTTTTCGAGGTTGAAAGTTTACAGAGAGTATCCCTTCCCTTTCCCCCCTCAGTATGGCCAGAAGACGATGGGGAGGGCAGCTTCTCGCGGGCTGCGAAAAACTGAAGTAATCACGGAACTTTATGCCTTCTTCCTCTTTACCCTCTAAAACCTTTGAAGTGCACTGAGAACGAAGAACGAAAACTTTTCGAATACGGTTTCTCGCAAGCCTGTTCTCGTTTATCCATTCAGCGATGATATGAGAGGCTCCTTCCAGGGCTTCCTGGATGGAGTGGACAGATCTTTCGGGGTCTACAAAGTCCAGAGATCGCTTCTCAGGATCGATTTCCTCCTGTTCAAGGATAATTGATGCAAGCCTTTCAAGACCCTTTTCCCTGGCGATGGATGCTTTTGTTCTTTTCTTTTCTCTGAAGGGCATATAGAGATCTTCCAGCAAGGTCATTGAAGAAGCTCCCATGACGGCAGTTTCCAGTTCCTTTGTCAGAAGCTCCCTGCGAGAAAGTGATGACAGAATACCTTCCTTGCGTTTATCCAGTTCCTGAAGTTCCGCTGTCCTGTCCCTTATATGTATTATGGATTGTTCGTCAAGAGAGCCGGTCTGTTCTTTACGGTATCTTGCTATGAATGGGACAGTGCATCCATCCTTTAGCATTGCTATGGTATTACTGACCTGCTCTCTTTTGATCTGAAGTTCTTTTGAAATGATGTTTGAATATCTCTCGATCATCTTGCCGAGGTCCCCTCCAATACAGCCTTTCAGGTTTTCCGGTTCCCTAATTCTATCATTATCATATATATCCAAACAGGCTTGCGGAAAACACGAAAACACATTGAATCGGGTCTTTAACGAAAAGAAACTCCTTCCCCCTTGTCAATACAGGTTTAAAGATATAAACTTATAACACATGACAGTAGTAGAATATGAAGCAAATGACAGGGTCTTCGATAACCGTTATCAATGAGGGAGGGTTCCCCTATGGAAGTACTAAAGGTATCTGCAGCTTCTCAACCCAAGTCTGTTGCGGGGGCTATGGCAGCTGTACTGAGAGAACAGGGGGCTGTAGAGGTACAGGCGGTTGGAGCAGGAGCTGTTAATCAGACTGTAAAGGCCATAGCAGTAGCTCGAGGGTATGTGGCACCGAATGGGATCGATCTTATCTGCATTCCGTCATTCTCAAAGATCGAGATCGATGGGGAAGAAAGGACAGCAATACGTTTTTTGTTAGAGGCGAGATGATCTATAAAGGGTTTACAGGTCATAGCATTCAGGTTTTTTCTAAAAAGCGGGTTTATCCCGCTTTTTTGTTGTATGTGGATCCGGAATGTTTACATTTTTTATTGTTCAGCCTTCAGTCTCCAGAAAGCTATATAAGTGATCTGACCATATTAACTGTTGGTATTACTGAAATAACTTGCAAAAACAAGACTCATGGGTCTATACTTATAAGACAACTTATTAAAGGGGGACCCGAATCTTTGTTCGGGTAATAGCGAGTTCCACTTCAACAATATTCTAAGGAGGCCGAATTTCATGGAAGTGCTTAAGGTATCTGCCAAATCCCAGCCAAAAGCTGTTGCCGGGGCAATAGCTGCAGTTCTCCGGGAAAAGGGTGCGGTGGAAGTCCAGGCTGTTGGTGCAGGTGCTGTCAACCAATCGGTGAAATCAATTGCGGTTGCCAGTGGCTATGTTGCTCCTAATGGTATTGAACTTGTATGTATACCATCTTTTGAAAAGATCGATATTGACGGGGAAGAACGGACTGCCATAAAGTTTCAGCTTGAATCCAGGTAAGAGGACCGACCCCTGATCTTGTGTCAGTATCAGTGTATCCATTAAAGCGTGACCCTTTATCAGGTCACGCTTTTTGCTTGCTCCGGGATATGCTCTTTGCATAACTCTCCTTTAAAGCTATAATCTCTTTTTGAACATCGAGAATTCTATTCTTTGAGCGGAAATTAATGCAAGTATGGGAGGTACTTCATTTATGTCAACCATTACTGCACCCAGAGGGGTTAGAGATATTCTTCCTGAAGAATCATGGAAATGGGCTCATGTGCTTTCCGCTACCGGGAAGATAGCTTATGCGCATAGTTACAGAGAGATCCATCTTCCCGTTTTCGAACAGACAGATCTTTTTTCCCGTGGGATCGGAGAAACCACGGACGTGGTTGAAAAAGAAATGTACACCTTTCTTGACAGAGGCAAGAGGAGCCTGACACTCAGGCCTGAAGCCACTGCTTCAATGGTGAGGGCTTATCTTCAGAACAAGATGCAGAGTGATCAGCAACCTGTCAAATTGTGGTGCGCTGGTCCCATGTTTCGGTACGAAAGGCCCCAGAAGGGGAGATATCGTCAATTCTGGCAGATAGATGTAGAGGCCCTTGGAAGCGACAACCCCCTGGTCGATGTGGAGGTCATCAGTGTAGCTCTGGCCCTTTTTGAAGATCTGGGGCTCTCCAACCTTGATGTCGTAATAAATTCAGTAGGATGTCCTGCATGCAGACCAGCTTACAGGGAGGAACTTCAAACATATTTTTCTGACCACATTGATGAGCTATGTGAGACATGCAAAAGCAGGCTCCACAGAAATCCCCTGAGGATACTGGACTGCAAGAATGAAAGATGCAGGGAGATCACTGAAAATGCCCCGGATATCTATTCAAGTCTATGTCAAGAATGCCGGGTACACTTTGATGCAGTTCTGGACGGTCTCCGGATGTTGGGTATTCATTTCCACCTGGATAAAAGACTGGTCAGAGGGCTGGATTATTATACGAAAACTGCTTTTGAAGTTCTCTCAGGTGAGCTTGGGGCGCAAAATGCGGTGTGCGGGGGAGGAAGGTATGACAATCTATCCGAAGCAGTAGGCGGTCCACATCTTCCGGGTGTGGGATTTGCCGCAGGACTGGAGAGGATAGTCCTGATCATGGAGCAGCAGCAATGCTCCTTTGGCAGGAAACCAAGTATCGATATCTACGTGGTCAGTGCTGATGAAACCTCCAGGAAAGAAGCCTTTTCCCTGGTTACAGAGCTCAGGAAAAATGGACTGAAAGCAGATCTTGATTTCCTTGACAGGAGTATGAAGGCTCAATTCAAGTCGGCAGTGTCAAAAGAAAGCAAATTTACCTGCATTCTGGGTGAATCAGAAATCTCTGAAGGTACAGTTACGCTCAAGGACCTTCGTACCGGGGAACAGGTTGCAGTTCCCCGGCAGGAAGCTGCTTCCTATGTATTGTCAAGGATCTGAGAAGGGTCCGCTTAAGACAGAATAGTCTTTTCATCACGGAGGTAAAGGATTATGGCATATCAGTCTCCCTTGTTCGACAGCAATTGGAAAAGAAGTGTCTACTGCGGGAGGGTTTCCGCAGAACATGAAGGGGAAATGGTAACTCTCAACGGATGGGTCAGAAAGCGGAGGGACCTCGGAGGCATCATCTTTATTGAACTATGGGATCACACTTCTTTTTCCCAGGTCGTATTCAATCCTGAAACCAACCCTGATATTCATGAAAGGGCAAAGGATCTACGGGGGGAATATGTTATTGCTGTTAAGGGAAGAGTGAGACGCAGGCCTGAGGGTACAGAGAACCCTTCAATGCTAACTGGTGAATGGGAGGTCCTTGCAGAGGATTTTATTCTTCTTGCTCCAGCCAGACAAATACCCTTTGAACTTTCTGAAGCAGCTGGTGGAGTGGATGAAAATATCAGGCTGAGGCAACGGTTCCTTGATCTCAGAAGAGATAGAATGCAAAAGAATCTCAGGACAAGATACCAGATAGCCATGTTCACCAGAAGATTCCTCCACGATAAAGGCTTTATAGATATTGAAACGCCCATCCTCACTAAATCCACACCCGAAGGGGCCAGGGACTATCTTGTTCCCAGCAGGGTAAATCCCGGTAATTTCTATGCCTTGCCCCAATCACCGCAGATCTTCAAACAGATACTCATGATAAGTGGATTTGACAGGTACTACCAGATAGCCAAGTGTTTCAGGGATGAAGATCTCCGTGCAGATCGTCAGCCAGAATTTACCCAGGTTGATATGGAAATGAGCTTTATCACTGAGGAAGATATCTTTACTCTGCTTGAAGAATACATGCGGGGACTTCTCCATGAGATTCACGGTATCGCGCTGGACATTCCTTTCCCCAAAATATCCTATCAGGAAGCCATGGACAGATTTGGCAGTGATAAACCGGATACCCGGATACCTTTTGAAATAGTCGATCTGGCACAAATCTTTGAACAAGTGGAATTTCAGCCATTCCAGGATATTCTGCTAGAACATGGATATATAAGGGGGATCACCCTGCCGGGCGGAGCTTCTCTCTCAAGGAAAGAAGTTTCTATTGTTGAAGAAAGGGCCAAAGCCCTTGGAGCCCGTGGACTTGCTGTTTTTCAGAAAAAGGAAGGGTTCCTGAAGGGCCCTCTCTGCAAGTTCCTTTCCGATGATAACAGATCTGACCTGATCTCCACCGCGAAACTTGGAGAAGGGGACGCCCTCTTTGTGATGGCGGATACAAACTGGCAGAAAACATGTGAAGTCCTTGGCCAATTGAGACTTGAACTGGCAAGGGAGCATGGACTGATAGGTCAGGGATCATGGAAATTTCTATGGGTCGTTCATTTCCCGCTTTTTGAGTGGGATGACCAAGATAGTCGCTGGTGTTCTGTCCATCATCCCTTTACTGCTCCGCTGGCGGCGGATATAGACATGCTCGTATCGGATCCGGGGAAAGTCCGCTCAAGAGCATACGATCTTGTACTGAACGGGAATGAAGTAGGAGGAGGTTCTATCAGGATACATGATCCGAACATACAGGAACAGGTCTTCAACTGTCTCAGGATCAGCAGGGATGAAGCCCTTGACAGGTTTGGCTTTCTCCTGAACGCCCTGGCTTCAGGGACTCCTCCTCATGGGGGCATTGCTCTGGGTGTGGACCGTCTGGCCATGCTTCTTTGCGGTGCTTCATCAATAAGAGATGTCATTGCGTTCCCCAAGACACAGAAAGCTCAGTGCCTTATGTCAGGTGCACCTTCAGGGGTTGGATCAGAACAGCTTGAGGAGCTTCGTATATCGATCCTTGAAAAGAAAGATGAAGAGATGTCCTGAAAGGGAAAGGTCTCATATCTTTAATGAGCTCATCTGCTTCAAGATCCTAATAATAATGTGAAACAAGATAATGTGATACAAGGGAATACCCTGATTCTTCCGATACAAAGAATAAAAGCTCCCTCTTTTGAGGGAGCTTTTTATTTGACAAAAATGAGTCCATCCATGATATTTCATAAGGGTAATGCAATTTCACCATAATAATCCAAAGGGGGTTATGCAGATATGGTAAAAGTGACTTTTCTGGGCCATTCAGCTTTTTACGTGGAATCGGAGGGACTCCGAGGACTTATTGATCCCTTCCTTACGGGAAATCCCATGGCTACTTCCAAACCTGAAGACTTCCCTGACGTAAATTTTATCTTTGTAACTCATGGCCATGGAGACCACATAGGTGATACCGTGAGTATAGCAAAAAATACTCAAGCTACTGTCATATCCAATTTTGAACTCTCGCACTTTTTTCAGAAACAGGGTCTGATGTGTCATCCTATGCATATAGGTGGGGTCTTCAAGTTCCCTTTCGGACGGGTAAAGTTGACCAATGCCCTTCATGGTTCAGATGTGGAAGTGGAAGGAGAACTTGTACCAGGAGGTAATCCTGTCGGGTTTCTCCTTGAACTGGGGGGTAAAAAAATATATCATGCCGGGGATACGGGCCTGACCATGGATATGCAGCTGCTGGAGAAAGAAAAGGTCGACATTGCCATGTTACCCATTGGTGGAAATTTCACTATGGACATTGCAGATGCAGTAAGAGCCGTTGGAATGATCAGACCGGAAATAGTGATACCCATGCACTACGATACTTTCGAGGTCATCTCTGCAGACCCTCAGGCCTTCAGGGACCAGGTCCCCCAAGGTGTCAGGACTGAAATACTCAAGGCAGGTCAGTTTCTGGAAATATAAAAAACTCTGATATGAAATAAAAGGATCAGTATCTCAGATCGTAACTCGGGTAATAGATCCTCTCATCATGGAGACCTTCAACCTGGGCCTGAAGGGCTGCTGCAGCCTGTTCCCCGAGGTTGACTGCCAATATGGATGTAAGAACATGAACGAGAAAGAGAGGAGATATGATACTGCTTCCAAAAGTGGGACTTTTATCGCTTACATAGAATGAAAGATCCGCATACTGGCAGATCGGGGCAGCCGGGCTATCAGTAAGTGTGATGACCCGTGCCTTGTGTTCCTTTGATTTCTGAACGGATTCCGTGACCTCGATGACATAACTTGGCAGTTCACATACAATGACCAGATCTCCCTCTTTCACTGCACGGGCCTGTTCGATAAGGGCCATAGACCCCCTCTTCATGAGCACTCCTTTCAGACCCATCTCCATGAGTCTGGTATAAAGAGATTCAGCCACCAGTGCTGATATTCCCCAGCCTACGCAGTATATATCTTTGGCTTCCTTGACAAGATCACAAAAGAGGCAGACTTTGTCTGGAGTGATCTGTCGCCATGTATCGTCGATATTGGCGTGCTCGATCCTGTAGATCATCTCGGGAAGGTCTTTCTTGTCCTTCATTACTCCCTTGAACATAGCAGCAGGATTAACCTGCTCAAGAACTGCATCTTTCAGGGCACTTTTGAGTTCTGTATAACCCGAGAACCCGAGCATTCTGGAAACCCTTACCAGTTGAGCTTTTGACACTTCCAGGTGTTCTGCCACCTCTCCTATGGACATGAAAGCAGCTTCACGCATGTGTGAAAGGATATAGTCCACTACTTTCCTCGCCTTATTGGGCATTTTACCCATTTTGGACCGTAAGAGGGTCTGGAGCTCAAGGCTTTTCAAATACCAAGCACCTCCTGAAATTAATGAACATTATTTCTATCAAGAATATACCTAAGTTTAGAGCATCCCAGCAGGGGAGTCAATTTATCGTTATCATTGCGATGACGATGATCAAGGCTGATAACATTCTGAACATCGGGCCATATAAACCCTGAGTCAGAACTCTGATCCATCTGGGAAAAAGGGGACCCAAGGGGCTCTTGGGCAGGATGGATATTCAGGATGAACCTGCAGGGAAAAGATCTATACGAATTACTTCAAGAATAATTAGCAATAATCGATGACCCGGAGGTGATCCTGGTAATGGTGAATTAACATGTCTCTGTTGTTGTCGGGGCTTCCTCTCCAGGACATATGAAATAGTGCAGGTGCCCATCTGACATAGGTAATTTGCTGCTCCCCAAGGTAACCCTTTTATAGAAGGCGCCCGAGCTTTGACCCTTGGAAAAGGTCCTGTAATAAGAAACCTATTCAAGAATAAGGTGGAAATAAGGGCGGGCAAAACCTGAATGGAATGATCAGGAGAAACGAATAACTCCCTCTATCTCCTTTTCAGAAAGACCCGTTCTTTCTAAAAGTCTTTTCAGGCCGTATCTATTATGTCCGAACAGGAGGGAACGTTTGTTGGAGGATACTATCCAGGGCCCATAAGGCTTGGCCTCCAGAAGAGAAAGGATCAGACTTTCTGCTCTGGCCATTTCTCCCAATGCCGGGTGATGAGGTCCCGCAATGAAAGAT
>Ga0272442_10003288_pt1 | contig 22798 bp, 21 predicted proteins | sample SSMForm2O_FD_200262 | JGI IMG/M metagenome (GOLD analysis project Ga0272442, IMG submission 200262) | Marine sediment archaeal communities from Little Sippewissett salt marsh, Falmouth, MA, United States - SSM-Form-2O | ecosystem: Environmental > Aquatic > Marine > Wetlands > Sediment ...
TGAAGAAATGTGAGAATAATCCAAAGATCTTGGTTGATGGTGGACCTTGGTATAAACCAGCACTTCAGCGGTTACATGCTGATTGGGAACATATTACCTTTGGATTACGAAATCCTATTGAGCAATGGTTTGGTATTCTTAAACATAGAATACAACTCTTTTATAAACGGTGGCCTTACAATTCATCAGTAGATACAGCACAAAATTGGTTGAATTCATTTACAGCTCTATATCATCTGAAGGAGTGATGCTTAACTTGACACCCACTAGATTCTTAACCAAACATTTTTATTTCCCCGTGCAACAATATTACACAATTCTTTTTTAAACACTTACAACATAATACTAATTATCTTCAAACAGAGTTACACCATATTTATATTTCAATCCATTTCATAAGCTACTTTCTCTGCACTCAATGTAAAGATGAACATCATATGACTTGCCTTTTCATCTGTTTCGGTATGATCCATACTAACTATTGTGTAAAAAAATTATCACAGGTATTTTTACATCTATATCATTTTACATTCGTTGTTTCTTCCCCCTAAACACCAATCTTGTTAATAACCTAATTAACATGGAATTATTGCTTTTTTTACAGCTCAGTAACCATACTCAAAACTGAGAGGTAGGTAGGGGAAGAAAGAACATAGAAGGGCCAGTGGGGGTAATAAAGGGCTAATTCGAATACTTGGAGGCTTTTTTTGTCCCTACCTCACTAAATATAGTTACTATTGAAATTATTATTTAAATGTGTTGTGTCAAAATGTCAAAATGAAAAAAGAAATACCTAAAAAATCTGTTTTTTCCACATAAAAGACAATAAATTAAGGATATAAATGAATTTCCTAATTATGTAACTTTTTTCACCAGGTCACGAATTCATTTTTAAAATATTCTCTAAAATATAATGGAATAAATAAATTTAATACTCCACATATTATATTTTCACAACGGTTAGCATATTAAGGAACTTAGAATTAAAGAAAACACAAATTTATAATATTAACGGTAACTACTTGTTGCAAAAATTGGAGAGCAAAGTCATGATAAAACTAGATTTACATATACATTCCCAATACTCTGAAGACGCCGTAGGTTCACCCAAGGATATAATCAAATCGTTAAAAAAGAAGGGACTGCAAGGAATGGCTATTACTGACCATAACACTTTAGAAGGTGCCCTTAAAGCTGTAAAAAATGCACCGAAAGATTTCATTGTAATCCCCGGAATAGAAATATCAACAGCAGACGGACACATGCTGGCATTGAACATTGAGAAAAACATAGCCAGAAATTTATCTATTCAGGAAACAGTAGAAAGAATTCATGAACAAGGTGGAATGCCTATTGTTCCACATGTCCTTAGAAATATGTCTGGAATAAAAAAGGAAAAACTAAAGACAATACATCAAAAAATTAACGCAATAGAAGTTTTTAATGCATGTAGCATGCCAAAAACAAATTTGAAAATTGCCAAAATTGCAAAAGAATTCAATCTTGGTGGAACAGGTGGTAGCGACTCTCATAGCCCAGCATATGCAGGGTATGCATATACAGTCGTAGATACCACTGATATGAACGCTGAAACCATCCTTTCGGAAATAAATAAGAAAAAAACGTGGGGTGAGGGAATTACTATGCCTCTTGAATACAGGCGCAATCGTATGTTAAAATCAATTAGACAATTCTTCCAAAGAGGATTTAAACGAATTTAGAATCGTATTCACCTTCGTCTATGGCTTTTTGAGTTTCTTGAGGTTTTTTTCCCTCTACTGTAACACCCATTGTCACACATGTTCCGACTATTTCCTTTGTTTTCTGTTTAAGTTCGCTACCCAGAAGGTTATCATACTTCATCTTGGCAATCTTAATTGCCTGGGAAATAGTAAGATCCCCGATTTTATGTGTTGATGGCGCCCCAGATCCCTTTTCAGCACCAATCTCATTAAGAATGAGCGATGCTGCAGGTGGCGTACCAATCTCGATTTCGAAATCCTTTGTCTTTGAATCAATGATAACCTTTACCGGAACTTTCATTCCTTCAAAACTTTTAGTTTTATCGTTAATTGTATTGATAATCTGCATAATGTTTACACCCATCGGACCAAGTGCTGGACCAAGCGGTGGACCTGCGGATGCTTTTCCTCCTTCAACTAATGCCTCAACTGTTTCTGACATATCGTCTATTCCTCCTTGTCTTTCTTTTCTTCTTTCTTTTTGACTACTCTTACCTGCTCCCCTCGAACAGTTATTGGTATTGGTACAACAGATTCAAAGAGTTCTACCGTTATCTCCTCTTTTGCATCATCGATATGAGTAACTTTTGCAGTTTCTCCTCTAAATGGACCTGCAATCATTTCAACAACATCCCCCTCAGCAATTTTTGCAACTGCAGAAGTAGGTACAAGAAAATGCTCTATTTGCTCAACAGGTACTTCCCCCTCAAGCATATTTCTAGCATAGGAAACTGTTTTAATCATTTCCTTTATGCGCTCTTTATCAAAACTCTCAAGGAAAATATATCCTCTGAGTTCAGGCGTTACAAGTATAGAAGGGATCTTTATCTTTGATTTATCTGCCCTACTGTTGATAAGATCGGCAGCGTTCTGCTCCTTTCCAACTTGAGTTTTTATGGAAAATATTTTTGTTTTTTCTACGATGTAGTCATCAAAATCTGTACCTTGCATATCATTACACCTTTTAAATCCACCCAAGTAGTTCCCCTATCCAAGGTGCAACATGTTTTGCAAGTAACCAAATAAGAAAACCTAGTCCACCTACAATCAAGATGCCTGCCCCTGTTATCTTAGAAGTCTTTGAATACTCCTCATCTGTGGGCTTACGAGCCATCTTGAGAACCCTTCCGTATTTACCTTTACCTATTCTCTTTTGTCGTGCCTCTATGTTGTGTTGCAATTCCCAAGCTCGGTCAACGATACTTCCATTACTTTTATCACTTTTTAATGAATTCAATATTGACACCTCTATAAGCAACTGGTCAAATAACTAGTTATATATAAAGAATTTGGAGGTTTTAATATAATGTAGATATTCTTACCTGCTTAATAAACATAATAAATTAAATTATAAAAATGATATCATGACTTTGACAATAAAAGTCAAAGTCATTTTGAGAGCTCTCTTCATGCCACAAAATCAATGCCATATTCCTTATTTTCAAATGCCTTATGAGCTGGACCCAGAATCTGCTTTGATTTTACTCCAGTTATGACAAGCATTGCACGAATACTTCTTTTAAGTTCAGGATTAACTGTAGTTCCCCATATGATACGTGCATTTGGATCAACTCTTGAATATATTTCTTCAACAACACGTTCAGCCTCGCTAATTGTCATATCCTCGCCACCTGTAACATTGACAAGGGCACCAGTAGCTTCAGAAATATCAACTTCCAGCAGTGGAGAATTAAGAGCCTCTACTACAGCATTCACTGCCTTATTTTCACCTTCAGCTTCCCCTAGACCAATCATTGCAACACCACCTCTCTTCATGACAGTTTTTAAATCAGCAAAATCCAGATTGACCAAGCCAGGCTTAGTAATCATTTCAGTAATACCCTTAATTGATCTCATAAGAACTTCATCAGCAACTTTAAAAGCAGCATTCAACGAAAGATTTGGAACAACATCAAGCAATTTATCGTTTGGAATGACAATAACAGTATCGCAGGTTTCCCTCAAACGTTTCAAACCTGCATCAGCATTTTCCATACGAATAAAACCTTCAACACTAAAAGGTAGGGTAACAACACCAATAGTCAAAGCACCCGTCTCTTTAGCGATTTGTGAAACGACTGGAGCAGAACCTGTACCCGTGCCACCACCAAGCCCACAGGTGACAAAAACCATATCGGCATGTCCTACAGCTTCACGAATATCTCTCTCACTCTCACGAGCAGCTTCTTCACCAATCTGAGGAAGAGAACCAGCACCCAGACCGTGAGTAAGATGTCTACCAATTAAAACTTTATGAGGTGCACCAGCTAGCAACAAATGTTGAGCATCTGTATTTAAAGCCACCAAATCTGCTCCAGAAATACTCCCTTCAATACATCTAGAAATGGTATTAGTGCCAGCACCACCACATCCAACAACCTTTATAGTAGTAGTTAAACCTGCCAATACCTCCTCCAATTCACGGTTATTAACACCACGAGTAAGTGAATCTTCTAAAACATCTGGCTTTTTACCCGAATTTTTTACAAATTTCTTTTCTTTTTTCTTATTTTTCTCATTAGCAACTACTTCATCTATAATTTTCTTCATCTAAATCACCGTATCCTCACAATATAAAACCCCAATTCATTGTGATATATTATATTATATCTTTTTACAATAATTGTAAAGGTATTTTGATTATTAAACATTTCCTAAAAAATTCTATTCTAACTCTAAAGAAAAATCCTTACTCTTGATGCTATGTGTAAGATATCCTAAAGAAATACGATCGGCAAAAGATGCATATTCAACTATGTTATCAGAAGTGATGGCGCCCGATATTTCAATTAAAATATCGGCATTTATCTCCCGAATCTTATCAGCTAGCATCTCTGCTTCTTTAGGAGTGCAATTATCCAACATTATGACATCGACCTCCATTTTTGCGGCTATGAGAGCGTCTTTTTCGTTTTCCACCTCAACTTCCACAACCGTATCATGAACTTTTTTCTTTACTCGTCTAATCGCTTCCTCAACAGAACCAACACATTTTATATGATTATCCTTAATTATAACAATATCATATAATCCATATCGATGTGACTCACCTCCGCCTAACATAACAGCTTTTTTCTCATATCTGCGAAAGCCCGGGGTTGTTTTCCTTGTAGCTGCTACAGTTACACATGGATTTATGTTTTTACATTTATCTACAAGTATCTTTGTCTCCGAAGCAATACCACTCATTTTACATATAAAATTTAGAGCTAATCTTTCCCCCATAAGAATAGAGCGAATCGGTCCATTTATTTCAGCCACAATAGTCTTTTTTTTAACAAAAGCTCCATCGTTTGCTAGCAGCTTTATCTGAGTCCCAGTTCTTTTAAAAACCATTTTTATTTCTTCTAATCCAGCAACAACACAATTCTCTTTTGCAATAATGTGTGCCCGGGCAATCTCGTCTGTAAATAGAGAGTTCGAAGTTATATCTCCTTCTTCACCAATATCCTCTTTCAGGAATCTATCAATATCGTCCATCGCAATATTTTTTATATTAACTCATCGTTTTAAGGTTTTGGTAAAAGAATGAATCTCGGAATAATTGGCTGTGGTGCAATAGGGGCAGACGTAGCATTAGCTGCAGATAAAATAAAAGAAATTGAAAAGATTTATTTATGGGATATTGACAGAAAAAAAGCTATTAGTCTAAAAAAAAACATCAAAAAAGCAGAAATAAAATTTGTAAAAGAATATTTGGAAAATGTAGATGTTGTATTCGAAGCTGCCTCACAACAAGCAGTAGACGAATATGCAATAGATATACTCCAAGCAGGCAAGGATTTGATTGTCATGAGTGTTGGGAGTTTGTTTGATGATAAATATAGAAGGAAACTTGAGGAAATAGCCAGGAGTAAACATTGTAAAATATACCTTCCATCTGGTGCGGTATGCGGCATAGACGGAATCTTATCGGCTAGCATTGACGCCGTAGATGAGGTAACACTCGTGACTACAAAACCCCCAAAATCCTTAGGAAAAATCTATGAAAAAAGAATAACTGTTTTTGAAGGAAACGCCAGAGAGGCCGTAGAAAAATTTCCAAGGAATATAAATGTAGCTGCAAGCCTGTCACTTGCAGGAGTAGGATTCGATAGAACTAAAGTTCAAATAGTTGCAGATCCTGTTGCTACAAGAATAAATCATAAAATACTTGCTCATGGAAAATTTGGCAGACTCAGAGCTGAAGTAGAAAACATGCCCAACCCAAATAATCCAAAATCAAGTTATATGGCATCATTATCTGCAATTGCCACTCTTAAGAGAATTATTAATCCCATCCAGATAGGTGCCTAATAAACATCGGATATTAACTTAATAAAGGTGTAAAGACAAAAAAATAGGTTTAAATACGAAAACATTCGAAAAACATGTTTTTAGTCAGTAACTAAAACTAAATATCTCCCTTTTAATTACTTCTCCGAATAGAGTATGAAATTTGAAATAAAAGATAGAGATGCTGCTGGAAGAATCTGTAAATTTACAACAGAACATGGATCAGTCACCACACCTAATCTCATGCCGGTTATCAATCCAAACAAGATGCTTATTTCCCCAAAAGAAATGAAAAAACTTTTTGGAACACAAATAGTGATAACTAATTCATATATAATAGGAAGGAGTGAAAAACTTAGGGAAAAAGCACTAGAATTTGGTGTCCACAAACTAATAGATTTTGATGGTCCAATTATGACAGATTCTGGAACTTTTCAATCATATTTATATGGAGACTTAAAGTTAGATCCGCTTGAAATCGTGGAATTTCAAAGAGACATAGGGAGCGATGTCGGAACAATTTTAGACATTTTTGGAACCCCTCAACAAACTAAAAAAAAAGCAGCTCAAGGATTAGAAGAAACGGTAAAACGCGCTAAACAGAGCATGCATGTAAAGGGAAACATGATGCTTGCGTGTACAGTTCAAGGATCTGTCTATCCAGATCTTAGAAATAAATGCGCAAAAGAACTAAGTAAAATCGATGCGGATTTTTTCCCAATAGGAGGTGTAGTACCAATGATGGAAAATCAGAGATATTCAGATCTAGTTAGCTGTATTCTCGCATCTAAAAAAGGGTTAAATCCTAGCAAGCCTGTACATTTATTCGGCGCAGGCCATCCATTGATATTTCCCTTGGCCGTAGCTCTTGGATGCGACTTTTTTGACTCTTCAGCGTATGCAAAATACGCAAATGATGGAAGGATGATTTTTCCATGGGGAACCGAAAAACTGGATAATTTGAATGAACTACCATGTTGTTGTCCAATCTGCACAAAATTCACTGCATCTGAACTTAAAAAATTAAAAGATGATGAGAAAAGTCTTCAGTTAGCAAAACACAATCTTTATGTCAGTTTTGCCGAATTGAAAAAAATTAGAAGTGCAATTGCTGAAGGGAATCTATGGGAACTGGTAGAAATAAGAGCTAGTTCAAATCCATATTTGCTTGAATCTATGAAGAATTTGAAAAAAACAGAGAATAAAATATGGTTAGAACAATATGAATCTATAATTAAAAATAGGGCATTATTTTACACTGGAAATCAAACCATCCACAGACCTATTATATACAGATGCCACACAAGGTTAATCGATAGATATGAAACATTGTTTGATACTACTATTGTGTTTCCAGATGGCAATAAACCTTATTCAAACTATTATTCTGAACAAATAAAGAAAATAATTAGAAAAAGTAACAATGTAGAAATATTGATAAATTCTCATTTGGGTCCTGTGCCAATTCAGCTTGATGAAATGTATCCATTTTCACAATCCGTATTTCCTGAAACTACAGATAAAGAAACAGAAGAAGAAGCGTCGAGGATATTTGAGGAGTTTACAAAAAATAGAGAAGTAGTATTCTGGGAGGGAGATAAGACATTACAAAAGTTGTCCGAATCGCAAGAAAAACCACAGAATAATACAGATATAGGAAGAATCTCTGCTATCGCAAATATGCAGTTTGGAAAAGATGCTTATAAGTCATTATTAGATGGTAAGATAAAGATTATTAAATCAAAGAAAACTGGCAAGATACGCAATATATACTGTAATGAAAATCACATCTTGTCCATGCGCGCTGGAGATGGAATGTTTACCCTGAAGATTACCGGCGCAAAACTGCTTCATCGTTATTTTAAATATCCAAGATTAAGAGTTACAATAGAAGAAGATGCAGTATCTTTTGTCAAACAGGGCAAAAGTGTTTTTGCCAAGTTTGTTTTGGATTGTGACCCTGAACTCAGACCTTTTGATGAATGTCTGATAGTAGATGAAAAAGACGTATTGATTGCAGCAGGAAGATGCTTGCTAAATAGAGCTGAAATGTTGTCTTTTAAATATGGCATGGCAGTTAAAACGAGAGAACACATCGATTAATATCTATTTTTCAAAAAGTTTCTATTGATTTGAAGGAAATCTTAACATAAAAAGAAGATTATTAGTTAAGGGAAAAAGAAGGAGGGCTGGTTTAAAGGATGGGATGGGATGCACAAAACTACCAGCTCGATTCCTTCCACTTCAACGAAGTAAACACATTTTAAGTACTTTTTTCGCAGATGAATATGTAAATATGTATGCAGTTAAAACAGTAACATTACAATCTTTTTTTAATACAAAAAATTTGTATGATTAAAAGATTTTTTATGGTATAAATACAGAGAAATGGGTGAAAAAATCATCGAATAAATAATCCCTATTTTATAATGTTTCAAGATGTATCCAACTCCTAATCCAATAAATTTTTAGATCCTTTTCCTCAGAAAAAATTATAAACTCTCCGAATCTTATTTTTCTGGGTTAAAATGGGAAGATATGGCAGTGATTTTAAAGAACCACCTTGGGTTGTAGGATCTCCAAAAGAAGTTATGGATTGGGCGGAAGGAAACAATCCAAGTAAAAAAAATGAAAAAGGTAGGGCATCTGAAAAGAGACGGGACGATAACTTTCTAAAAAACATACATATCAAGTTTGATTTTGAAGTTAAAAAAAAGAGAAATTGAACCAAAAAATATCTTTTCAAAATTGTTATTAAAATTAACTAGAAATGAGATGATTGAGGAAGATTTTGATATAGTTACCAAATCCGAGCTGATATTTATAGCACTTGCAAAGGCTAAATTCAGAAATATTGCAAAATTAGTCGTTGATGGAAAAACATTATACAATAACCCTAAGAGGAAATCTGATTTAAGAAAAACAATAGATGAAATTAATGAATTTTCACATGAAATAAGTAACATTAAATCCATTGAAATAATTGCTATTTCAGCAGATGTTGAAAAAAGTACCGCCAACATAGAAATAAAAAGAATCCATAGTAAAAAAGAGCATTCAGTTGATATCCGAGTAACAGGAAAAATAAAAAAAGAACTATACCGCACATTTCTAAATTATATCAATCAAAACCTATGAGTCGAAGATTAGTTTCTTTAGGCGAAAAATACGACATTAAACGTAGTTTTAATGCACAGTTATAAAAGCCACAAAGTGTTTTCGAGAAACCTGAAATAGGAGGAATATCAAGATGTCGAGTGGCAAAAAATCATCTCAAGTTTCAGGTTTTTATAAAATGCCTGTAGAGAAAAGAATAGAATTTGTAAAGGAGTTTTCAGATTTAACTGAAGAGGATGGAAAAATAATTTCTTCTTCACTGGACATAGAAACCGCAGATAGAATGGTAGAAAATGTTTTAGGAAAGTTTGAATTACCGCTCGGTCTTGCAGTTAACTTTATCATCAATGGCAAAGACTATATAATTCCCATGGTGACTGAAGAATCAAGTGTTATCGCAGCAGCAAGTAATGCGGCAAAGATAGCAAGAATTAAAGGAGGATTCACAACTGAATGTTCAAGTCCCTTGATGATAGGTCAACTTCAACTATTGCACGTAGATGATGTAGCTGACGCAGCACAAAAGATAATGAATCATAAAAAAGAGATTTTACAACTTGCCAATGATCAAGACCATATCCTTGTTGACCTAGGCGGCGGAGCCAAAGATTTAGAAGCTAGAATCCTTGATAGCCCCCTGGGAAAAATGATAGTTACTCATTTAATCGTAGACGTTAGAGATGCTATGGGAGCAAATACCGTTAATACCATGTGTGAGGCACTGGCTCCAATTCTTGAGGAAATAACTGGTGGAAAAATAAGACTTAAAATACTTTCTAATCTTGCAGACAAACGACTTGTAAAATCAAAGGCCGTTTTTGATAAAGAGAAGATGGGGGGAGAAATAGCCGTTGACGCGTTCCTTGAATCATATACGTTGGCATCAATAGATCCATACAGAGCAGCAACTCATAACAAAGGAATTATGAATGGTATCGATTCATTGATAATAGCGACAGGAAATGACTTCCGCGCAATTGAAGCAGGCGCTCATGCATATGCAGCAAGAAATGGAAAATATACCTCTCTTACATCATATAGTAAAAATGAAATCGGAGATTTAGTAGGTGAAATAGAATTACCTCTTGCAATAGGCATTGTTGGTGGAGCGGGAAATATTCACCCTAAGGCAAAAGTTTGCAAAAAAATACTAGGAATCAAAACTGCACAAGAACTCTCAGAGGTAGTTGCAAGTCTTGGTCTTGCACAAAATTTTGCAGCAGTATTTGCACTTTCAACAGTAGGCATCCAAAAGGGACACATGTCCCTGCATGCAAAAAATATTGCGGTAATGGCTGGTGCTAAGAACCATGATATAGATAAAGTTGCAGACCAAATGATCAAAGAAGGAAAAATAAAACTTGATCGAGCAAAAGAGATTCTTGCAAAGATTAGATAATGCGCTCAGCGATATCCTCTGGTTCTCGTTCACAAAAATAGCACTTTATACGCGGCGGGTCTTCCCTTATCACAATAAACCTACTTTCTACAGGTTCGTTAAAATTGGAGACACACGTAGGATTTGAACAACGAACTATTCCAACGATTTCCTTAGGAAGTTTGACTCTATGTTTCTCGGCAACCTCAAAATTCCTGATGATATTGATTGTAGCCTTTGGCGCAATTAATGCAATTTTATCAACCTCTTTAGGATCAAGCTCCCTGCTTTCCACTTTCACGATATCCTTTTTCCCCAATTTGCTATTTACATTCATTGCAACACTTACAGTCGAGGAAGAAGCCTTGGGAATATCTAGAATGTGTAAGACCTTAACTGCGTTACCTGCGGTTATATGATCTATAACAGTTCCATTTTTGATCGTCTGAATCTTAAGTTCCTTCATAATTTAACCCCAGATATTAAAGAAAGCAAAGCCATCCTAACAGGAACACCATTAAACGCCTGCTTAAAATATAATGCATTTGGCGTCTCATCAACTTCAGGGTCAATTTCAGTAACACGAGGCAATGGATGCATAACAACAAGATCTTCCCTTGCATGTCTCAAAAGATCATTGTCAATTTTATAGATTCCGACGACACGATTATATTCTTCAGCATCAGGAAAACGCTCCTTCTGAATTCGGGTTACATACAAAACATCAGCATCGCTTATAGCTTTCTCCAAACTAGATGTGGATCTAGGTTCCACCCCCAATTCTTTACATTCATTTATCAATTCTTTAGGCATTTTCAAACTCTCTGGAGAAACAAAGGTTAACTCCACACCATAAAGAGATAGGGCATACACAAGAGAATGAACCGTACGACCATATTTCAAATCACCGAGAAGTACAACTTTGTTTTTTTCAATTTTCTTCTTCTCTGTAAAAATAGTAAACAAATCCAGAAGACACTGTGTCGGATGCCTGCCTGCACCATCCCCTGCATTCAAAACTGGTGCATCGGCAAATTCAGCTGCCAATCTTGCTGCCCCCTCCTGGGGATGTCGAATCACAATTACATCACTATATGAATCAGCCATACGTATGGTATCTGCTAAACTTTCACCTTTCTTCTGAGACGTTCCGCTTGGATCTGAGAAGCCTATTACCCGTCCCCCGAGTCTATTCATAGCGCTTTCAAAACTTAGGCGCGTACGAGTACTAGGTTCAAAGAAAAGAGAAGACAACACCCTGTCCTTCATTATATTTTTGTACTTATCACCCTTGGCATATGGCACCATTTTCTTACTATATCCAAGAATATGGTTAATTTCCTCCTTTGAAAAATCTTTTATAGAGATAATATCTCGGCCTTTGAAATCCATTTGAATCAAAAGACACAAGATGCAACAATAACTTAATAAACTTTTTAATCTACAAAAATCAGACAAAATCGGGAAAACATATTAATATAATGGAAAACTTCATACTCCTATAATAGTAACATTATAGCAGTAGCTGTAAATTGCACAATATAGTATAGAGAACTATGAAAGTAGTAAGTTAGCAAAACGATATTAAAAACAAAATGAATAGTAGGGATACATCATGCAAGAAAATGAAAAATCCAAAAAAAAGACCATTGAAAAACTACGCATGATTTTAGATAATCCATATAGTGAAGATTTGCACATTAAAAATGAAAAGAATTTAAACGCACTACGTGAGAGATTAGTGAAATCAAATAACAGAAATTTTGATTATATTCATGTAAATTTTGGAAGTGAAGATGATTCCCTGAATGCAAGAGTTGTAGTCCATGAAAAAGAGAATGATACTATTGCCATTCCGGAATTTAAACAAGTAGAATCAGAATTAGAGAAACAAAAGGAGGATGCTTTCAAAGATGAAGAGTTGTATGAAGTAGTTAAAGTGAAAACTTATTTACCAGAGTTTGTAGAAGTTAAATCAGAGGAATATGCAAAGAAAGAAAAACCTGATAGCATAGAAAGTGAAAAAGCGGATGACATCAAATCTTCCGAGGGTTTAAATGAGGAACTGCCAGAATGGGAACCTGTAGGCGATAAAGAAACTAAAGCAGAGGAATTAAAAGAAGAACGTGAAGAGGAAGTTTCAGAATGGGAGCCCATATCAAGTGAGGAACCCAAGTGGGAGAAAAAGGAAATACCCGTTGCAGAAAAAACCAAAGAGGAAATACCAGTTACAAAAGAAGAGAGAGAAATTGATGTTTTCAAAGATGTAGAAAGCATAGATGAAAAAACGGCCATTTTACTATATAATAATAATTTTACATCTATAGACGATTTGAGAATGGCTTCTATAAGAAATTTAACTAATATCAAGGGAATTAAAAGGAAATTAGCCAAAAAAATAAAGAAAGATATTGAGAAAGAAATATATTCAACAGCACCAATAATCTCCAAGGATGAAAGCACTCAAGGTGAATATATCTTTATTGATGATAAAGTCAAAGAAGGAAAATTAGAGCAGAAAATAGGAATATCACAATGGGAGCCCATATCCAGTAAGGAACCCAAGTGGGAGAAAAAGGAAATACCCGTTGCAGAAAAAACCAAAGAGGAAATACCAGTTACAAAAGAAGAGAGAGAAATTGATGTTTTCAAAGATGTAGAAAGCATAGATGAAAAAACGGCCAAGTTACTTAATAAAAACAGGATTATTTCTGTTGATATTTTAAGACAAACGCCAATAAGTGAATTGACAAAGATAAAGGGAATTAGAAGAAAACTCGCAAAAAAAATTAAAAAGGAAGTAGGCGGATTAACTAAAACAATTGATAAAACAGTCGAATGGCATGTTGTTGCAGAAACGGCTAAAAGTGGCATTGAAGAAAAAATGGAAGTAAAACCTTCTTTTCAAAAAGATGAAACACTAGAACAGAGGCAAAAAGAAGCTAAGATATATAGAAATGGAGAGTATACACTTTATAGAAAGGAAATCAGAGTAGGTCCTGGTAAAAAACGACCTATCCATTTTTTCAGCAGAACAGAACCTGAGGATGGAGAACCTGTGTTTCTACCGGATGGATATGAAGTAAAAGTGAATAAAAAAACTGGTGTTCCATACATTAGAAAGAAAAAATAAACTTGTAGTATTAAAACACCTAAGACAAACTTGCTTAATATTTCAGAAAGAATCATACAACATATTTAAAAGAAACTAACTTGTGAAGGTTGTTATTGTTTTCAAAAAAACACTAATATAACATAAGTATACCATTCTCTCAACTCTTATTTAAGATATATGACAATTTCAGTGAGAACATCTTCAAAAACATAGTGAGGATACTCTTTATTGAGCCATTTGGCAAATGGATTCTTGCAACAAAAACAATCCATTCCTTTATGATATAATTATTACAGTAACCCACTTAGATTCTCAATACCTAAATGGCAATCCGGATCCTGCAATTACATGTATATTTTATGTCTGACGTTGGTTCGATTAACTGAAGACGAGTTTCGTCTCTTCACCATTTTTGCTTTTTGTTTTTTAAAAAACATAAAGAAGTCTTCATTCTTTTCGTATAATTTACCTTTCTATAAATTTTATTTTTTTCTGGGTACGAATCTAAATAAAAATGCGAGAAATACAATATGTACCATAACAGTAGTATTATAAAGCACATATTTGTTCAGGTTTAAATAAAGTGTAAATAATATTCATTAGGACGTGTATACTAAATGATAGGAATAAAAGTGGAAAATATTGTAGCATCTACTGTATTTGCAGAGAAATTGGATTTAGACATGATAGCTCAATCACTAGAAGAAGCCGAATATGAACCTGAGCAATTTCCCGGGTTGGTTTATAGATTAATAAATCCAAAAACAGCCACACTTTTATTTAGAAGTGGCAAGGCCAATTGTACTGGCGCAAAAAACATCGAAGATGTACGTAAAACCATTGATATAATAGCAGAGAAATTAAGAAAATTAGGTATGGATATAAATAATAACTTGGATATAGTTGTTCAGAATATGGTTGCCATGGCAAATCTTGAGGGAGAACTCAATCTAACTGAAGTAGCTACAGGCCTAGGCTTGGAAAATATTGAATATGAACCTGAGCAATTTCCCGGGTTGGTTTATAGATTGGATGAACCTAAAGTAGCTCTGCTGCTGTTTTCATCTGGTAAAATAGTTTGTGCTGGTGCAAGAAGTACAGAAGATGCATCAAAAGCAGTTAATAAACTGTCAGAAGAGCTTAACTCTTTGGGACTTATTCGCTAAATATTCTCTTCTTCCATTTTAACCATATGAAGAGTTTGTTTAATAAATAATATATAAAAATTGGAATGTTCTAATTTTTTGTTTTTTTAACTCTTCGTTGTAGTAATCTTATGTAATAAAACCAGTTATCTATATCTTTTTGTTTTTCTCTTTTTAACCCCATTATCTTACCGTGATAATATTTGACACTAGTTATATTTAAACATACCGTGTGAAAATGTCAAAATGAAAAACATAATTTTTCGGAGATAGAAAAACAAATAGTCACGTTTTTCTCAATGCTTATAAATCATTTTTTACATTAGGTACTTGTGTTTTAGAATGAGATGGAATGGCCCTTTAAACAAAATTGATGAGTATAGATATGAGATTCCCTCTACTTATAAAGGAGAAAAAAGCAATCTGAGGATGCAGACCTCAGCTGTAATTTATGCAGATAAAAAAATGATTCCTTCAGTTTTAGCAGATAACGCCCCTGAACAGGCTGCAAATATGACGATGCTCCCAGGAATAGTTGGCAAGGCAATGGCTATGCCAGACATACATTGGGGATATGGTTTCCCCATTGGGGGTGTAGCTGCCACTGATGCTGAAAATGGTGTTATATCTCCTGGTGGCGTGGGTTTTGATATTAACTGTGGCGTCAGACTTGTCAGAACCAATTTAAATTTGGACGATTTAGATGATTGGAAAATAAAGAATCTAGTTGACGAGATATTTAAAAATGTCCCTTCAGGTCTAGGTTCAAAGGCAAAAATCCGCCTCAATAAAAGAGAACTTGATGATGTTTTAAAATTAGGTGCTCGGTGGGGTGTTGAACATGGATACGGTTGGGGTGAAGATGTCGAGTTTTTAGAAGAAAACGGATGTCTTGAATATGCTGACTTATCTGCAATCTCAGAAAAGGCAAAGCAACGTGGTGCTTCGCAGCTTGGTTCCCTTGGAGCGGGAAATCACTTCATCGAATTACAGAAAGTAGAAGAGATCTTTGAAACTGAAATAGCCGAGGTATTTGGTATAACTAATAAGGAGCAAATAGTTGTTATGATCCATACAGGATCCCGTGGATTTGGCCACCAAGTCTGTACAGATCATTTAAGGATTTTAGAAAAAGCTGTTAAAAAATATAATATTTGGCTCCCAGACAGACAACTGGCATGCGCACCGGTAAATTCAATTGAAGGAGAAAATTACTTTAAGGCTATGGCGTGTGCAGCGAACTTCGCTTGGTGTAACAGACAAATGATAGTCCATTGGGTACGCGAATCATTTGAGAAAATACTTGGTAGCAGCGCTGAGGATCTTGAAATGAATATTGTCTACGATGTCTGCCACAATATTGCCAAACTTGAAGAACATGAAACAGATAGTAAGAAAAGAAAGATGTATGTTCATAGGAAAGGTGCAACGCGATCTTTTGGTCCAGGAAAAAAAGAGGTGCCATTAAAATATCGCGATGTTGGACAGCCTGTATTAATACCTGGAGACATGGGTACAGAGAGCTATCTACTTCACGGCACAAAAAAAGCTGAAGAGACATTTAGTTCTACATGCCATGGTGCTGGCCGTGTTTTATCCAGACATCAGGCTCTTAGACAATGGCGTGGTGAGGATATCGTGAAACAACTTAAAAGTAGAGGGATTTATGTTCACCCAGCAAGTTTAAAAGTTGCAGCCGAAGAGGCACCAGACTCATATAAAAATATTGGGAATGTAGTCGATATTACACATGGAGCAGGAATATCTTGCAAAGTAGTGAAGTTTATCCCACTTGGAGTGGTAAAAGGGTAGCTTTTTACCAATTAATTTTAAATCCTAGAAGTTGTATTATGGTACAGTTAGATGGTGATGCAATTGGATGATGTTAAGATTATTGATTTTGAGGACGTAGACCTTCAAGGAGCAACCGTTATTGCAGGTTTTCCCTCAATAGGACTGGTTAGCACTATTGCTGCTAATTATTTAATAGACGCTTTGAACCTCAGTCAAATAGGTTGTATGCAATCTTCTCATTTCCCTGCATTATCAGTTGTTCATACAGGTGAACCGCTATCTCCAGTTCGTATCTACGCGGGAGACCAAACAACTGGGGATAAAATTGTTGTATTTGTTTCTGAGTTTAAACCAAAGCCACATCTAATAAATTCGATCTCAGATGCAATTATGAAGTGGGTCACCGAAAAAAAATGCAAACTTCTTATATCACCTGAAGGGATGGTTGTAGAAGGAAAATCTTCAAAAGATGAAAGCATATCTGACGCTTATGCAATAGGATCAACTGATAGTACTAGACATATGTTAATATCAAAGAATATTGCACAATTCAAAAATGGCATAATTGCAGGTGTCTCAGGAGTTCTACTTAACATAGGTAAACAGTCAGATTTTGGAGTAATTTCGATTTTAACTGAGGCACATCCAAATTATCCCGATGCCAAAGCTGCAGCATCAGCTATAAACATAATAGCTACTATAACAGATACAGAAATAAATGTTGCACCCCTTTACGAGGAATCGGAACGTATAGAACATCAACTACAGAAATTCCATAAACAGGCAAAACCAATGGTATCTGCAGCAGGTAATGCACCTCAACCAAATATGTATGGATAATCCAAAATTGTCTCTTGGCGTCATATTATGGGTAATGCACGTCTAGATTTTATAACCAAGTTTAAAACGGATTGTGACATTGCTTTTTTGAAATTATGGAAGAAGTACCTAAGAGTCATCCACGTTATATTTCTCTAAAAACAAGAGAAAAAATTTCACAGGCAATGAAAAAGGGCATCACCCATGAAACAGGTTTGATTGCTCACGGTCGAGGAGAAGCTTTTGATTATCTAATTGGTGAAAAAACTACATCATTAGCTGATGATGCAGAGAGAAATGCCGCAGCTACATTACTTATCGCTGAAAATCCAGTAATTTCTATAAATGGGAATGTGGTTGCCCTTGTCCCTAATGAGATTATTAGTTTAGCTCACCTCATACCAGCAAAAATTGAGGTTAATCTTTTTCATAGAACCGAGATTCGCATGGATAAAATTGTAAAAGAATTAAAAAAACTTGGAGCAAAAGAGGTATACGGAAAGATAGCTGATGCTAACATTCCATACCTAGACCATAATAGAGGTTTATGTGACAGAGAAGGTATTTTTTCTGCCGATGTAGTACTTGTTCCCCTTGAAGATGGAGACAGGTGTCAAGCGTTAAGAAATATGGGAAAAACAGTTATTGCCATTGATCTAAATCCTATTTCCAGAACTGCAAGGACGGCAAACATAACAATTGTCGATAATGTTACTAGAGCTATCCCAAGTATTGAAAAGTGGTTGAAAAATTTAAAAAATAAAGAGGAAAAAGAACTTAAAGAAATGGTCCGATCTTGGAATAACAAAAAAATGTTGAAGGAAACGTTGTCGTTCATTTCAAAAAGACTAAATTCGTTGTTTTAATTACAGGTGGAATATGGAATTATATAGAAGTCATTATTCAAAGGATGTTACAGAGAAAGATTATGGTAAACTTATTACAATTTCTGGTTGGGTTGAAGATATTCGCAATATTGGTTCTATTGCGTTTATTATAATACGGGACAAAAAAGGGACTCTACAAATAACAGCCCTTAAAAAGAAAAATTTGGACCTTTTTGAGAAGCTAGTTTCCGTATCACGTGAGTCGGTAATGGCTGTGAAAGGTCTTTGTAAGGAGAATGGCAAAGTACGGAATGGTTATGAGGTTCTACCCGAAGAAGTTGAGATTTTATCTTTTGCAGAGACACCTTTACCTTTAGGTATTGTAGATAAAGTAGAGTCAGAGCTTGAAACTCGCTTAGATAACAGATTTATCGACCTAAGGAAACAGAGAACTCAAGCAATTTTTAAAATAAGAAGTATCGTCGTTGCAACAGTTCATGAGTTTTTGAGGGAGCAGAACTTTATCGAGGTACACACCCCTAATATTATAGCCAGTTCTTCTGAAGGTGGTACCGATATTTTTAGAATCAAATATTTTGAAAAGGAAGCTTTTTTGGCCCAATCACCACAGTTATACAAACAGATGCTGATGGCAACTGGATTGGATAGAGTGTACGAAATTGCCTGGTACTTCAGAGCTGAAGAGCACAATACTCGCAGACATCTAAATGAATCTACCGCCGTAGATCTCGAAATGGCGTTCATAAACGATGAAGAAGACATCATGAAAATATTGGAAGGGCTTGTTTACAATATGTGGAAAAAGGCAAGAGAGTGTAAAGATGAACTTGATGCCTTAGGTGCAAATGTTATTTTGCCTAAATTACCGTTTAAACGGAACACTTATAATGATGTGATTAAAAAGTTAAATAACGAAGGTAGTGAAATAGCATGGGGAGATGATCTTGGCACCGAAGACGAAAAACTACTTGGTGAGATAATGAAGGACAAAGGTCATGAATTTTATTTTATCAATAGGTATCCATTAGAGACTAAACCATTTTATACAATGCCTGAAGGAAACAAATATTCACGTAGTTTTGATTTAGAGTGCAAGGGGGTTGAACTTGCATCCGGAAGTCAGCGCATCCATGATTTGAAGTTGTTGAAAGAGAGATTGAAGATGTGTAATCTTAATCCAAATGATTTTGAATCATACCTTAAGGGATTTCGCTATGGTATGCCTCCACATGGTGGTTTTGGATTTGGTATTGAACGGTTTTTGATGGAATTACTTGATATCGAAAATATCAGAGAATGTATCTTGTTTCCAAGGGATAGAACACGGTTGACACCATAGTTACTTTGAGGATAGTCTGACCGGCAAAAATAGCAAATCTTTCTAATGAGAGGAAAAAAACGTATTTGGTATCCTAGATATACAGTAAATATAAAGATTATATTAACTATTAGTGTAATTCGACAATTACCGATATTTTATAAGACAAAGTATATAAATATTGATATTCTTTTCCTTGTCCTATGTAAATATTGCGTAAATAACATAACCATTAAATAGGATGTTTATTTTCGCTTAACAATTGTTTACACCAGGTTGGAAGATCAAGGGGTATGAAAAATGGAAAATATACATGACAATGTTTTATCAAGACGAGCAGATGAATTATTTGGGAGACCACGTGAACAGTGGACAACCGTAGATGAAATGATTTACGGATTACCCACCTATTACGATAATGTAGTTAATGAAACGGAAAAAATGAAGAAGATGCAATTCAAAGCAATCAAAGAATCTCTCAATCACCATTATAGAAAAAGTCAATTCTATAATCAATTATGTAAAGAATATGAGTTCGCCCCAGATGACATAAAAAATACAAAGGACTTAGAAAAAATTCCGATGCTTCCAGACACTTTCTTTAAAGAATATCCCGCAGAAAATCCAAAAGAAATTTTTGAATGGCTCACCAAGATCTCTACTGTAGAAATAGGCAATTATGATTATAGTGGAAAAGATTTGATGGGTTTTTTAAGATGGGCCGAAGGAAGATTAGAAGGACTTGTAAATCATTCATCTGGAACAACTGGACATTACAGTTTCATGTTCAGAGACAAAGTAACCTTCCGTCGTTTTTATTATGCCCTTGTGAAAACTCTTGTTGAACTATGTCCGCCAAGGGGTGATCCTCATTTTGTTTTTCCTGGATCACCAAATACATTTCTCACAATTGGAAAATGGATTGGGGAAATATCTAAGGTATTTAATGAGCCGAAGCGGCATTTTTTAACCGAACATGAAATCAGCATGTCTATTGCCAGGCTAATGTCCACAGGTCAAGCCAAAGGATTCAAGGAGAAGCTAATATTGAAAGCGCTGAAAAAAGCAATGATAAAAGGCGAAGAAAAAATGTTGACCCTACTAGAAAATCTTGACAAAACAGGCGAACAGCTATATATCATCAGTCCACCATACCAAATTTATAGCATGATGCTAAAAATGGAGGAAAGAGGGATGAAACTTAATCTTGGTGAAAGTGACAGCTTTCTTATAACTGGCGGCGGATGGAAGATCTTTGAAAGCAGAAAGATATCTGAACAAGAATTTGCATCAAAGGTAGAAGATACTTTAGGAATATCTCCAGAAAGGTATACGGATCTCTATGGGATGTCTGAAATGAATGGAGGAGCTATATCATGTGAAGGACGATACAAACATCTCCTTCCTTGGATACATCCAATGGTCTTGGATGACAATCAAGGACATCTAGGATATGATGAATGGGGACGATTTGCCTTTCTCGATCCAGTTGCAAATAGCTACCCCGGATACATTATAACAGGTGATCGAGTGAAATTATTGGAAAGATGTCCAATATGTGACAAACCGGGGCATGTACTAGAATCTGATATAACCAGAATGGCTGGTGCCGAAGCGAAAGGTTGTGCAAACCTCATGAGAGGACTTATGGCTGAAGAATTCAAAAAGGTCGAGCGGAAAAAAGGGAATTAGAATGGGACTCAGAGAGTGGAAAGAAAAAGGATATTTTTTTGATCTTGACTGGGTAAAAACGTTTGGGAGATCAATACCATCACTTATCTTCTTATCTATTCGTCATCCATTACTAGTAATGAATGCGAACAAAGGCAGCCCAGATGGACCACAAGATCTCCGTCCAAAAAAACTCCCTTATGAAATTCCCAAGTTCACAAAAGATATGAAATATTGCAATTCAAACGAAAGATATCTCCGACCGACATTCCTGTGCGATCCTCTTGATCCAGCAATAATAGCCATGGCAAATAAATTAGGAGCATATAAGAAATCAGATTGGGACTATGCCGAAAGCGTCTTCAAATTCGTGAATGGGAGCATACGTATCGATTTTTCTAGTCCAAAAACATCAGGAGAATGCCTTAGACGGGGACATGGAACCTGCATTGACAAACTGAATTTATTTATTGCTCTCACCAGAGCAGCAGGAATTAAGTCACGCTATAGATTATATAGTCCACAAGGGGTAGAGGCATTATATAATCTTTATATGTCAGCTGATCCACTAGTGCAAAAGTGGGTAGATAATCTAAATTTTTTTGTTCTTCATGGAAGTGGTGAATCACTTATAGATGGGAAATGGGTCATAAGTGATGTTTCCGCAGATTTTTTCCACGGTCCGCCGCAAAATATACCAATCCCTCATTTTGGCGAGGACCCGGCTGATCTTTGGATCAAACCTGCAAAAGGCGTTTGGCAACCAGAAGGACTTCCACTAGGATTTAAGCTTTTAGGAAGTTTACCATTTTTGATGTTTGGTGGGACTGGCAGAGCAATCAATAAAAACATCAGAGCGAACTACGAAGAGGGATTGGAAATCCTAAAAACAATCAGCCTAGAAGAGTACGACAGGGAAATTCGTAAAACATACAAGCCAAAGTGGCACGATTCTGCAGTGAAGGCAAGCAGAGTCTTGGATTCTTTGGGGAAATAATTAGAAATCCAACTACTTAAGAGATAGTACGTACAATCCCTTTGGAAATGTAGAATATGACTTTTTATTAGTCGATAAAAAATGCGAGTTTAGTAAAAAGGTAGCCTTGAAAGAAAATAGAATCGTACCACTCAATCATGAGGACAGTGCTTATAAATCCAAGACAGTTTATGTACAGATATACAATATTGCAAAGATATTTTTTGGATGGTGCCAAACATAAAAACAACGGTTATTCTGATGTTTTTTAACTGCGTCTTTTAGCAACTTAAGACCAGAAATAGTTTCAGCTATTTTTTAAGGGTCCCCACGACTTCTTTTCCAAAATCTGTGAGCTTGTACAGTTTTATATCCTTGCCGCTGGTTGTCTGCTCAACTATATTCAAGCTGAGAAGCGATTCATCCTCTCTATATCTAGATTCCATTCCCCTTATAGCACCTATAACATTAGTAGGCGTAGTTTTAACATGATATGCTATCTCAGAAGTATAACTACCACTGGGGCTTATATCAAAAAGATATTCAGCAATCTTTTTTCTAATGTTGCTTCTTCTCAGAGATCTGGTAATCAGAGGTCTC
>Ga0272442_10003289_pt1 | contig 22787 bp, 24 predicted proteins | sample SSMForm2O_FD_200262 | JGI IMG/M metagenome (GOLD analysis project Ga0272442, IMG submission 200262) | Marine sediment archaeal communities from Little Sippewissett salt marsh, Falmouth, MA, United States - SSM-Form-2O | ecosystem: Environmental > Aquatic > Marine > Wetlands > Sediment ...
ATTGTGTTGAAGAAAGACCAGCGAGCGTTCGGGAAAACTGACGGAGGGTATCGTCAGAGACATCCTGACGAGATCAGCCTTCCACTCGCACGGGATCAAAGTCCGCCTTGCAAGTGGTGCAATCGGCCGCGTCAAGGAAATAGTATCGGGATAACAAGATCCCTGACTCACCGAAGAAAGGAGCACATCATGCCACTGATCACGGTAAACGGCACGCAGATTAACTATCGTTTTGACGGACCCGCAGAGGGCCCCGTGGTAGTGTTTTCAAATTCCCTTGCAACCAATCTGACCATGTGGGATCGTCAGATACCCGCATTGACAGCGGCAGGATACCGGGTTCTCCGCTATGACACCAGGGGTCACGGACAATCAGCGGTAGCCGAGGGCCCCTATTCGATGGAAATGCTGGGCGCCGACGTCGTGGGCCTCATGGATGCCTTTGACCTGTCCCAGGTCCATTTCTGCGGGCTCTCACTGGGCGGCATGGTCGGGCAGATGATGGGTGCCAGCCACGGCGACCGTCTCCATTCCCTGACGCTCTGTTCCACCACCTCCTTTGTGGCACTGAAGGAGTCCTGGGATGAACGCATCGCATCGGTCCGGAAGGACGGCATGGAGGGCGCCGTCGATGCCACCGTCGATCGCTGGCTCACAAAAACCGGTCAGGAGCATCTCCCGGGCGAGGTGGAAAAGATCCGCCGTATGATCCTCGCCACCTCCGTCGATGGATACTGCGCCTGCGGCGTGGCCATTCAGCAGATGGACCTGCGGGAAACGATACGTGAGATCATCACCCCCACGCTGGTGCTGGTGGGTGAACACGACCCCGGCACACCCGTCGCCGCGTCAGAATTTATTCACGGACGGATCGCGTCGTCGGAAATGCGCATCATCGCCGATGCAGTCCACCTGATCAACGTGGAGCATTCTGATGTCTTTAACGAAACGCTCCTGGCCTTTCTCAGGAAAAACACAGAGAGACCATAGGACAGCGCGATGATCGCGCGGCCTTAGGGCAGTCCCTCCCGGTGAAACGACGGTGCGGGAAAGAGAAATCCTGGTCGTACCCCACCCACTGATCACAAAAAAAGGCACCCCCGGTCTCTATGACCTCGGAGTGCCTTTTGTTGTCAGTTATGTCTACCGCTATTCAACGTTGACGTTGACGGCCGCCGGACCCTTCTGGCCCTGCTCGACGTCAAATGTCACACGCTGATTTTCGTACAACACCTTGAAACCGTCACCCTGAATGGCGCTGTAATGGACAAATACGTCTCCACCATCATCTTTTTCAATGAAGCCGAAGCCCTTGCTCTCGTTAAACCACTTTACTGTACCCTTATGCATTATGGCATTCCTCCTTTCCAGATTTTTCTAAAGTCGGATCGCCAACACATAAGAATAATACGGAATCCTTAGAGCTTAGCAGGTGTTCTTTGTACTTCAAATTGTCTCAATCCTAACTTTACAGCACCCTTCCGTCTCATGACAGCACGAGTACTTTCTCACTTGCTTACTATATAGATTAACAGGGAAATGTCAAGCGCTTTCTCAAAAAAGAGGCAAACTTTCTCTCTTTTTCATTGTCTTCACGCGCACAGTCCGCTTCGATTTCCCGAGCTGGTGCCCATTCCCCTGCGTAAAGACGCATACGCCGCGGCCGGCGAAGAGGACCTGTTTCTATCTGTCCATACCGTGACACAGCGAAATATCCTTTTCACAGCACGGGTCGTGTATCTTACATAACAGGATATGGGACCATATGCTGTTTACTCATGATAGGGATTGCTCATAGAACTCCAGAACATCTTTATGTCGAGTACAGGGGTCCCATTGATGGCGTCGAGACCTTCCACATACAGTGTTGTGCCCTCTATGTTCAACAACTTGACGTCTTGAACGCCTATTCCCGACAGCCTGTCGGGAGTGCGCGTTGCGAAAACGCCGGTTTCTTTTCCGTCCCAGCCTCTTTTAAAAACCGATCGAACCGGTTTTCTTTCATGGAGGTAATATATCACGGTGATATATTCTTCCTCATCCAGTCTATGAAGAAACCGTTTCTGTGATGGGAAGAGTTCAATATGAGACAGGTCTCTCGGGCCGACTGTTCCGAAACCTGTTTTTCTTCGCTGTAATTCATTTCTGACTACTCCGATAGGCCATATGTGAAACGGCGCCACGTCACCATAGAGGCAACCGGCACAGATGTATGAACCATCAATTTCAAATATGTCGGTTTTCCCCGCCATGCAGCCGCATTCAGAACAGGTGTATTCGGTTTGTACGGTCATCTTTGTAAGGCTTTCTTTCATACACCATGATCTCCCTCTATCCGGTATGCTTTTTAGACACCCTGTACTCGATGCCCGTTGTCATGCTTGACACGTGCAAGTCCATCAATTCTTGTCCATGCAAAAAATCTACTGTGTGACGTGCAAAAGGCACCGGTCTACGAGAGCATATCCTCTCGCATCTGAACGGCTACCACCTCGCCCTTCACACAGACCTTACCCCTCGCGATCAGGCGCGACTCTACGACAACCCGGCGTCCCTTCATTACCGTTACGGTGCTCCTGACTTCCAGGGGAATCCCCAGGGGCGTGGGCAGCAGATAATCCACATGCAACGAGGCAGTGACAAATCGCAGGGCCGGCTCGGTGTCCATTCCGCGGTTTTCCGCCCGGTATTTGGCTGCAGCAGCCGTCCCTGTAGAATGGCAGTCAATAATCGAAGCGATCAGTCCACCATAGACGAAGCCGGGAATTGCCATATGATAGGGTTTCGGGGTATAGATACATACCGATTCTTCTCCATCCCAGTAGCTTTTTATATGCAAGCCCTGTTCATTGAGGCGTCCGCAGCCGTAACATTGACTCACATCCTCGGGGTAATAATCCTGAAAAGCCTTTGTATCCATATAGAGCCTCCACTCTCGAAACAGATTATATCGGTATCATAAACTCTTCCGTGACCCAACACCAGCGCTTTCCACTATCCCCGGTTAGCCCAGAAAAAACACTCACCGTCCAGTTCCTGCCAGTAAACATGTAATTACATATTGTTTTTGCATATTATGTAGACTCCACAAACGTCATTCGCCATCGGGCGTCACGGCAATGTTGACGGAATACCCAATGAAAATAGATGTAACGACAGTAAGTATCGTTAATACAATGACATAGAGCCAGCCGAAATAATCGACCATAACCGGTAACAGGAATGGTTTGACGGCCCTGTTATATAGAAAGATGGAGATGGCATAGTTTCCCGCCCCTTTTTCCTTGAGATCCCTGAGCAGGGGGTACCAGGCGTATATGGGACCGGTAGAGAGTATCCCCGCTACGGCCACCAGCAGGGTTCCCTTGATTCCGGAATCTCTTCCCAGTAACTTGGCCACCTGTGCCGGTTTGACAAAGAGATTGATAAGCACCATCAGCACAAAGATCAATAAAAGGGGAACCAGCATGGACAGGAAGACCTTGCCACTGCTGATCAGTGCCACAAAGACCGTATAAGGGGAAATGAAGTAGAGAACGACATAGATGAGCACTATCGAAACAGGGAAAAAATATATGCGATTAAACTTCGGTTTATTGCGGCGTGGTGGCCTGCGAATCTCATCGCTCATGACAGCCACCGTTCGATACCATGCACGATCACGACGGTAAGGATGGCAACAGGTATCGCCATGACGAAACACACAGCGTTTCTGAGGAGTGCGAACTTCCTGCCAAAGGCCGCCATCTCCGCCGGCAGTTGTACAAGCCCTACCGTGACCCAGCTGACAATAAAGGCGGTAACGGCAAAGAGACTGATGTCGTATCTCAGCAGTTCGCCGCCTATTATGTAACTGTTTATGGGATTTCCGGCGAACAGGCTGCCACAGCAGGCCCCCCAGAGACTGTCAAGGACCGCGTTACCGGAAAAGATGGACATCAGCACCTCTTTGGAAACAGATGCATTGAAGAGGCCTATCAGTAACACCACCCCGAGCAGGACAGGCAGCATCGTGGCGAATTGTCTGCAGGAGCTTTTCATGGCCTGTATCACACCACCGGTACGTTGCATATACGATGAAGCACGGTGTTGATCCTCCCTCAATGCCTCATTGGCTGTCCCGGTTCTGTATTGATTCAAGGCCTCTTGCGCTGTGCCCTTTATGCCAGTCACAATCTCTATACCACTGTCTTTCAGTTGACTGGCTATGCCCGCACCACAATAGCCCGTTACAATTGCACCTGCCCCTTTATTGACTGCCGTTACAATAATCTGCACACCGGCACCACGCTGATTTGTGCCGATCACAGCGGGTACGGCCTCGAAGGCGCCGGTATCGACATCGACAATCAACAGATAAGTCGCGGCGCTGAGCCTGTGCGTTACACTTGATTCCAGGGTGGGGCCATCGGCCGATATGGCTATTTTCATGGTCTCTGTTCTCCTCCCCCTTCTTCCACTGTCCGCTCAGTCATTTCTTGAGCCTTTCGTCCACTGTCCCATCAGGAAGGACATAATCGGGTGACACATACCCCTCCTCTTCGAATCTCTTCTTGCGGACACACCCCTGCCCTCCCTTCATGCAGTAATCGTCTATCCACTTTCTGTCGAGCATGCCGGAATCATATGCCCGCTTCATCCCACTGGTGCTGTCGTACCAGCGGCAGGGATTCTTGTCACGCCTGCTATTGTCCTGATTCATTTCCGTACCTCTGCATACCAGCCTTCCTGGGGCATCGAATCAAAGCATGTCGGTTTCGGATTTGTCCATTTGCCTTCCGGTGTAATCTGCCACTTGGTGTAATAATCCATTGGCGCAGCTGTTTTGTCTATACGGTACCCCTGGGGATGAAATCCTATCTGGATATCTCTGGCCTTTAATGTCTTTTCCGACATGGTATCTCCCTATTTTTTCAGCGTTATAAAAAGTTCGGCTCCAGTCTGCCATCTGAGGTCACAACCCTATCTATATCGGTTTGAGCGCCGTGATTGACAGGCTCACCGTTTGCACCTCAATGAGGGTTCCATCCGGGTCTCTAAAGTATACCGAGACAAACGGTCCCGCTACCCTGGCTCCATCAGCCGGACCCTCCCGCACCTACATACCATGTATACACAGATTGTCAAGAAGCGGGGCGATTGAGGCCGCTGTCACAAAACATATCGGCTGAGCCTGGTGGCGCGGATCACATACTGGTTCAATTCAAGATTGAACCAGCGGCAGGAAATCGGAGAGGGCCGTGCGATATGAAGAGAACGAGACATATGGAACGTGATTCTCAAAAAAAAAGGGATCGGTCGGTAACGACCAATCCCTTCATACTATGCATGGTGCCGAAGGAGAGACTCGAACTCTCACAGGCATACACCCACTAGACCCTGAACCTAGCGCGTCTACCAATTCCGCCACTTCGGCGCTCGTGATGGGGCCTTTTTATACTTACATCCATGACGTTGTCAAGAAAAATACGCTTGAAAAAAATAACATACATGGTTATGGTGTTTATTTCGCAGTCGTCTGGACCCCGGGAAGATAGAGGCCATGACCACAGAGAATCATCAGGACGGATTTCAATGAATGTAATCAGAACAGTGGAGGACATCACGCCCGGCCTCAAGGGCGTCATCATAACCATTGGTAATTTCGATGGTATCCATCTGGGACACCAGAAGATTTTCAAGCGCGTCATTACAGAATCGAGACATCGCGGGAGAAAATCGGTGGTCCTAACCTTCGATCCCCACCCCAAGAAGGTCATTCATCCCAAGCGCAGACCCTTCTTCATCCTGGCGCCGGTGGAGGAAAAGCTGTCTCTCATCAAGAAGGCTGGCATCAATACGACCCTGTTGGTATCCTTCAACCCCCAATTTTCCCGGACGACAGCTGAAGAATTCGTGACCGACATCCTCTGGAACAGACTGAAGATTAGCAAGGTGATTATTGGATATGATTACAAGTTCGGCAGAAACAAGGGAGGCAATGCCGATCTCCTCAGAACGATGGGCACGAAACTGGGATTCGAGGTCGAAGAAATCGCCGCCATACGGCTCGATACTGCCATCGTCAGCAGCACCAACATCCGTCTTTCGATCCTCTCCGGTGAAGTAGCCATGGCGGCCAGGATGCTGGGGAGACCCTACAATGTGCGGGGAATCATTTCCAGGGGATACCGGCGGGGCACAGACGTCCTCGGATACCCGACAGCCAATATCGAATCTGAGAAGGTAATCCCCGCCATCGGCGTCTATGCGATCATCGCCCACCTCAATGGGAAACGGCACCAGGGTGTCATTAATATCGGCTACTGTCCCACCTTCGGGAACGAAAAGATAACGGCGGAGGTCCACCTCCTCGACTTCCAGGGAGACATCTATGGCAAGGATATGGAGGTCTTTTTCATTGACCGTATCAGGGATGAGCTGCACTTCGACGGCCCCGAGCGACTAAGGGAACAGATAGAGCGGGACATCACACAGGCCAGGACAATACTGGCCCCCCATTATGCCGACCACTATGATGAACGTTAGGCATCTCCACGACTGGCAGGTAACCTACGAAGAGGCAAGGACCATACAGAAGGATCTGAGACGATCCCTGATCCTCCATGACGACGGCATTCCCCATGACATCCGATTGATCGCCGGTGCCGACATATCTTATACCAGGGGAGATAACCTCTTCTATGCCGCCGTCGTCGTACTCACCCTTCCCGGACTGGAGCTCGTTGAAGAGACATCCCACGCAGAACGGGTAACCTTTCCCTATATCCCCGGACTCCTGTCCTTCCGGGAGGGACCTGTGCTCCTCCGTGCCTTTGAACAGTTGCAATCACGTCCCGATGTCGCGATCTTCGACGGTCAGGGCCTCGCCCATCCCCGACAATTCGGCCTCGCCTGTCACATGGGACTCTTTCTCGATATTCCCACTATCGGGTGCGCCAAGACACGATTAACGGGCAGGTCAGACCATGAACCGGGTCTCCGGCCCGGTGATTATACACATCTTCTCCTCGATGATGCCGTCATCGGTGCCGTCGTGAGGACCAAAAAGGGTGTGAAACCGGTCTATGTATCACAGGGACACCGGATAGGACTGAAACGATCCGTGGAAATCGTCTGTGCATCCTGCAGGGGATACCGGCTCCCCGAACCGACGAGACAGGCCCATCTGGCGGTCAACAGGATACGTAAAGCGGCTACCCCGACAACGGACTGAACCCCCATTTATGCTGCATCATGTGAGATGTTCAGCATCTATTGTCCCAGCGTGCCCCTTTATTCGACATTTATGTAAATATTACAAACTTTCCATTGACGAATACCCCTTTTTTACCTATAGATGTCACCTGCTGCCTTCCGAAGGAAACCACACGGAGCATGGAAAGGAAACTCCAATCAAACAAAATACATCATTCCGATCTTTCTGGGGAATTGTGTCCCTCTTCATGCTGGCCCATTTCAGTCATCACATGATGACCGCCCTGCCGGTACCGCTGCTCCCCTTCATCAGGGAACATTTCGCCCTCGACTACACACGGGCGGGGATCGTGGTTTCGGCCTTTACCCTGACCTACGGCATCGCCCAGCTCCCCTCGGGATGGCTTGCCGATCGACTGGGCACCCGCGTCATGATCACCGCGGCAATATCGGGTGTGGCAGTGGTGGGACTCCTTATCGGGTCCATTGACAATTTTATCATCATGCTTGGCCTGCTGGTCCTCATGGGCATACTGGGAGGTGGCTATCATCCCTCTGCACCCCCCATGATCGCACGACTGGTTCATCCGTCGGTCAAGGGACGCGCCATCGGATTTCACATGGGGAGTGGCGGCGCTGCCTATTTTCTTGCGCCGCTCATCGGCGCATCCATCGCATCACTGCTTGGGTGGCAGAACGCCTTCATCCTGCTGGCGATCCCTGTCTCAATCTTCGGTGTGATACTGTATATACTGCTGGGGAGGTTCAGTGAGACGGAACAGAACGGGGACATCCCGTCCATACCGTCTGACGGCAACGGTGACGCAGTATACCGGTGGGGCCTGTCTCCCCATCTCGCCGTCTTCATCATCCTCAGCACCGCCACACAGGCCGTCATCCTCTCCGTCGTCGCCTTCATACCACTGTTCATTACCGACCACTTCGGAGCCGATGCGAAGACAGGCGCACTGGCGCTGGCACTGCTCTATTCCGCCGGCATATGGGCAAGCCCCCTGGGGGGCTACCTGGCCGATCGGCTGGGGAGTGTCAGGGTGGTGGTCAGCGTCTGTTTCCTCGCGGGCCCGGTTGTCATGATGCTGGCACTGGCGCCCTACGGGTATGTACTTGCCCTGTTTCTGCTTCTTCTGGGAGTGATTGTCTTTGTCAGGGCACCCGCTTCCATTTCCTACATCGTCACCCGGGGACCGGAACGGAACCAGTCGACTCTCCTGGGCATGTACCATTTCAGTTCTCAGGAAAGCGGTGGACTGCTGACGCCGGTCATGGGGTATCTCATCGGGACGGTGGGGTTTTCGACGAGCTTCATCATCGCGGGCATCACCATACTGATGAGCACCTTCATCTGTTCTCTTCTGTTACTGCGGATTCGATGAGACTGTGTCCACGCCCGCCCTACCGGCTGCTGAAAAAGATGTCGTAGAGGGCGCTTTCCGCTTCGCTTTTCGTGTGCTGGGAATTGATGTAGATCGAGATTCCCTCTATCTTCCGCACCTTCCCGTCGTCGATATCGGAAAACAGTTTCGCATAGTCCTCAGCCACGTTGCGCTTTTCACTGTACCACTCGTCCAGGCCGTCGTGCTTGTCTCTCAGGACAATATATCTGACCTTGTCGGCAAAGGTCTGCGGGCTTTTGGTCACCGTGTCTTTCGGTGCCTCGTTGTCCCAGATATAGCCGATTACGGGGGTATTTAACTTGGCAGGCCATCCCGTCGCCTTGAAGGCGACATAGATCTGCAGGGCCTGGTCATCACGGTCTTTGGACCTCACATCTCCCCCGACGGGCAGTTTCAGTGCCTTCCATTTCCAGTTCAGAAAGGGGTGTGTTGCCGGATCGACGGCTATTTCTCTCTTGATGCCGAAGGATGACGATGGATCGCTTTTCAGGTAGAGGGCGAATATGTCCCCCTCCTTCTCCAGGCTGAGATCGGCAACACCTTTGCTCTTTTCCAGATCCCACCCTGCGGGGCTCCCCCTCTTCATCGTGTCCGAGTCAAAGCCGGCAACGGGGATAATCTGTACCTCCTCCGAATGAATCCCCCCCCCTATCGCAAGGATGAAACACAGGATTACAAGCTGAAAAACATAGATGCTACTGCTTTTCGTCATGTCCTTTCCCTCCCTGATGGAGTTTCATGATCTCCGTCCTCGTGAAAACAGGTTCTATTCTATCTATGTACTGTTCGATATTTTCTCTTCCGCCCTCTTCACGGTCCACAAGGACGATAACACGGTCCACATCGAGCCCCAAGTCACGGGCCCTTTCAATGGCCGTTATTGTCGATCCTCCCGTCGTAATGACATCGTCAAGTATGGCAACCCGTTCCCCCGGCTCCACATTCCCCTCGACGGAGCTTTTCGTACCGTGTCCCTTGGCATCCTTTCTCACAATAAAGGCCTTGACTGGTCTTCCCTTCTGATAGGAGATGAGGGACGTCGCATTCGCCATGGGATCGGCACCGAGGGTGAGTCCCCCGATGGCGGTAATGGCGGAGTCCTCTATCATATCAAAGATTATGTTACCAATCAGATGCATCCCCTCAGGATCGAGCATGGTGGGTTTACAGTTGAAATAATAGTTGCTCGTCCTGCCTGATACCAGTCTGAAGGGGGGATCATCACTGTATCTGAACGTCTTTTCAAGTATGATTTCGGCAAGTCGTGCCTTCATGCCATTAATATCCATATGGGTCTTTCTCCATCGTTTTATAGTATCACTGCAACAGGTTTTACTATTTTCCGTTTATCTTTTGCAACTGCTTCTCTACATACTCCCGGTCCAGACGCAGCGCCTCTTCGTACTCAACGGCAGCCATATCGGACCATCCGATCTTTTCATAATAGAGGGCCAGCGAAAAGTGTATCCGCGAACTGTCAGGATTGGCCTTCAGTGCCTCCTTCGTCTGCTTTATTGCCTGTTCGAGGTTTCCCGTCCCATGATAGGCCTTGCCGAGATAGTATCTCGTATTTTCGTTAAAGGGATTCACCTTGAGGGCAACGAGCAGTATCTCCAGTGCCCTGTCATATTTCTGCAATTCCGTATAGGCGATACCGAGATCGAGCAGGATCTCTTCACTGTAGGGTCTCAATTTCTTCGCCCGCAGATTGTAGTCGACGGCCTTCTGATAGTCTCCCTTCGCGGCACAGATGGCGGCGATCCTGCACAAGGCTTCAATATAGCGCGAGTTGTGCCTGATAGCCTCCTCATATTCTTTGATGGCTCCGTCGGGATCGTCCCTGACGGCGCATATCTCTCCCCGGTAAAAGTGTACCTGACTCTTCCGGGGAGATTTTTCCACCAGTATGGTGTAATACTCTATGGCCTTTTCATATTCCTGCCGCTGGCAGTAGATGTCTCCCATACGTGCGTAGGCCGAGTAGTAGCGGGGATTCAGTTTAATGGCAGTGGCATACTTTTCAATGGCATTATCGTACAGCCCCTTGTGCCGGTATGCCTCCGCCAGCTTGAAATGGTATCCCGACACTCGGGGATTGATGGCGATTGCCTTCTGGTACCGCTCTATTGCCTTGTCATATTTCTTCCGTTGAAAATACTTGTTTCCCCGAAGATAATAGGTTTTCGAAGACACCTGTGATGCACAGGCATCGTATGTAGCAAAGGCAAACAGGGCCAGCAGCGCAGTTATAATAATTTTTACAGGAGCATGTCTCATCAGTCACAGTATCTCGTTACTACTTGATTACAAATCGTATGGGAACTTCAACCCACATGGTACGGGGTCGTCCCTCTCGCAGGGCCGGTTCGAATTTCCATTTCCTCACAGTCTTCACGGCGGCGCGGTCAAGCATGGCATGCCCGGAGGTCTCTCTGACCTCCAGATCGCCCACCGTCCCGTCGGCCAGCACCTTGACATAAAGCATGACCCTTCCTTCATATCCCCTTCTGCGGGCGATGGGTGGATAGCGGGGGGACGGGTTTTCACTGTACCGGGGAACAGCCGGCAGGATCTCCACCTGTCTCGCTGGCTCCGGCTCAGGCCCTGCCTTCTCCTCCGCTACTCCGGCGGTCTCTTCAGACCGCGACGGGTCATCGTGTCGCTCATCATCTGCGACGATACCGCTGGTCTCGCGCACCTCGTGCGCTGACTCTTGCACCGGCACTGCGGCAATGTTTTCCTCGGTCGTGACCGGTGGTTCCACCGGTTCTATCTTTTCTACCGGCGGTGCCGTCTCTTCGACCTGCTCTCCCCGCTGTACGACGGGAGGCTTTCCCCGCAGGACCGGACGTGTTTTCCTTTTCGCAGTCTTTTGTTTGACGACAGACTGCCGCTCTTTTTTCGGTACGGCGGGCCGCACGCTCTTCGTCTCTTTATATGTGGAAACAAGAGATATTTCAAGAGTTCTCTGAAGCTTATTTTTCGGGAGGGGGACAAATTTGCTGTGAATAATGACACACGCAGCCCCGGCATGAACGGCAATGGCACAAAAAGCGGCGATGAGGAGATCACGTCTGACTCTCATTCCCATTCCGTCTCCAGGGAAACACCTGAAATGCCCGATTTTCTGACGACATCAAGGACAGACACTATCCGTTCATAGGAAGCACCCCGGTCCCCCGAAATCATGACGCGCAGTTCGGGAGACTTCTGCTGCAGGTGAGTCAGCCGGGGAAGCAGGGCCGCCAGTGGCGTATCTGTCCCGTTAAAAAAAATAGCGCCGTCTCTCTTGACGGAAATCTCCGCATAGTCGCTCTTATCCACCCGCGCCGTCTCCGCACCGGGGAGATCTATGGATATGCCCCGGTGGATCGTCATGGACATGGCGAAAAAAATGAACGTCACGAGGAGGAGAAATATGACGTCGATGAGCGGAATCATCTCTATTCGTGCCTTATGGCTGTTCTTCCGGGAAATCTTCATTGTTTGATCTTCTCGAACAGGATCTCCAGATTGGTTCCGTATTTTTCCATCGTCGCCGCGGCCTTTTCTATCTTTGCAAGAAAATAGTTATAGGGGATGAGGCTGCATATGGCGATCATGAGACCGAATGCCGTTGTTATGAGTGCCTGGGCGATACCTGCCGTCACCATCCGGGGGTTTTCCACGCCGACAGTGCCCAGCATATGGAAGGAGGAGATAATACCAATGACGGTCCCCAGTATGCCCAGGAGGGGTGAAAGGGTAATCATCGTATCGAGGACGGGAAGATATCGCCGCATCCGGGAGATTTCCTGATCGGCACTCATCTGCATGGCATCTCTGAAGGAAAAGTCCCGGTGAACGGCGCCACAGACCAGGACCCGTATGACGTAATCACGGGTACCGTGGGCGATTCGTCTCGCTTCATCGAGCTTTCCCCTCTCCATGAGATCCATAAGGATATCAAGCCGCTGCCTGTCCCTGCCTCTCGTTACCCTGATCCAGAACAGTGACCGTTCGATGATGATGGTCAGTGACACGAGGGAACAGAAGAGGAGGGGGTACATGACCGGCCCGCCGTGATAAAAGTATGTAAGCATATGTCTCAATCCTTCCAGCATGTTACTGCATCGTTCCTTCGGGATGAATGATCCCGGTCAGTGCCTCCAGCCCGTCTACGATCCTCGGTGAAAATCGGTCCGCCACATCACTGTCGATGACATGAATCCTGCCGTTCCTCACAGCGGGGATATCTGTCCATTGTTTCCATTTCTTCCGTTCCCGGGCAAATTCTCCCCCCCGCCTCATAGCCGTTATGATGATGATATCGGGCTTTTTCGTCATGACCTTCTCAATGGATACACGGGGATATGCAATCTCGACGTCACCGAATACATTGACACCCCCTGCGAGGACAATCAATCTGCTATGAATGGTGTCTTTCCCGACCGATACCAAAGGAGCAATCCCCAATTGCAGGAAGACCCGCGGCCTATCCATCTCCTTCGTCAGGGCATGTACGCGATCAACCCGTCGCCGGAGACCGTCGACGAGTCTGTCGGCCGCATCCACCCTGCCGGTAATTTCCCCCAGGTTTTCTATCATCACGAATATGTCTTCAAATTCCCGGGGATGGATCACATAGGTGGCAATACCCATCCGTTCCAGTTGCAGGACCGTCTCCTTCCTGGTTCCATTGGCCGTCCCGACAACGAGGTCGGGACTGAGGGCGACAATCCGCTCGAGGGAGAGGTTGACAAAACTCCCGACTCTCGGTTTCTCACGGGCCCCTGCCGGGTAGGTACTGAAGAGGGTGACGCCGACGATCTGTCTCTCCAGGCCCAGTGCAAAGAGCGTTTCGGTAATGTTGGGTGCCAGCGACACGATCCGTTGCGGATGTTCGTCAATGGTGACACTGCGTCCCAGGTCATCAAGGTATGTGGCTCCATCGACCACCGACGACAAGAAGAAAAGGACGAGGAGACCGCATAAACCGGCCGTCGTCACCTGTCGCACACCTTGTCGCTCCATGACCGGTTACCTACCCTTTCCGGAAATTCGTTTTACCGGACCGACGACGGGGAGACCAAAATTCAAGAGACGGCAGTCCTTCGATCCCCGACGTGTCCCCCGAATCACTTTTCAATCCCGTCGCGTGCCTGGACACCCTTCTCATAATAATGCTTGATCTCCTTCATCTCCGTCACCAGATCGGCCTCCTCCATAATACGCGGGTCCGCCTTTCTGCCGGTGATGATCAGTTCCACATCTTCAGGTTTCGCCCTGATAAAATCGAGCAGTTCATCAACGGAAAAGAGGTTGTAATAGGTGGCTATGTTGGCCTCGTCGAGGATGATCATCTGATATTCCCCCGACGTCATGATCTTCCTGACCTCTCGCAGACCCTCCCGTGCAGTCTCTATGTCTTCCTTTGCAGGCTCCCTGTATATGAAACAGTCCCTGCCATACTGTTTGATTACAATGAATTCGGACAGTTTTTCCATGGCCTTGAGTTCACTGTATTCCATGCCCTTGACAAACTGTGCAATGTATACCTTCAGCCCCGCTCCCGACGCACGAAGAGCAATGCCCATGGCCGCCGTGGTTTTTCCCTTGCCGTTTCCCGTATAGACCTGTACGTATCCCTTCATCACTACCTCCGGTGTTTTCGTGTCTTCTTCATCCCCTCCATAACACATCCGTGTCATATATTTCTGAGTTTCTCTCCTGATGACTACAGCACCTCCGTAACAAGGTGCATGAATCTCCGACTGACACAGAACGTTATTATTGTATGTCCGCTCAATATCGCCGCCGCAAACAGCATGCTATGGATTCGCCCTTCAGGTCGATCCGGCCCCAATGGACTGCCGAATGTCCCTTGCATCCCTATAAGAACATTTCAAGCATATGGAACCGGAAGTGATCGGCGAAGGGAAACGTAAGTCCCTTTTCCCCCTCGTGTCACGAAGACTCCTAAAAATGAAAGGACAGACCGCCCTTCCACGTAATACCGGCCTCCGGATAGTATCCACCATAATAGTTAGTCGTTGAATATTTTTTGTCAAAGAGATTCTCTATACCGCAAAATGCCTGCAACTGCACCTCGTCTCCCTCCGGTTTGAAATAGAGGAAGAGATCGTACAGTGTATATCCGTCAAGTTTTTCACTGGTGTTGTTATTGTCACCACCCTGATAGGAATCGGAGACATATTTTATCTTCGGCTCCAACACAAAGCTCCCGGGCAGGTATATCTTCGCCCCGGCATTCGCCATTCTCGTCGGGACAAGGGGAATCTCTTTTTCGTTATACTGGCCCGCCTCCACCGTTGCCTCGTGATAGGAAACATTACCGAAGAGCTCGAACCATGTGCCACAGGTATAGGAAAACTCCGCTTCGATTCCATCATGACGCGTTTCATCGAAATTTCTGTTTCTGCTGTCGCTGTTGCTGTAAATGATCTCGTCTTCCATATCGATTCGATAGAGACTGAGGCCGATCATCAGGTCCTTGACGGGATAGAATTGCGTACCGATTTCATAACTGTCGCCCTTTTCCTTCTCGATATCGGTGTAGAATGTATTGACACCCCATCCAGAGTAAGAAGCCTGTTCATCGATAAAGGGGATCTTATAGACAGTGGCATACTTCGCATAGACCTTGGAACGCTCCGCCACCACGACGGTGAGCGCCGTTTCAAAGGCACTCCCCTTGTGCACCTTTTCGGCATCAAAATCAACCGTTCCCGGAAGCGTTGTCTGTGTCCCCGTGATGGTGGTCCGTTCGCTACGATATCCCAGGGCGACGATGAACCTGTCCCACAGGATTATCTCATCTCTCACATAATATCCCAGGCTCTGTCTCTCCATATCGACGGTGTGGGTCTGTGTATTTCGTGCCTCATCACTGTATTTGCCGACGTCGTATGTCTCGTGGTAAAAATCCATACCGGCAATCAGTTTATTGTCAAAACCGAAGAGTTCCCTGTCCAGGACGTACTTCGGCGTAATCCCGTAGGTATCCATATCCATCTGGTTGTATTTGTTGGGCGCCCAGTTCGAATTCATGGTGGCCTCTATATCCTTGAATCCATAATCGAGGCCTACCACAAGATTTCCGAAATCGCCCAGGACGGAATCGATAACGGCATGGACATTTGAATATTCCTCCTGATTGTAATCCCGGAGGTTCGCCGCCTGGCGCGGATCCGCATCAAACTGCGCCTTCGTCAGGGAACCGGGGAGATCGAAATCGGTACGGAGAAAGGAAACACCCAGATCAGCGGCAAGATAATCACTGAAATCGTATCCCACCTGGAATCCCCCCCCCTTGACGGAATACTTCGTTCTCTGACGGTATCCGAAGGTCTTGTTGTTTTCACCCATCAGGGCATAGGACAGTCTATCCGATGATCCGGTGATACCGACCCGTTCATCATGGAGACCGTAACTGCCTGCAACGAATGACGCATTTACCTCGGGGACCTTTGTTCCCTTTTTCGTTATGATATTTATCACGCCGGCCACGGCGGCGTCACCATAGAGCACGCTGTTTGCCCCCCTGATCACCTCCACCCGTTCCACATTATTGAGCGGTACCTGAAGCCAGTTTACCGATGACATGTCGGGACGATTCAGTTTCCGTCCATCCAGCATAATCAGTGTCTTGCCAAAGGGATTGTCACGCCCGAAGCCGCGCAGGTCTATGGCAACATTGCCCGGATTGCTGTAGCTTTTTATATGGATACCTTCGACGTGCTGCAAGACATCAACGAGGGTCGTCGCACCGCTTTCCTGGATATCATCGGCGGTAATCACCGTCACGTGCGCCGGAATGTTCCCTATCTCTTCCCTGTCCCGTGTCGCCGTAACCACCGTTTCTTCCAGCCTTACAATCCCTTCCGCTTCCTGCGAAGAGACAGACAGGGGGTGGCAAAGCACAGCCAAGACACATAACATTATAATACAATGTACAAATTTCTTCATTTCTCTTTTCTCCTTATGAATGTGAGATTGCTTCAGCCGCTCAAGGCGGATCCACAATGACGATTAGTAGGGCTATCGATCCTTTCTCCCGTTCTCTGTCACATTTATAAGGGTGGAACCGTGTTCTCTCTTCTTTTCATAATAACCTCCTTTCCCCTCCGTCGGGAATGTTATGTTATCCGTCAGATAAGTCTCCTGGCTTGCGGCAACGCCTACTTTCCACGCCTTCCCAACCCCCCTCGAGGAGAGTCAGTGGCAGTACAGTGGGGTTCGCTCCGCCTACAGTTGCGGGGCAGCACCGGCCTTTGACCGGTTTCCTTGATCTGACAGGCTGGTCGCCACCAGTGTCACTCGCGGCGATCCCGTTTGTGGATTACCATCCACCATTACCTCTGTTTCATAAACCTCCCTGATATGGGATGCGGTAATGACTTCACCGGGTGTGCCGATGGAGTGCATCCATCCCTCTTTCAGTAACATGATCCTGTCGCAAAATAGTGCAGCCAGATTGATGTCATGTGTCACGGCAATGACCGTGAGCCCCTCCGTTCTGTTTAATTCCCCCATGAGTTCGAAGAAGGCCACCTGATGTCTTATGTCAAGGAAGGCCGTCGATTCATCAAGGAGGACAATATCCGGTTCCTGGGCCAGGGCCCTGGCGATGAGAACCCGCTGTCGTTCTCCGCCGCTCAGCTCGTCCATGGTTCGCTCCACCAGGGACAACGTGTCCGTGAGCGACAGTGCACGGTGCGATACCGCATGATCCCTTTCTCTTTCAAACATCAGCCGTCCCAGATGGGGAGCCCGCCCCATGAGGACTATTTCACCAACGGTAAAGGGAAAAATCAGGGGCGAATCCTGGGGAACCATGGCCACTATCCTTGCGATATCACTGCGCTTCATCCCCGTTATATCGGTATCGCCGATATGAACCGACCCCCCTCCCGGTGGCAGGATGCCGTCGACGATCTTGAGGAGCGTCGTCTTCCCCGATCCATTGGGGCCCAGTATGCCGAAAAACTCCCCCCGGGCAACACGGAAGGAGATATCCCGAACCACCCAGTCCCTTCGATACCTGAAACTGACATCTCTGCATTTAAGCGCCGCCATCGATCAGACAGTCCTCCCTCTCAGCAGGTAGATAAAGTAGGGAGCACCGCAGATGGCCGTTATGACACCGACGGGCAACTCGGTAAAGGGCATGATGGTCCTCGCCAGTGTGTCGGCTATGATCAGAAAGGATGCGCCGAAGAGAAACGATGCCGGCAGCAGCAGCCGGTGATCGGAACCGAAGAGCATCCTCATGATATGCGGTATAATGAGGCCCACGAAACCGATGATACCGCTGAATGCCACTGCCGCGGCCGTTATAACGGAACTCGCCACGAGGAGTCTGATTTTCACCCCTTCTACCTCCACACCCAGTTGCAGGGCCGTCTCCTCACCGGTGACGATCATGTTGAGCGTCCGGGCGTGGGCATAGACAATGAAAAAACCGGCGGCAAGGAGCATCCCTCCCAGTGCGATCTCTCCCGGCCTGACCACGCTCAGGTCCCCCATAAGCCAGAATGTAATGGTATGCAGATCGGCGCTCCCGCTCAGTGACACGAGGAACATGATGATGGCCGAAAAGAAGGCATTTACGATGACACCCGCCAGGAGCAGGGTGTTCGAGTTCAGTCCCCGCCCCGTTCCCCCGATGACAAATACGAGGAGCACGGTAAAAATCGCCCCGCCGAAGGCCAGCAGAGGGACACAGAAGGGTACGGAACCGATAACCACGATACTGATGATTGCTCCAACGGCTGCCCCCCCCGAAATACCCAGGATATAGGGGTCTGCCAGCGGGTTTCTAAGCAGTGCCTGAAAGACGACACCGGCCGAGGAGAGTGCCGCCCCGACAAGACCGGCAAAGACGACACGGGGAAGACGGATGGACAGGAGGATCGTTCGTTCCTGCGGCTGCAGGAATGCACCGTTGCCCTGCCAGGCGGAAAACAACCCCTTCAGACCCTGTACAAAGCCAATTCTTGCCGACCCCACGAGGGTCGCCCCGATTACCGTCACGGCAAGGACAGCTGCCAGTGCTACGGTGATTTTTATTACCCTGGCGGGGGTTACCGACGATCGTTCCATCTACCATTACCCGGCATCACTGCCCTTCGTGACCAGCCGGACATGTAATTGTATGGATTCACTATGGAAATGTTGCATGAATCACCTCCCGCGAGGAATCTCAGATGAACAGGTCTTCCGGCTCAGGGCTGCCTACTCACCCGCCTTCCCATCGTGGCAGTATCCACAACAGTGACTCTCTGGGCTTTCGTTCCCTTTACGGCTGCGGGGCAGCGGGGGATTTTCACCCCTCTTCCACACATTCATCCGTCTCTGGTATGATTAAGACTACTGATTTTCTACAATATTAAAGATGTAACATCGAGTCAAGGGAAAAGTATGTGACATCTTTTTTCTTGACTTATGGAGACATATGTAGTTAGATATATTGACATTTATTCGAACAATCATCCATCACACTGTTACGACGAAAAGCGATACTTATGAATAAGCGCGTCCTTCTCCAGTATGTGGTTGTTTTTATTTCAATTGTAACATTCGTTACCCCTTCCTTCTGTCAGCCACCCCTGCTCCTCAAAGAGGGGATAGACCAGTACAAAGAAGAAAACTATGAAGAGGCCGCAGAAATTCTGGAAGAGGTGCGCCATCTCTATCCGAAATCGTCGCCTGCCGCCTTTTTTCTGGGTATGACCTACAAGCAGATGATGAACTATCCGAAGGCACTGACAAACTTCAGGGACGCCGTCACACTGCGGCCCCGGATAAAGCAGGCCCTCATTGAGCTCATAGATGTGGCCGTGCAACTGGGGAAGATCGAAGAGGCGAAGGAATGGATTGCCGTGGCGGAACGATATGAGATATTTGCGCCGCGCATGGCCTTTCTCAAGGGGCAGCTTCTCATCAAGGAGGGGAAGAACAGAGAGGCTGTCACGGCATTCGAACGGGCCAAGTCCCTCGATGCATCCCTTGCTCAGGCAGCCGATATACAGATCGCCCTCTCGTACGTGAAGGATAAACAACTGAAGAAGGCACAGGAGCGGTTTCTCACTGCCATACTGCAGGATCCCGAATCCGACCTGGCGACCTTTGCCCGCCAGTATCAGGATATGGTGGAAAAGAGGATGGAACTGGAACGGCCCCTCCGCGTGACCTTCGCCATTTCCGAACAGTTCAACACAAACCTGCTGTCAAATCCCAGCGACCCCGCCTTCACATCGGGTGCCGTCGATCAGCAGGTCTTCTCCACCGCCCCGTCACTGCGGGTAAACTATGCCCCCACCCAGACGGGGCCATGGCTCTTTACCGCCCAGTATAACCTGTCGGGCAATCTCCATGACGAGTATTCCACCTCGCGCGATACCGTCAGCACCAGTGTAAGCATCGTGCCGGGATACAATTTTGGCACCTACTCACTCAATCTACCCATCACCTACAATTATTCATTGCTGAGGGCCCCCAGTTACAAGGATTATTCCGATTCACTGAGTACAGGACTCATGGCTCGAAAGGCCTTCGGCGGCCATCATATGATCGAACTCTTCGGGGGATTCAACCGAAAGGAGTATTTCCAGCTCCCCACCCGGGAGGAAGAAGACAAGGATGCAACGGGTTACAATGCCTATATCAGCTGGATATGGATCATCGAGGGTATCTTTCTGAACCTGAAGTATGAGTACATATACGAAGACGCCGACGGGAAATGGTGGGACAACGAGGGACACAAATTCTCGGCCAACGCCGTCCTCCCCCTCGTTGACAGGGTCAAGCTGCAACTGAGCGGTCAATCCTACTATCAGGATTACCGGAACAATCATCTCCTCCTCAGTGATAAGGATAAGCGAGACGATGAGACCCATACGGCATCAGTAGGCCTGACCTGGGAATTCATGAAAAACACGAGTATGATTCTTCAGTACACCAAAACCAGGGTAAATTCCAACATAGGTTATTATGAATACGAACAGGGGTTGTACAGTACGGGGCTGGAATACAGATATTGAGCGGGATAAGAGGCGATTTTTCGAGACATGAGACTGAGAGGCAACGGACACACCTGCGGTATGATCGCAGTATTGACGGAATTGTGTATAGAGACCACGCGCAATGTTCCCGTAGCCTGGCACTCCTTTAAGTTTCAGACCTCCCTATCCGATACATACGTATAATATGCATGGTACAATCAACACCTTCAGTGAGGTATCTTCATGAAGCGCGCAGGCTTGATAGTATTGACAATCTTTCTCTGCCTCTTTTCATTGGCGGTTCACGCCGCACCTGTCGGAACATTCAATAAAGTGTCGGGGAGAGTTGACCTGACACGTGACGGCGCCCCTGCCAGACCTGTCCACAAGGGAGATGCAGTCACCGTGGGAGATATCATTCGTGCCAAAAGTAATGCAAAGGCGGAAATAGTCTTTGTCGATGAGAGCATCCTCCGTATTGCACAGAAAAGCCGTGTAAAGATCAGTGATTACACGGTGGAGAAGGGACAAAAGAGCGGCGTATTCAATCTTTTCAGGGGAAAGATTGAAAACGTGGTTAAGAAAAGCGGCGGTCTCTTCGGCTTCAAGAAAAAGAGCAAATTCGAGGTTCATACCATTACGGCTGTCTGCGGTGTCCGAGGAACCGATTTTTTCAGCATGCACCAGGGGGGTCTGAGCAGCTTCATCTTCAAGGAGGGACAGGGGTACGGCTATACAAAGAATCGACCCAATGAGATCGTGGATATCGTCGCAGGACAGGCCATGCTGGTCGCCAGACCCGACCTCCCCCCCATTGTCAGACCGGCCAGACCTGAAGAGATTGCTAGGCATGCAGAAGACACGGCCGCCGGGGAAAATGGCGAAGACGACGGCGACGACAGGGAAGATCAAAAGGTAGATGAGGCCGCCGGGGATAAACAAGGCGATGACACTTCCAAAGACCAGCAAAAGGGTGACGATGGAGCGAAAGAAGAGAACGGTGGAAACAATCAGGGTAAAGACGATCAACAGGGGGATCAAGATCAGGCAGATCAGGACTCAGAAGGTGATGTCCCTGAAGACAGAAAACCCGGAGACGACGAACCGTCAGACCCTGAACCGGTCAGCAGGGAATCAGGAGATTACAAACAGGGAGATGACGATCGCGGTGATGACAGGCGTGGCGATGGCAAGCGTCAGTATTACGCACGAACCGATGACAGATCGGGCGACGACGGTGAAGATAAGACATTCAGACCCGGCGATCGTGGAGATCGCAGGCGAGAAGATGATAGACGCGGCGAATATTATCCCCGCGGCGATAGAAGGGACGATCGCAGACCGGCCGACTACGGCCCGAAAAATGACAGGCGCAGTGATTACGGTCCCGGGGAGGAGAGACAGGGCAACTACAGGGGCGAGGGACCGCCCCCTCAGGGTGAAGACTACAGCCCCTACGACCCACCACCGCCGGGAGATGACAGGCACGGTGACTACCGGGGTGAAGGACCGCCGCCGGGTGAAGACCACAGCCCTTATGGCCCACCACCACCGGGGGGCGACTACGGCCCCTACGGCCCACCGCCGCCGGGGAATCATGGACTCGGTGATTACCGGGGTGAAAGACCGCCACCGCCGGGCGACGACTACGGCCCCTATTGCCCACCGCCGCCGGGGAATTATGGACCCGGTGACTACCGGGTTGAAGGACCGCCACCGCCGGGAGGCGACTACGGCCCTTATGGCCCACCACCAGACAATTTCAAACCTCTGAGCTATGGCGGTGGAGGACCACCCCCGTTGGGAGGCAACTACAGCCCCTATGGTCCGCCGCCGGCACCGGGAGACTTCGGCCCCTATGGTCCGCCGCCGGCACCGGGAGACTTTTTCGGAGGACCAGGCGAATTCTACGCGGGAGACTTTGGACCGGGTGATTACTGGGGCGAAGGACCACCGCTAGGAGGTAACTACGGCCCCTATGGCCCACCACCGGTGGGGGGCGAGTTTTACATGGGCGATTTTGGACCTGGAGATTTCTTCGGTGATGATTTCTTTGGTGACGATTTCTTCGGAGATGACTTCTTCGGAGATAACTTCTTTTTTGATCCCGATATGCATATAGACATTGAGGATTTTTTAAAACCACCATTCAGCGTTGATAGTATCAGCA
>Ga0272442_10003290_pt1 | contig 22780 bp, 16 predicted proteins | sample SSMForm2O_FD_200262 | JGI IMG/M metagenome (GOLD analysis project Ga0272442, IMG submission 200262) | Marine sediment archaeal communities from Little Sippewissett salt marsh, Falmouth, MA, United States - SSM-Form-2O | ecosystem: Environmental > Aquatic > Marine > Wetlands > Sediment ...
GTGAAAACAATCATCGACTGGTATAGAAACAATCTCGATCCAGATCGAGAAATGATCAAACTCAGCACGTATCTCGGCCACGACAAGCCAGAATACACGTACTGGTACATCGAAGCGGTACCCGAACTCATGCAACTCGCTTCGGAGCGGGCCACGGCCTCCTTTGCCGCTGGAGATGTGCCATGAAAACGTATCCCATCCCCGTCTATGTGCAGCGGTTCTTCACTGAGAGACTCATAAACCAGCTTCAAGCCAGTCCGAATACAATCGCGAGCTATCGTGATACATTCCGCTTGTTACTCAAGTACGCATCCGATCATCTCGGCCGTTCGCCAACGGACCTCATGGTCGCTGACATCGACGTCGATCTTGTTGGAGAATTTCTGGATTTCATCGAAGGTACCCGCAAGAACGCCACGCGCAGCCGCAACACGCGTCTTTCAGCGATTCGCTCCTTCTTCAACTACGTCGCCACAAATGAACCGCAGCTCCTTCACCATTGCCAGCGAATCCTCGCGATACCATCGAAGCGACATGAGCAGCGGACAATCGATTACCTGACTCATCAAGAAATCGATGCCCTGGTTGCTGCGCCTAATCCAACGACTTGGTTTGGACGACGCGACCGAACCATCTTGATGTTGGCCTTGCAAACCGGCCTCCGTGTATCGGAGTTAGTCAGCTTAAAATGGGCCGATGTCTCCCTTGAACCATGCGCTTATGTTCGTTGTATGGGCAAGGGCAGAAGGGAGCGATCGACACCGATCAGGAAGGACTGCGTTCTTGCTCTTCGCGCCTGGCTTGCAGAGCGGGGTGGTGGTGACACCGATCCGATATTTGTCAGTAACCGTCGAGAACAGCTTAGCCGCGACGCCGTCGAACGAATAGTAAGAAAGCACATCACAGCGGCGAAGAGGACATGTCCGTCGTTGAGGAACAAGCGCGTTACTCCACATACCTTGCGTCACAGTGCAGCGATGCAACTTCTCCAGAACGGAGTTGACCGTGCGGTGATTGCGCTCTGGCTGGGCCACGCTTCAGTCGATACCACTCAGATATACATGCACGCCGATATGAAGACGAAGGAAAAGGCTATGTCCAGAACAAAGCCCGTGTCTGTTCCAGAGGGACGATATAAGCCTGACGATGACCTGCTTGCATTCCTCGAAGACCTTTGATTACGTGTGATTACCACCATAGTGAAGTGCTAAGATGCTTTCTCCCGTTTCGACCTCCTTGCCCTAATGGGGGCGGGGGTCGATCGGGAGGATCTGTATGGTCTGAGCTAGAGAAGAATTCTCTTTCTGATAAACGACAACGCGATCAGGGTAGATCGCAAACCTTTACAACATGAAGAGAATCCCCGCCTAAATACGCAAGGTTCCCGCGAACGTCAAGACCACCGATGCTTCCAGTAAACTGGTCGTAGCTCTTGACGAAAATAGGATTACTGGGATCATGCACATCGACAATGTGGAACTTTTCAGTTCCAGTCATGTAGGCGTATTGTTCCACAATCATAACGTTGACAACGTTGTCTTGAAGGTCGAGTTCGGCCACGAAAGAAGGATATCTCCGGTTGCTTATGTCAATGATTTGAAGTCCAGATTGCCCGTCCGCAATGTATCCATAATTGCCTTCAATTGCAATTGCGTATGCTTGACCAGGTGTATCATAACTGCCCAATGGAATTTCAGGCTTCAGCAATTCGATCGTGTATACTCCAAGTGTTAAGTTTGCGATATATGCGAATCTATCATCGATAGTAATGCCTACTGCCAGTTGTCCTGTTTCGCAATATCCTTTTCTAACAGGCCGTGATGGATCGGATACGTCATATATAACCATTCCTCCACCGCCGTCATGGTAATCCCATGCAACATATGCAGTGTCATCGACGATTGAGACGTCATGGAATCTCCAACCCGCACTTGGGCCATACCCAATTCTTTCTGGTGCTGATGGATCGCCAATATCGACCACATACAAGCCATCGTCGGCATAGGCAATGTACGCATAGCTACCTTGAACATCAATGCCAAGTGCACCAAAGCCTCCAAACAGCTCACTGGTGAAAGTTGGGTTTGTGGGGTCGCTTATATTGACAATCTGCAGACCTCCTTCTGCATCGGCTATATATGCTTGTTCTCCAACCACCTCAATGTCGTACGCATAGTCCGGAAGATCATAGGTGCCAAGCTGTATGATCTCTCCGATATCGCTACAATAGATTTCATTTGGATCACACTGTCCAGTATCTTCATTACAGGTCTCGTCGGAGTCACAACCTGGAACACATAATCCTCCGCATCCGTCATCTCCACATTCTTTTGAAGAGCAATCAGGAGTACATTCATTCTCTGAGCAACAAGTTACAATTATTGAAATAATAAATAGTTGAAAAACAACCACGACAATAGCTTCAAATCTCTTCAACATATCGACAACACTCCCATACACAAACGACAATTATTGATTATGATAACAGATCTAGCCTTAAAGTTCAAGCTAGTAACGTCCGTGCAATATTGAGAACTCGGTATCCCAGTCTGTTGCTCCATGACAGAACACTGTATTATCAACGCTTGTGCCATCTCCCTTTTGAAGCCTTACACCTCTATAGGTACCGATTCTAGTCTTATGTGACTTTGTTATCCAATATGAGCTACTACCCCATTTCTGCACAATGGATTTATAGATTCGATAGTCAGAATAACCTCTCCAGGCAAGGTATATGTATTTCCCGCCCGATGGATCATCATCAATGAATGCAGAGTCAACTATCTTCATACCAAGTGTCCATTCTGTTCTGTATGATGGGTAGTGAGTTGGTATGAACCTATGCACGACTTTGTTGTCACTCGTATTAATTTGTGCTATGTAGATTGCCTTGTATAGTGATCCGGTATACGGGTATGCAGTTGCATAATATAGATACTCGCTACCATCTGCTCCATTAACGCCAGTTCCAGCGTCTGCGGCAACACCTGGTCTTCCATACCAGACAAACTTCTTATGTGATGAGCCCCACTGATACCAATCGCCACTTTCATCCCTGCAGATGGAGTCATTGCATTTTGACAAGTATACAGAGTTACTCTTTGAGTAAACAAGGTATAAATAGTCATTGAACACGACAGCGTCAAAAGAGCCGTCTGTAGTAACATCACAATTTGTTTTCAAATTGAATATACCATATTGATAGCCATTATATGTATAGTAAACAGACTTAATTGCGCTGGTCGATCTATCTCTCCAAAATATATAAAGGCGGCTATTGTATTCAACAACAGCCGGCGCATCATACGTATTTGCTGATATAGTGTCAGTTGTCCAACCACTGGATCCGTAGTAATAGACTTTTACATCATATGAACCATATTCTTTCCATACATAGAAGTACTTAGTGGACTGATTCCACGCTGAGAAGTAATATCGATATGGTGCCTTGTCCGTATGGCTACTTGTCGCGGTAGCGGTTTCAGATATGATTCCTATTACGCCAAGTGCCTTCTTGATCTTGTATCTTACGGAAGCAGTATATCCATCTGCGACTTGAATTAAGTCTTCTATCCAATCTTCAATGTCATCATTCGTCCCCAATAGCAGCGTGGCATCATATATCAAATCCTTTATTGGGGACAAATCAATTCCGGTGAAATCAACACCAACATCTTCATTGTGTCCATCATCACCTAATACGCTTGGTCCTTCATCTAATACTCTAAGGAATCTAAACCATATCAATTGATTGCCCTGATGATTTGCGTGGTCATAGCATATTGCATCCGTAAATACACATGTTTGTTCACCTGAACAATCATCATTATCATTGCAGGGAGTTCCCGACGTAGAGCAATCTCCTTGACATCTATAGTATGAAGGACAGTCAGATTGTCCATTTGGACAATCAAAGTAGTATTCTTCTGAGGGAACGCATAATAGTTTATCAAAATAGGATCTGTGTGCATATGGTATTAAAGGATCATTTTCACCGGGATTGAGTCCGGTACGCTCGTCACGAAACCATGCATTACCCTCATCATGGGAGAATATCGGTCCATACATATCTGCCAAGTTCTCACCTAGACAAGATTCTGCTCCTCCTGGATATGAAACACCCACTTCATCATGTACAAGCCAATGACCAAATTCATGACCAATTAAATATGTAACCCATTGATAATAACTAGGATTTGATAAAAAGTTGTAAATACAATAAAATATACTTACTAGCCTAGTTATCTCGCTATAAGTTCCCAAGGGTATACCACAACTAGTGAGTTCATGATCAACATCTTCCTCACAGTGGTTTGATCGAACCCTTACCTTGTATTCTCCTCCTGTCAAGGGTCCGGACTCTCTGCCATAATCATTATAATGGTGTGCTATCAATGCATCCATTACATCACGCAATTCAACAAACCTTTTATGATCTCCATATGGAATATAGTTCCATCCGTCATTATATATTTCATATGGAGTAGCATAATCGGAGTAGGTTGCGGCGCCATCAAAGCAATATCCATCAACACTACCACCTTCACCACATTTCCAATAGGTGCCTATAAAAGATGAACAATGCCAATTAGCGGTACAAAACTGTGTGCAATGTTTTGGATTGAAATCACTAGAACACGAATAGTTTACAGGATATCCAGTTCCACACCACAATGTACATGTTCCGTCTTGAGAACCAAGATATCGAATTTGGGTATCAAGGATCAAATCGCCAGTTGATTCGTGAATAGTGTTTTCAGTTCTAATGATTATTCCTGTAGCAGCATCATAATATATTCTCTTTTGAAGCTTTCTTGAGTTGATAACTATACATGGAATACCAATATTACTGTCACCACCTTCCTCGACAACAATAAGTGAATCCACGTATGAATAACTACTACCAGTCGTATTCAATTGCTCATCGATACTATCGTATACATCATTCAACGAAACGGAGTTGAAGACGTCAACAACATCGACGAATGTACCAAGAGATATTTCGAGATTTGGAACATATTTCGAAATCAAACCAGTGAGATAGCCTTCATGATTGATAATAACCAAGATGTTTGCTCCATAAACTGGATATCCAGAAACTTCCTGCCTGAAGCGATATACCTCATGTCCACTCGATAGTTGTGATATTTTGATAAGATTCAAGTCTACTAGTGCGGAGTTCTCAATACCAAAATGCGTACTGAGTGTAGATAGAAAACATCTAATGGATTCTTCACGGCTTGTTTGTTCGCAGCCAAAGTCCGATAAAGAAATTGCAAATCCCTCACCCCCAAGCCTAGATGCATATCCTGACTCATTCAGACGGACATTGATATTTGGATTTGAGTCATCAACCATTGAGTCTCTAATTGACTCGATGAATTCATCGATCCTGCTTGCAATGCTGTCTTCAGTTAAAGGGAGAGTTTGTTCTGAGTCTGATTCGCCGAGCTGCTGTGAAGTGACGGAGAGTCTCGCCTGGTTGGTGACTTCACTCTGGATATCACCACAAGCAACACCAAGCAAACAAGCCAAAACGCAGCATACTTGAATCAGGATTAGATATTTCCTCATCTTGTGCCCCCTTTCAGGCAAAAGACCGAATTGGATATTTCATAATATGAAGAACTATGGACCATCGAACTGAGAATAGGAGAAGTATATGGACTATATACTTGGCAGACATCTTTAAACCAAGTAGAAGCCGGTCTACCGACATTGCCGATGAACGCGCCCGCACTTAACAAAACAAACCCCTCACTTCTGCGAAGAATGCCCCAGCCGCCTTTGCTTGTAACAAATAAGGTGAGGTCGTGTCAATAGCAATTACAGTTGTTCTAGAAAGAACCTGAAATCCGGGAAAATGTGTCCATTTACGTCATGGATATGAAATATTAATAATTTCTACGGGCAGAATAGGTAAGTCGATGCCTCTTAAGGATCTTAAGGAATAGAAGCAGGCAATGCGCTCTTGTATCCGGCTGCCTCCAGAGATTTCATTCTCTGGGACATAAACGGACCATGTCCCAGCCAGGCAGGTTCTAGCCGGGGTATTGAGGGGGAGTGGCCCAAGCCGCGTACTGAGTGCGAAGCACTTCGCGGTGAATGTGTTGTCTGCTTTTTCTGCATATTGGTTACGACGAGGCGTCAAGGTCCGCCACTGGGCGGATCCGATTTACTGCACCCATTGTTGAAACACTGCCCGGCCCTGTAACAACCGGATTATGCCGTGTGGTGGCGCTGAGGAGCCAGATCCCGGCTAAACGTTCAGCCCAGACTCGGCATAATCCGGGATTCGGCATAATGCGTTTTATGCCGATATCGGCATAAGACCCACAGCACAGGCGTTGAAAGCCGCCTGGACCGTTTCAAGAGCTGCGCGCACGTGCCTTTCGGCTCCGACTCCTACAGCCGCGAGGAGCTGGTGGCTGAAATGGGCTCGGCCTTTCTGGCAGGCGAGGCCGGCATCAACAATGACGTCGTCTTGGAGAACACCGCGGCATACCTGCAGAGCTGGATCAAGGTGCTCAAGGGCGAGCCCCGGATGGCCGTAATCGCAGCAGCTCAAGCCCAGAAGTCAACTGATTACATCCTTGGTAAGAAGTATGAAGATGATCAGGAAAACGGGGCATAAGCCCCGTTTTCTTTCCCCACCCTCCCGCCCTTAAGATGAACTTCGGCAGAAGTCGGTGAGCACATCCAGTGTCTAAATGACGAACCGTACCTGTGGTACGACCGACTTCATCCTCGGCCGCAAGTTCGAGGAAACGGAAGGAGGCGGGGAGTAATCCCCGCCTTCTTTTATCTTTTCCCGCCCACCGCCCTGAGATCAGCTGTAATCGAACATACATACAACCAAGTCTGACACGCTTGTATAGTTCTAGGGTGTCTGGTATATTTCAAAATGCAAATCCGTACGTTTTGGGAGGACAGGACGAGGAAGAGGGAAGTGAGTAGATGTCTGTGCGTTTAAGGCGAGTAGAGGCCGGGGGAAGGACATGCCGAAGGTGAAAAGAGAAAGACGTAAGTACAGGCGTGCAGATGTAGAAGTTCAATTGTCGATGTCCAGGATAGTCGATGTTGATTTACAGAAGGTAAACCTGAGCCCGTCCGGAATACGTTTTCTCACTGACCAGAAGCTTGGTATTGGTGAGCATGTAATTCTCTTCATGAGAGACCACTCGCTGGAGAACTCGCCTATTTCTATGGCAGTGGTCGTTAGAACCGAAAAGTCAAACAACGATGGCAACTGGATTGTCGCTGCAAAGTTTTTACGTATGGATCTTCGCTCCAAAGGAACTCTCACGGAATGGACCAGGCGTGGTTTTCCAGCAAAGACAAGCGTCGTAATGAGTATCAATGATGAGTATCTACAAGAGCTGCTTTCATCTACCTTTCCCGAGCATAGATATGAAGTTTTCGGAAACTTTGAATTCACAGAAGCACTGGAGAAGACCGTAGAGAAAAATCCCAGCGTTGTCATTGTCGAGATCGACGGGACTGATGATGAGCTTGATGCGATTGCAAGCGCTGCGGGCAACTCGTGCGTGATCATAATCTCAAGAAATGTAGGCGTAGACCTGACCGGCAGAGCGGCAACACATGGTGTTTTCGAGATCGTTGAAAAACCCGTGCGAATGAATGCCTTCGTGACATCGTTGGCTCGATCTGTGAGGGAATCAAGGGGTGATGTCCTAGTGGGAGGCAGGCCTATTGTAAACCTGGCCGGTCGAAGTAAGTTGATTGAACAAGTGAAGAACATGGTTCTCGAGGTTGTTTCCAACCAGAGTCATGTGCTTGTGGTTGGCGAAACCGGGACGGGGAAAGGAAGGGTGGTGGAGGAAATACACCGACTCACCGATCATGGTGATACTCCCTTTGATGAAGTGCCATTCGTCAAGGTGAACCTGGCAAACATCAATCCGAACTTGATCGAAAGCGAACTTTTCGGTCACGAAAAGGGGGCGTTTACCGGAGCCGAAAAGAGGCACATTGGTGCCTTCGAGCGCGCCTCAGGCGGTACGGTATTTTTAGATGAGGTCTCATCACTGGATCCATACCTTCAGCAGAAACTCTTGGGTGTGCTTGATGATGGCAAGTTCACCAGAGTAGGTGGAAGTAAAGTAGTCAAGTTGGAAGCAAGAGTTCTAGCTGCTTCAAACAAGGATCTTGTTGATGAGGCCAGCAAGGGAAATTTTCGAGAAGACCTTATGTACCGACTCTGCCAGAATGTCGTGCACATACCTCCCCTGAGAGAAAGACGTGAAGATCTATTAGTACTCGCAAGGGACCTACTCGATGAGATCTATGGCAAATCCGGTACGCTGGTCAGAAGGCTCGGCAGTAAGGCAGTAGAGAAGATTTTTGATCACGACTGGCCTGGAAACGTTCGTGAGTTGAGAACAGCGCTTGAAAGGAGTAACAAGTATGTTGATGGAGAAACTCTCCTAGATGTCAAGATTGTCACTGTTCCCAAGAGCAGTAAGACTGAAAGGACGGAAACTCGGAGTGCAGGCACCGTGATTCCTCGACCTCAGATCAGGAAAATGAAACTGAAGGAATACCTCGGCGAGCAAAGCAATGCGGCCGAGAGGGTTTATCTTGTTGAGTGCCTGGAAGCAACAAGTGGAAACGTGACAGAAGCTTCAAAAATAGCCGGCATCGCAAGGCAGAACTTCACCAAGAAGATGAGGAAGCTCGGAATTACCCGAGAAGATTACACAATTTGAAGCGTCTAGATTGTAAGTAGTGCTGTCATCCTAAGCGTTACACGCTAAGAACTTGTCCTTTTTCCGATTTTCATTTCATACCATACCGGTGTCATCCCCTGCATTCCAATCGTCTGTTTTCCGCTTAGTCTGACAAATCCCCACACCGTCGTAACAGGCTGGTTTTTCTACAACAAGCATGTGGCAGTATTTTGGCACAGTACTTGCTGAATTTATTCTCAATGATTTTGTTCCAACCTGCGTTCATTAGCAGTTCACTCTATTCTACTCTTTCAAGACATTTATCGCGGAGGTTGCAATGAGAACATGTGCATTTGTAACTGTAATCGCTTGCTTTCTTCTCATTCCTTTCTGCTTTCAAACATCTTGCACATTATCAGAGCACGACATGTCTACAAACAAAGCTCCGCTTGTCGAAGGCAACCTAAACCTTGGATGTCCTGAGTCAACAGGCGGCCATCACAATCCTGGGATTAATCCATGTGAAAACCAGCAACTTACCGAATCCGTGTTTGGCCCTAAGACGTATATGAGAAACGAAGGAAAACCAGTTTCTGTCGATGATACATTCTCAGTTCCCTTTCCTGGTAAATATTGTATCTCGATATACAATGGGCCACCTCCAAACGATGCCCGCGTTTCTTCCGCAGTTATTTCTGTTGATGGCTCTGCACTCTTTAGGCCAAATGACTTCAACCAAAATGTATCGTATATCAGTGAGTACCTCTATTTAGAAGAAGGAGATCATTCTCTAAGTGTTGAACTTCGGTCAAGTTCACATTCTTCCATTGAACTGTTAATCAGAGGTCTGCCCGAAGCGACAGAGGAAGTTACCCATATGTTTCCTGAACTCGAAATAGCCACCTTCTACCATCAGTCTTTCAAGTACACGGACCGGGAGGTGTTCTGCTATAAATTGATAGATCCTAACACTGCTCAATCTGGTGAGTTTTGTCTAGATGATCAAAATAATTGTATAGACTACGACAACGTTTTCCGCCAGGAGAAAGAAGCTAGATTCCAAGAGATTGGACTGATGGATGACAGATTGGCAGGTTGGGTATTTGGGAATTCTCCAGACATTCAAAAAGTAGAACTGGTAATAAATTTCGATTCGGGGTTTTCAAGTAGACCAATGCACCCGGTAGATGACACATATGTATTAGCATATCGACAGAGGAAATTGGAGGCCATTAAGAATTTTAACAGGATGTACAAGGATGGAATAGAAGATCAATTGGAAGATGACGGTGTTGAGGTTCTATCATCTTCAGAATACTCTCATATCATCGTCACAATGATGACTAGGGAAGACGTTCTAAGATACTACAAGGACACGACAAGGTTCTATGAATTGACAATGGATGAAGCAAATGTAGACTTACTGTCAATTGACTCTTCAAAGTCGATGGAGTTTGGCACATTTTACCACGATAACTACCAGGGACGCGATGTCAACATCGCTATAGTTGAACCCGGGGAAGTGTATTTCGATAATCCATTTATTATTTCGGACCCAGATGTCAGGATCGATAAACATCATCCCCAGGAAGATGTTTGGTTCACATCCCCTGTATCAGCAGTTAGGGTAAATCCCTTAAGGAGCGAAAGGCATGCGACTTTTGCCGCTGGATGTGCAGGTTCTGCATCTCTTATATGGCTTGCAGGTGCTCCGATGGCCAAAATAATTTCTGCAAACTGGGAACGTGACCACATATATTACGATGCATCAATTAAAGCAATTGACTGGGCTGTTGCTGACAGACATGCTGACATACTGAGCCAAAGTTATGGTGGCGAGTCTTTTGAGGATGCTGGAACTGCTGAAGCCTATCATATGGACAAATTGATAAACGATGTAGGCGTTATAGCAGTCGCAGCTGCTGGAAATGATGAAGATGAACTTGTTAATTGCGAAGAATATAATACGATATGTGTTGGAGCATATCTCCATCAAGGCACTGTAGATACACCGGGTCACACAGTCGACGACATGTGGACTTATTCATCATACAAGGACCCTAATTGGTCAGGAGACAGGCAGCATCCACATATTGTCGCATCCGGTTCGTGGATTAATAGCACCCGTGAAGATGATCAGAACCCAAAAGACTACATATGCACGTTAGGAGAAATAGTATCAGAAGTTCCATCATTTTGTGAACGGACCGACCCAGACGATATCAACAATTGCATCACTAACCAGCAACCCGAGTATTGCAGTGGCGGAACAAGCTTTTCTACGCCATTGGTAGCTGGTCTTATTGCTTTGATGATGGAATATGATCAATACGCCATTCAGTACAATCTCAAAATTTGGCCAGAGCTGATTCATTCAATTCTGTTTGCTTCTGCAACAAATGATGTTGATTGTCATATGTACGGTTACCCAGTCGGAACGCCATGCCAAAATTCCAATGTTCGTGAACGAAGTGACTATGATGGTGCTGGTGGCGTCAATGGTAATGATGTATTCAACCTTATGAGAGATGGAGTAACCGAGGTTGTTGAGATAAGTAGAACCCCAAATGGGTCGTATCCAGTTATTTGGGGATACCACATTCCGGAAGGACACACCATGCGGGCTGTTGTTACTTGGCTGGAAGACGTTAAGTATGTTAAGAATAATGGTAAATTGAGAAATGATTTCGACCTAATGCTTTTCGATAGCAACTATAATCTTTTAAAAGGATCCGGAACTGAATTGGATAATCATGAAATAATAGAATATGAAGTGAATGTTGGTGGTGTCTATTATTTAGGCCTAAAAAGCTTCGAGTGGGCAGGGACTCTAGACAGCCAAAATGTTGCTCTAGCCGTATATTGGTTTCCTACTGACCCGAACAACAGATAACGGAGCAAAAAAGAAGAGAACTCTAGAATTTCAACCTGAATGCACAGGAAAAGAATACGCCGCCCGCGTTGTCTGGCGAAACCTCATCAAGCCTGTCGAAGAAATAAGTATAGGAATACAATATCGTTACTCCGATGGATATATACTCTACAACGACTATTTCTGCTCCAGCACCGATTCTAAAAGTCAGCCCAAACAATTCACCAGAGTCGTAGCTATATTCGCCGAGTATCGTAATAACCTGACTACCAATCCCTAGTACTCCGTTGAGATTAAGCCAACTAGACAATGAAAATGGATAGTACTTTGTATAGAAGCACCCTCCAAGTATGTGTCCTGGTATAAAGCGATCTCCGCCAGGGTCCTCAGGATAGGTGAGTACTCCTCTTTTCCATTCTGTGCTCGACCAAATGAAGTCGACTTCAAACTCCAGCCTGTCCAATCGGTATCCAACTCCTGCTTCAGCAGTCGGGTAGAAACCTTCACCAAATCCAGATGTGGAGAGACTGGCTCCGCCTCCGACAGTAATATAGAAAGCAGACAACTCACTATCTTCATCTAATGAAAAAGCTCTTGCCTCGATGCTCACGATGGATGAAAAAAATACAAATAGGACAATAAAATTTATTGCGCTTTTGGCGCCTCTTTCGACAATCATCGGATATTCTTTACGCTTCGATAGCATAGCGACATACTCCTACAAACTCTGTGATCAGTTTATTCTGACCAATGCCTTCTACCTTCAATTCTACTAGAAGTAGTAGAAAAAAAATAGAACGTTGTTTTGCCCTGTCGATAATCCATATGGGAGATTTAAACATGGTAGATACCTGTCTCAGGAATCAAATAGTACTTAGTACCGGTTGTATCAAGCCCGAGTCTTGCCTTCATTGACTCCAGTGGACAATTGATAAAAAAAGTACATCGGATTCACTAAAATGAATGTAAGTATTTAGGATAATTGGAATAGACGGCTTGTCACTTGAGGCAGTCTCTATGTCATCCTATAAGTGACACCGTAAAATACTGTACCTTTTCTGATTTACTCCTGGTCACCTGAAAGTGTCATCCTGGTCGTTCCACTGAGCATCACAGACAGCATTTCTAACGACCCTAGATTCTTCCTAACCACCTAATTTCCCTGCAACTAGCGATTGTCAGTTCCGTGGCACGTTCCTTGCTCTATTCTTCTGAGTAATGAGCGTACCAGGAATGCAGGGACGGACATGGTCGGATCGCGGTTGTAGCGTTCATTCACACCAAAAGCCCTCAGAATGTTCATCTAGTGCTATTCGCCCATTCATTGGGCGGGGGAGTCGGATATGAACAGGAAGATCTTCGCTATTTTCTCTTTCTTCATCTCGGCGATTCTAGTGATTTCATGTTCCTTGAGCGAGGATTCGTCAAGAGGATCCGCGCTCGAAGGAACGGTCGATCCTTGCGGTGATGATCCGAGGATCAGCGAGATCTTTGGGCCAGAGGAGTTTACTAGGAAGAAAGGCAAACCTATTACCGAGGAAAGAGAGTTTCACGCTCCTTTTCCTGGCGACTACTGTTTAGTAGTCGTCAATGGAGATCATGGACCGCCCCACGGAAATAGAATCTCATCAGCGGTCATTTCTGTGGACGGAGAGCATGTAATAGGTCCGGATCTCTTCAATCAGAATGTGGGCCTTGTATCCGAGAGCATTCATCTCGATGAAGGGCAACATATTTTTACGGTGCAACTCAGGTCTAAGCCTGAGTCAAAACTATCTGTGTCAATTAGAGGAATCCCCAGTGACCTCGAGCCCCCAGTAGTAGAAATATTCTCTCCTGTGAATTCCCACATGTCCACGCGTGAGGACACTGGCTTTGTTCATGGATATGTATACGATGATTCTGAAATATCGAGAGTTGAAGTCATATGTGGCGATGAAATAGTCGAAGCCGAGGTTGACCAAGAAGGATTCTTCTCTGCCAATGTGTCTCTTGATTCACCTGGAGAAGAAGAGATCTTTTTTGATAATGCTTTCTCTGTCGAGGCTGAGGATCTTGTAGGAAATGTAAGTGTCAGGGAAATACATTTCGTTGTTAGTCGCGATCACATACCAGGACAACTTCTCGTAAGGGTCTTTCGTTCTACACCGAGAAACGATGTTCAGACAATTGCTGATTCATTTGGGGCCACGATTGGCTACTATCTTAGAATACTTAACGAATATCAGTTTCTACTGCCTGAGGGCATATCCGAATATCAAGCCAGAGATATTATTTCTCAGTTCCCTAATGTACTGGATGTTTCTTTCAGTCGAATTGACATGGCGGCTACAAATGACCCGTTTTGGGACCTTGAAGGAACATCTCTAAATCAAGAGTCATTGACCCTCACAGATATACATACCTTATGGGGAGTTGAAAGAGGTGATAGAACTCTCACAATCGCAATTGTTGATACAGGGGTTAACTACCACCATGAAGACCTTTGGGCAAATATGTTTATCAACCAGGGGGAAATATCACTTGGCGTAAATATCGGCGATCCTTTGGATACCGATGGAGATAAAATACTCACCTTTTATGATTTAAACCACATTGCAAATGAAGGAATAGTACAAGACATAAATGGAAATGGATTGATTGATGGTGGAGACCTTGTTGATGGGGATCGTAGCACTGACGTGGGTCTAGAGGGTGATCTAAATTCTGATGGTTGCCCCGGTGTTTGCCTAGTAGACGACGATGGAGATGGTGCTGCGGATCTTTACGACCCAGACGTTTAACAAGCTAGCTACGACGGAGATAATATTCCATTAGTGGGATTAAATGGTGAGTTGGATTCCTATTATGTTCACGGTGTAGGATGGGTTTGGGCGGAAGATGATGATCCAGGTGATGTTGCGTTGGCCATCAAAGATGACGATGAGAATGGTTTTGCTGATGATATAATTGGTTGGGACTTCCAATGTGATCCCGGTGAGACAGCAAGCCAGCCCGATAATAGCTGTAATAATGCAATGGACAACGATCCGATGGATCACAATGGTCATGGTACATCTGTTGCAGGCATAATTGGAGCTATGACTGATAATTACACAGGTATAGCGGGAATCAACTGGAAGGTTCGAATTCTACCCATCCGATCAACAAGACAAAAACATGGAGATATTATGGAGCCAGATCGGGCTTTGGCATATGTCCTTAAGCTCGCCGAGAATCCACTCAACAATATTAGAGTCGTAAACTACAGTGCCGGGAGCCAGACTGAAGATATTAGTAATTTACAGAAAAACGATGAGTCGATATCTGACCTTGACAAAGCTGGCATATTATTTGTCGCTGCTGCTGGCAACAAAGGCAAGAATACTGATATCGCTCCCTTCACACCGGGAAGTTATGCTAATCGCAACATCATAAATGTCGCTGCTACGGATGACGATGATACATTCAATGGGTACGGGTGGGATACCAACTACGGGTTCTGGTCGGTTGACCTTGCTGCTCCAGGCGGACACGATGCACTAGACCCATTTATCATTACTACTACCATTGGGTCCTACTGGATTTGTTATGGCGGATGGATATTTATTACCTGCCATAAGCATACCGGTATGAATAGTTATAGGACATTTGACGGAACTTCAGCAGCTGCTCCTCATGTTGCCGGTGTCGCTGGTTTACTATTCTCATATAAACCGGGACTCACTCATCTCCAAGTGAAGGCATCAATTGAAGATGGAGTTAAACCTGTTGATGACCTGGCAGGATATGTTAGGACAGGTGGAAGATTAGACGCTTGGGAGGCATCAGAGGTTGCCGATCGGCTTCCGGAAGTGCCAATGTACGAGAGATTCGACGACAACAATCCCAGCATGAGCGGTGATGGAAGACTTGTAACATATGTATCTTCCATTGTTACTGCAAGTGGAAAAGTTGTACCCAAGATATGGGTTGTAGGAACAGATGGATCTGATCCTGAGCAGATAACAAATGAACCGACTTTTTCAGAAGACGCTTGGTGCTTCCACCCCTCCATTAGTAATGATGGGAGAAAGATCGCTTTTATTTCGAACGAAGATGGTGACAATGAGGTATATATTGCCAATCTTGACCAAAATGGTAGCTTTCTATCTACAACAAAAATCACTAATAACGAAGGGTATTACGAAGTAGATCCTGCGATTAGCTCAGATGGAAACTGGGTTGTGTACGCATCAAATGATCCTTACTTTGGATCATCTGGTTCCGATTATGACATATTCATGAGCAGTACAAATGGGCAGATAGGGCCTATTCTGGTATCTACAGACATATCTTCTGAGGACAGGTATCCAAACGTAAATGCGGACGGAACGGCCGTTGTGTGGACGGCGGAGCATCTAGATGTCCCACCACCATATATTTTATCAAATCGCGCAGTTAGTGATCACAATTTCGGATTGTCAACAAGATTAGACTTCCCTAACGGCATTCTAACAGGCATAAATATCAGCGACAATGGTCAGAAGGTTCTGGCATCTATCATTAATACAATAGATGAAGACAACTGCGGTCTATTCTCGATGGACATCGATGGATCAAATCTAAACAGACTTTTGGCATGTGAGTCCCTTCCCCCTCCTGGTCCGGAACTATGCAGCATCGCATTTTCTTCGACGAACAGTGATGCCTCCATAATCCCGTTCTTTAGGTGTCCTCGTGACGAAAACGAGTATGGTCTGGGTATTCTTAGATATCCATATGATGACTACGAAATAATCTTTCAACGCCCGGATCAGAATCCCGTATTTCTTGCCTGTGGATATCCCCCAAACGGCCATAATCAGCCCCATGTTAACCACAGAGTCTGTACTACTTCAATGAGCGCAGATGGATCTAAACTGGTATTTACGGGTTCCAGAATAATTGAAAGAAAGTACGGTAACGGGTATACGATCTTTGATCAAGATATCTACATTGTGAATACCGATGGTTCTGGCTTTTTGAGATTGACGCCAAGTCATTAGTTATGATAGTTTAGTATACGAGATGTTTAGATCCATTATTACTGTATACTGTACTCTAGTACCCTTACTTCTATCATTGTCATGCGACCAACAGGGAGACTTTGTCGAGGAAAGCAATTACAATGGCATCAAGGGGACAATATATCAGATCAACGGTAGTTGTGGTAACCCGGAACTTGATACAGGCAAACACCCTGATGGTCTTGCTATTGTAGAGATACTAAATGGCGGTGAAAGAACAGCACGGGAACTTACGAGTACAAACGGACAGTTCGAGATTCCATTGGAGCCCGGACAATATGACCTGATAATATTTCCATCTGGCAACCATCCTGATGAGTCGTTGACAGACCTGAATATATCGGAAGAAAAGGGAATTGCAATTCAAAAGAGCTATAGAAACGAATTCTGGCCTAGAGAATTGGAAATCTATTTCCATGGAGATGTTACGATTGACAGAATAGGTGAGATATTACTGGAGAATGAACTGGAGTCTGTGTGGGACATTCATCATAATGATTTCCATCTTTACAAGGTACTGGTTCCTGTTGAAATTCACGTTGTCGAAATGAAGACAACTCTTGAACAAGCCTATGATGATGTAAAATCATCCGATGTTCTGCATTATGAGTGTATATAACTAGTGCCCGTCTCTAAACTCCATTTTTTCGACCCGGCTTGCGTCGCAACGCCAGGAACTGCGGCGGAGACAAGGCGTCGGATCAACATCATCGCCAACTATAGTGGATGAAAGTGGCATCGTCCAGACCCGGGAGCAGATCTCACGCGCACCTCCGCCTTCGCTTTGTCTGCCTGCATGAACCCGGGATTTTTTTCAGGGCCAACGGGCGTCAGTTCAGCTTGTGCCTCGCGATCAGGAGAAGATTCGCTGAGACGATTGATGACCAGGTGTACGCCTTGAAGGAACGCAGGCTTCGCCACGTGCATCGCATCTTTCCGGAATCTGTGGTACCTGCCGTTTGCCGTCGGCTTCTGGTTCAGCGCGGTGGCGTATTATTTCACAAAGAGGTACGAGGTCCTGTTGGCGCCGATAGTGCCTGCGGCAATAGTTGGCGCGTACTTGAAAAGACGCAATTGGAAGAAGAAAGAGAATAAATAGGCTGTGGGGCTTTCTTTCCTCGGCGGGCACGGCTATAATCAGAGTTGAAAGCGAACAGTTCTATGGGCAGGTCTTCATGAAAATGTATTTATACGCCACCGTTTCCGCACTGGCTGTCTATCTCTCTGCTTTTGGCTGTGGTGGAGGTTCTGACTCGAACGTAATGCGGGACACGCTGAACCTGGGAGGCTTCTGCGGATGGTCTACCGATGCGGAATGTGGTTCAGACGGTAAGTGCATTGCGGGCGGTTGCAACGGGGAACTGTGCCAACATTACACGGAGATGATAGGCACGGTATGCATGTGGCAGGACTGCTTCAGGGATGAGAACTATCAAGTAAAATGTGGCTGCGTTGAGGGAAAGTGCAGTTGGTACAATGAAGTTCCTAGAGCTGTGGCAAAAGAATAGGCACCTTTTCTCATCGGCGGCCGGCGGGACTCTCCCCTCCCTGCTACCGCCATAAGAGTGGTGCCGTTAGACGCCCTGAAGCCTGGGCTGGTTTTTGGATTCTCTGGGATTTGCCACCCATTCCAAAGACCACCCAGGTTTCGGGGCGTGCCTTTTTAAGTCACCCCTCCCTGCTACCATCTTGTCTAACTGGAAAATATGAAGAAGAAGCAGGCAACGCAAAGCCAGTATTTCTTCGCGAAAGATACATAGCCCGGATCACTCCCCCTAAGGAACCCCGGCCAGGCCTTGCTGGGGCAAGCCGGAGACAAAGGTGCGCTGCCTGCTTATAATATTACAATGCTGTTAAAGAGATTTTTGTTCAGTTTGAAATCAGGGATTCCCTTATTTTCCTCGACAAAATATCTGATGTGACTTTTACCTACATATTCCTACAGCTGTACTCGAATCGGTATACGTGCTTATATATCCTTTGCACCATTACTAAAACCGCATTTTCATCTTGACTTAATTAATCGCTTGTAATAATCCAATTCCCTGCTGGGGCATTCTTCGCAGATAGGCATGGGCAATCTTATACCCTAAGTCTGCATATCGTATCTCGATAATCCTCTCCATAGAAAAAGGATCTAGTATTCGAGATCCGCCCGGCTAGTAACTTCTATGTGGACCATTCACTTCGAAACGGGAGGTCATTATGTCAAATGCAAGAAGTATTCTAGTTATTCTGTCAGTTGTGTCGATATTGTCATTTGCTGCTTATGTACCAGGTGTGGGCGCCTACGAGGTTGGGATCTATGGCGGGAAATATTTTCAATACACATGGCAGCCGACAATTCTTTCCGAATATGATCGTTGCGATAAATTCTGGCATGCCATAGATGATTACGACCATATATACTTCTATACTGACTTGAGCGGAGGCGCAAAGTCATGGATAGAGGACACTAACGATCAAAGCATGACTGAAAAGGTAGATATCGTATGGATAAGCACACACGGAATAGCAAATACAAACTATTTCAAACTAGCAATGTACTACCAATATACGTGGGCCTCCACCTGGGACATGAGACTTGGAGACGAGCAACTGGGAACCAGTATTTGGGGAAATTATGCGTGTCACTCAATGGATTACCCTGACAACTGGTTTACTCCACTTAAAGGCGGACTGAGGATCGTTACTGGTGTTGAAGACCATGCATATGACGCTCCAGGAACGAAAAATATAGGAGAGCGTTGGGCGGACCTAATGAATCTAGGTTACACTATTGCATGGTCTTGGCAATATGCATTTACGAATGGGTACTCGGTACCAGAGAAAGTCGTCATTGTTACTTGTGGAGCAACGCAAAGTGACGCAGATTTCAGAGTAACACACATGAGATATCGAAACTCAACATTTTACAAGTTCACCAATTTTCCAAGGAAAAGGGATGGAGATTGCGTGAAAATGGGAGAGCTGAGATACACGCAGTTATATTAGTGTGTAACTGACGTGCAAGAGCGCCATACTAGGATAATAAAATTGGAGAATATACAATGCGAATTAATCGAAATATCAATGTAGCACTGAGACGCCTATCGGTTGTTGTCCCGCTTTTGGCTATTTGTTTTTGCGTACTGGAAGCAGATGCGCAGGTGTTTGACACACGAAAGAACTTGGGAGAGATATCCTTCGGTGAAGGTATCGGAAGACGTGCCATAGACATTCTTGAAAGAAGGCCAGGCGCAGGTAAAAGAGAAGCTATGGACACTATAGTATCAAAGTTTACAGATTCAAACGATGCAGTTACAACACGTGGTGAAATCGAAGAAACAAGGCAAAGCCGAAATAAGCTATTCGTAAGAGGTAAGGGATGGAACCTTATTGTCGAAGACGATGGCACGCACGTTACTTATGCAAATGAGAACTACCATATAAATGCCAAAGAAGCGTACGGAGAATGTCTGGTCAATGACGAATCTCAACTTGAGAGTATTGCGCGGAATTTCATTCTCACTAATCTTGATGGGATTATCGAGTTGGGAGAGAATGAAAGAATCGTTCCATTTGGCCTTCAGGTCGAACAGCTAAGAGTTAGAGATGATGATGGAATCATTTCAGATAAGAACCTTGGGTATGCAGTTACATTCACCAGGGTTATTGACGATATCATAGTTGTTGGAAAAGGGTCAAAGATAACTGTGTATTTATCCACAGACGGTTCTCCGTATGCATTTGAATATGATTGGCCTGAATATTACGCCATAGGAGAGTCACAGGAAGTTCTGGGCATTACCAAGGTTTGGGAAAGGGTAGATAGGTACACAGAGAATATTCTCGGATTGGCTTCTGTTTCGTTTGAGAAATTTGAGTGTGGATACTATGACGGTGGATCTGACGATATGAGTGATCCCCAGATCATTCAGTCTGCATGCTACTTATTCATAAATGGATCTGACGAATATAGATATACTCTGGCAATAGCTCATCCAATTCCCGTAGGATCGAACGTATACAATGATGAAAGATGGAGTCAATCTACTCCTGAAGTATTGATGTTCTATGAGTAGATATGTTTATAGATAGAGCATAACCAGGATGTAGAGAATAATGTTGATCTGACAATTGTATGCTTGTAGAATTGAAATGCCTTTTGAATGAAAAAAGGAAAAACTCTTTAGTGCTGTCTACAAGAATGGAATTGGTGTTTGCGTTTACAATAGGAGGCACTTATCATGACGATCAAGGTGATTGGTCAGATGTCAGCTATACTGATTATTTTGGCAATGCTAAATAATCACGCAAAATCAGAAGACTGCAAGGGAGGAAAGAACAACATCCTGCTAGTTGTTGATGAGGAGCAGAAAAATTCCGACACAGTTTCCCCAGATAAGCCGGTGATAGGCTCAGTTGAGGTAATAAGGGGTGAGGACGTAACAGGTACGCTTTGTGTATCAGTCGGAATGCTAGGCTTCAAACTTATTGAGGCTAGGGACAATATGACTTTGCAGGATTCAATGGGATTTTATGTAGAATTGGTATCTGGTGATGATCCAAAGAGAGTATCTACATACAACGAAGAAGGTCCGATAATGGCAGAAGAAGGAACGCTATGGGTGAACTTTGGGGATGACAGGACTAAACCCATCGACTTTACTTTCAGAATTGCATCTGTCGATCAGGCTGGTAACGTAGGTGAGTGGTCATCTCCGATAAAGGTAACTCATCCAGGCATCAAAGCAAACAAAGATGGAGGGGGATGCTCTTCAGTAGCGACTAGTGACCGTTCTATAATCCTATTGATGCTAGTTCTAATTGTAGCGATCTACTGGAGACGAAGGAACATTTGGAATCAACTGTAGAGATCAGAAACAACTATCGCACGTCCACAGGCGTTGACTCTAGCCTTGAGTGAAATGGGAAAGTACCAGTAAGTGGTGCGATATCATTTCCTCTATAACCCTTTATCAGATATCCTTCTCCATTATAATCTGGGCCACTCCCGGTGAATATACTATCCAAATCAACAGCGCGACAAAGGAAGTTGTATGCTGGTAATAAATGAGACTGTAGTGCTAGACTATCACTCGCCCATAATCCAAACTCACTTAAATCAAGCATAACTGCAAAATCAGTTCTCAGTGAAGCTGTTTTATAAATAAGCCTCGATACAGCTTCGTTACTGCCAATTGTCTCAACCTGCGGGCCAACTTCCTTGATATCACGCCAAAGCTTGATGAATCCACTCACATCTCCATTGATATCAACAGTTATTTCAATTTTAGATCCCGGACCAATTACCGGAATGCCATCAATAATTCTCTTGTAAACAACTGTTTTATCAATTATGAACTCATAAAGAACTTTGCCACCAGCTTCACCAACTTTAGCATGTGTCCTCTTAATTCTGTCAAATACAACCTGTGAAATGTCGACGTTACCATGTTCACCAAGAAACGTATCAGCGATGCTCCTAATGTGGATATCATCAATATCCCAATCGACACCATCATACATTCTCTTGTGCCACCTATCTAAATTTACAGCTATTTCTCTTCCAGAGTCTTTGCTGACAGCGAAGAACCATGGGTTTTCATCAGTACGTTGTGCAAAGAACGATGATTCCTCTTCTTCTACCTCTGTCAGAGATAGATTTCTGTATCCTAGTCTATTTGCCAATTCAAGGACAGAATTCTTTGAGATGTCAGGCATCATAAGAACATATGAATTCATTCTTTGAGGATCGTCAGAAATAAACGAACTCTCAATGTTTCCATCAATAATAAATACTGCTCGAGCAGCCTCAATGGCGCTAGTATTTTCTATCGCTGATACCTTCTTTGAGGCTTGAGATTCTATTGGCTCTATATCACGGCAACCTGTTACATAGATTAGGGATATTACCAGAAATGAAAAGGTATTCCTAAGTCCTAGATAATTACTATGAAGTGATATCATTGTTTTTCTCCAATTGTATTTGCGTGAAGTCATTAAGTTGAGCGCTATAATGATTAGTCTTGCCATATCATTGCGTAATACTGGTTTGAGTTTGGATCATGGTATATATAGTAGGGAGACACCCAATATCTTTCGTAATTCACACGAGCCAATGCTTCTGAAGCTTGTAGGAAGTTCAAACACCCTTTCTCCGGATACGCTAACGATCTCTGAATTCCAATATGGCATGTTACCACAGG
>Ga0272442_10003291_pt1 | contig 22778 bp, 18 predicted proteins | sample SSMForm2O_FD_200262 | JGI IMG/M metagenome (GOLD analysis project Ga0272442, IMG submission 200262) | Marine sediment archaeal communities from Little Sippewissett salt marsh, Falmouth, MA, United States - SSM-Form-2O | ecosystem: Environmental > Aquatic > Marine > Wetlands > Sediment ...
TGAGATAATACTTCCTGCCCAGGATCTGAATTTCAACAGTCTGCATCGATATTTATAAATGACCAACCTTGCTGATAACTTCATCAAGTTGATCAATCGCTTTCTTGTTAGAATTATCGATTTTTAAGATTCTCGTTTTCAGGTTCTCATAATTTACCCTGACATTTTCTAATTCAAAAGTCTGTTTTTCAAGCTCTTCTTCATATCTCCTGAGCTCAACAGACTTATGATCGACTGATTTCTTTAGTGAATCATTTTCTTCTTTCAGGGTGTCTCTTTCTATTCTCACCTTCTCGATCTCGGTCTTGTATTTTAGATATTTATCAACTAACTGGCTTATTTTATTAACCAAATCTATTGATCTATCCTCCATCAATTTACCTCATTTCAACCCCGAAATCCTGTTTCAGTTTATTTAATATTTTTTGAATAATATCATTGATATAATCATCAGTCAAGGTTTTTGTATGAGAGCCAAAGATGATCTTGAAGGTTAAACTGCGATAGCCCTTTTTTATATTCTTACCTTGGTACTGGTCGTAAAGGATTACATCTTTGATTATAGCTCTGTTAGTTTGATAAATCGTTTCCTCGATTTCAGTTAATTTCACACTCTGTTTAACGACAAAAGACAGATCTCTCAAGACAGGAGGAAATTTGGGAATATCTTTGAATTCAGGATCAGAAAAAGTTGCTAAATCCATAATCCTTTCCAAATCAAGATCCAGAATATACAAGGGACTTTCGATCTCAAATTCTGCTGCAATCTTTGGATCGATCTTACCCAAACTAGCAATCTTATTTTTTCGGTAATAAACATCAGCTGCGATTCCCTTCTGGTAAAATGGTTCTGTAGAGTTTTGAAAAACAAGTTGTTTGAGATCAAAATTACCCATAATACTTTCCACTATTCCTTTCACATCGAAGAAATCAACATCTCGAGATTGTTCCTGCCAATAAACCGGATTATATCTACCGGTCAATAACGCTGTTAAATGCAGATCTTCTTGAGCCAGTTTCTGATCCTTCCTGGTAAAGATTTTTGCCATTTCAAATACTTTAAGGTTTTTCTGCCCGTGGTTTATATTGAAATTCGTATTAACCAAAAGATCAGGTAAAAGCATTGAACGCATAATTGAAAAACTCGTACCCAGGGGATTTTTTAATTTAGCAAAGTTTCTTCGGTCATCTTTCTCATCGATTTTCAATTTATCCAGAGACTTAGGGTCACCAAAATTCCAGTTTACCAATTCCGAAAACCCATAATTCACCAAGATATCTTTCAATTTTCTTTTAGCATAAAAACGCTCCCGATTCATGATATTCTGGGTTTTCATATAGGAACCTACATTGTTGTAACCATGTAACCTGATTAATTCTTCGATTAAATCAACTTCTCTAGTTAAATCCTTTCTGAAATGCGGAATTGAGAAATACAATTTATCTGCTTCTCTTTTCTGAAACACTAATTCTAACCTGGATAAATAATCAATAATCTGTTTTTCGTCCAATTGCAATCTCAGAAGTTGATTGACTCTTGATTTCCTGAGGGATATTATCTGTTGTTTCCACGGAACAGGATAAGAATCCAATTTATTTCGCAGCAACTCTCCCCCTGCAAGATCAAGGATCAATTGACAAGCTCTCCTGCTTACTTCATCGGCAGTTTCATTTGAGATGTCTCTTTCGAATCGGTAAGACGAATCGGTTATTATTCCAAGTCTGCCAGAAGTTTTTCTTATTGTAGAATATAAAAAATTTGCTGCTTCGATGACTATATCTTTGGTCTCGGTAGAGATCTGAGAATTTTCACCTCCAATGATACCAGCCAGAGCGATCCCTTTCTTATTATCCGCTATTAGAAGATCGTTGTTATCCAGTTTATGTGTTTCTTCATCCAGAGCTTTAAAAAACTCCTTATCTTCTGCTCTTCTTACTAAGATCTTATGATCTCCAATAAGGCTGTAATCAAAGGCATGCAAAGGATGTCCATATTCCATCATAACAAAATTGGTAACATCAACCACGTTATTGATCGGTCTTAGACCTACCGCAATTAAATACCTTTTTAGCCATTCAGGTGATTCTTTGATCTCGACTCCCCTAATCATTCTGGCTGTATAGCGAGTACAAAATTCCGGGGCTTTGTTTTCAAGGATTAAAAAGTTGGTTATGTCTGTCCTACCCTCAGTCAATTTGATTTTGGGAGGCTGAAATTTCTTACCAAGCATAGCAGCAATGTCCCGAGCTACTCCTATCATTCCTAGGAGATCAGGTCGATTGGGTGTAATCTCGACTTCATAAACTGTATCCTTCAGATCAAGATAGGATGCAAGGTTCAACCCTAATGGTGCATTTTCTGGTAAGATCATGATACCTTTATGATCTTCGGAAATAGCAAGTTCTTTTTCGGAGCAAAGCATTCCAAATGATTCTATCCCGCGCAGTTTAACTTTTTTTATCTTAAAATCACCCAATTTACTTCCAACAGGTGCCAAAGCAACTTTCTTACCAACTTCACAATTAGGAGCACCACAGATCACTTGTAAAGAGCTTGCACCATCATTAACCTGGCAAACAGCTAAATGATCTGCGTTGGGATGTTGATCTTTTTTCTCGATCAGGGCAACTTTGATTTGATCTAATTGTTCTCCGATCCTTTCGATCGACTCTACCTCGATCCCACCAAATGTCATCTTTTCTGCTAATTCTTCCGGTGAAATATCAACATCTAAATATTCTTTCAACCAATTATAGCTGACTTTCATAATACTTCCAATTTTTCTGCTAAATTTATTAAATATATCAGAACTGTCTTAAAAATCTTATATCATTTTCAAACAGAAGCCTCATATCAGGGATCTTGTATTTCAACATTGCGATGCGATCTATACCAAGACCAAAAGCATAACCGGTGTATTTCTCCGAATCTATCTTCAACATATCGAAAACATTTGGATCCACCATTCCAGCACCACCCATTTCCAGCCAACCGCTTCCCTTACAAAGATTACACCCTTTTCCATGACATTTGACACATAGTATGTCTATCTCAGCGCTGGGTTCGGTGAAAGGAAAGAAATGAGGTCTAATCCTGGAATCGATCTCAGTTCCGAACATTTTTTTCACAAAAATATTTAATATATCTCTCAAATTTGTAAAATCGATCCCCTCATCAACTACCAATGCCTCTACCTGATGGAACATTGGAGAATGAGAAGCATCGTTCTCATTGCGATAACAACTTCCAGGTGATATGATTCTAATCGGTGGTTTAAATTTCTGCATAACCCTGATCTGAACAGTTGAAGTTTGAGTACGTAGCAAAACATCATTATCAAGATAAAATGTGTCTGACAGATCCCGAGCTGGGTGATCCTGAGGTGTATTCAAGGCATCAAAATTATGGAATTCATCTTCCACATCAGGTCCTTCGGCAACATCAAATCCCAGCGAAATAAAAATATCCTCGATCTCATGCCACACTTTTGTAATGGGATGTAAACTCCCTTTCAAAGGAGTTCTACCTGGCATTGTTATATCAATTGTTTCCTGATCCAGGGTTTTGTTGTATTCCAAGTTCTTGATATGATCTTCCTGTTCTAACAGTAATTTCATAATTTTGTTTTTGAAATCGTTAAGAAGCTTACCAGCTTGAGGCTTATCTGCTGGTGGAAGTGAACCCAATGATTTCATCAGATTCATCAACTTACTTTTTTTACCCAGATATCTGGATTTCAATTGCTGTAATTGATTCAGATCCTCAGCTTCAGCAACCTTACTTTGAGCGGAAACATAAATTCCTTGTAATTCTTCTTTCACTGCTCAGATCCTGTTCAATTATGTTTTTTTGCCAATTCACAAAGTTCTGTAAAAGCTTTTGTGTCCTTGAATGCGAGATGAGCCAGAATCTTCCTATCAATACCAACATCGGCTTTTTTTAGACCGTTGATCAATTTACTATAAGTCAAACCATTCATCCTGGCTGCTGCATTGATTCTGGTTATCCAGAGTTTGCGAAATTCTCTTTTACGAACCTTTCTATCTCTGTATGAATACTGCCAGGCTTTTTCTACGGCTTGGCGAGCTGTTCTGTATAATTTGCTTCTACCACCGACATAACCTTTGGCGGCTTTCAGAATTTTTTTCTTTCTTTTTTTATGAGCTACATTATTAACCGAACGTGACATTATTTCTCCTTTGATCCCCTTTAAATACCAAGCATACGTTTCATTCTTGCTTCATCATTTTTGTGTACGAGATCTGCTTTTCTCAAATTTCGTTTTTTTTTAGCACTTTTTTTGGTTAAAATATGACCTGCATAAGCATGAGATCTCTTCAGTTTTCCTTTGGCTGTAACTTTAAATCGTTTCGCTACGGCCTTTCTTGTTTTCATTTTTGGCATCATTCCTCCCATCTATAATAACATTACTAATCAATTATAATTATTTCAGGACGCAATTTTAGACTCACTTGATTTCTTATCAGCATTGTCCTGTTTTTCGATGATCGAATCTATATCTTTTCGGGGAGCCACAATCGTGAATATTGTTCTCCCTTCGCTCTGTGGTTTAGTATCAACTTCCGCTAGATCCTTAAGTTCTTCCACCAGTCTCTGAAGTAATTCAAATCCAATCTCTTTATGAGCTAATTGTCTGCCCCTGAAACGTACTGTCAGTTTGACCTTATTCTTCTGTTTCAAAAACTTGATAGCATTGTTTTTCTTGAAATTGTAGTCATGTTCCTCGGTGTTAGGACCAAACTTAATTTCCTTGGTTTGAACAACATGCTGTTTTTTTCTGGATTCCCGGAGTTTTCTCTCTTTCTGGTAGTGATAATGTCCAAAATTCATGATTTTACATACAGGTGGTTTAGCATTAGGTGATACTTCAACCAGATCAAGCCCTGCGTTTTCAGCTGTCTTCAAAGCCTCGGATATTGTTACTATTCCTAACTGTTCACCTTTTTCCGAAATCAGGCGAACTCTAGGAACCTTTATCTGTTCATTAATTTTTTCTTTAGGTACAACTGGTTTTGTTTTTGCTTTTCCTCTACTTCTCCAGCCCAAATAACCTCCTTTTTTTTAAATAAAAAAGCGGATGGAATCCACCCGCTCAATTAATATTTATATCTCGTTAACAATAAAAACCTTACCAGTATTCCATAGCTAGAAACCGTAAGGTAGAAGCGGGTAGCTTCTTTTCCCTTTCCATTTTCAAACGAAAGCAGAAAAAAAAAATCCCGGAACATCGTCAAGAATTTTATCATTTTAGCTTAACAACCAATCTATTCTCAACAGTGATACTTTTTCGAATTCACTGTTTCTGTTATATTCTCTTTGAGAAAAAACTTGCCAATAATTATTATTCTAATATATACTGGATTGTATTAATGTAAATGGAGGTAAAAAATGAAAAATCCCAGAAATCTTGCTTTGACAGTTTTTATTATCGTTCTCTTTATTTCAGCCATCAGTGTTGCTAATATCATTCACAGCACCCGCAACAATAATTTCGAGAGTTTTGCCGAGGGTTTGGAGTGTAGTGGTCAGGGTAATATTATGCCCCAATCCTTCGATACCGATCTAATCGCACCGGTCGCACCTGATGATACTCAGGACCTATTCTGCAGCGGACAGGGTGGAATTGCTCCTCGACCTTGGGATGATGATGATAAAGATGGAGATTAAAGAGAAATAAAATTTAAGTTATGATATCCTTCTCCCTCGAATATGCTACAACAGCTTTGCATGTTGTTAATCTTTGCGGCTGGTGCTTTCTTTATAAAAAGATCCCACTAAAGGATCAGAATAGGTTCGTCGTTCGTTATTTCGTGATATTTTTCGGCTTAATGATCATCTGGAATCTCTTTATGTACGCCAGCAAAAGGTCACCAGTAGTTTATATCATTTTCTGGTCTATTGTAAGTATTTTTGAACTATTTTATGTTCTCACTGTTATTTTTGTCTTAGCAAAAGCGAGAAAGAATTATTCAGAACTTTACATCATAATCATATCCATTCTGGCCATACCAATAATCTTATCAGCACTGCTATCATACACCAACAGAAGTTACAATCCGGTGAATGCTTCAGATTTTTACAACAGTATTCTGCTTATTCTTGGTTCTATCCTGATATTACGAAGTGTTATAAATTGCCATCCCTTCGTAGATAATATCGAATCTTTCTTTATTTTCTCAGGATTCATACTTTATTTCGGATTGCATATATTAGCCAGTAATGCTCTTTCAATAGATTTTCTGCAGAAATTCAATTTCGCTACTTACGCCAGTTTTATAAGCCTGTTATACTGGTTCGGGAGTATATTTTTAATATGGAATTTCAGGTCCAAACATTCGTCCTGATTTCTTCGATATTTCTGGTTGTTTTTATTTTACTTACCGTTTATTTGATAACTATATTAAAACTTAACGACATCAAATTGAAGAAATCGGAAGAAAAGTTAAGAGAATTGAATTTTCTTCTTGCTGATAAAGTTAAATCTAGAACCAAAGAGCTCAATGAATCGGAAAAAAAATATCGCTTGCTTTACGAACAGCATCGAGAAGTCCTCGAGAATTCTCCGGCTGGCATTATCCAGATCGATAACGAACTTGTCATCCGCTATGCCAATCCTGAGATGAATTTTATCCTCGGTCATACTTCAGAAAGATATCTCACTATCAAAGATAAACCTGTAAAAGAGCTAGGAATATTCCAAAATGAAGAATTGGATAACTTTTTCAAAGATCTGCAAAAAGGATTCGAGATTTCGGAAGAGATAGATTTCATTGCTAGAAACAAAAAAAATGTCACTGCAATCCTGCATGGAGTACCATTGCTGGAAAACGGAAATTTTAATGGTGCTGTAATCATGATAAATGACATCACAGAACTTAAGGATGCCCAGGATCAGATCAGGAATTCCCTGGTAGAAAAAGAGCTCTTACTCAAAGAGATTAATCACAGAGTTAAAAATAATATGCAGATAATTTCCAGTATGATGAAATTACAGTTGAATTTTATCAAAGATAATAATGCCTTACGATTATCGAAAAACAGTCTTGATCGAGTAAAAACTATGGCTCTGGTTCATGAAAAACTCTACCAGTCCGAAGATCTTGCTCAAATCAATTTTGGGAATTATATTCGAAGTCTTGTCATCTATCTGTATGGATCTTATAATCTCAAACCATCTGCTATAAAGATGAATATCAATATTGATGATATTTTCATGGATATCAATACGGCAATCCCTTGTGGCTTAATCGTTAATGAACTGGTATCGAATTCGATGAAACATGCCTTTCCTGATCAAAAACAGGGCGAGATTGAAATCACCCTGAAAAGAGATATAGAAGGACAAAACTATCTTGTTATCTCCGATAACGGAATTGGATTTCCCGATGATTTTGACGTAGAAAAATCCGACACTCTCGGTCTACAATTACTTCATACTCTGGTTACTCAACTACATGGTAAACTGAAATTTGATCAATCAGATAAGACAAAATTTATTATTCAATTCCAAGACCTGCGTTTAAACACCTTTAAAAAAGTTGATAACTAACTGGATTTATTGGGTTTGAATGCTTGAATATGTTCTAAGTTTAAAAAAACTTACCTGCCTGATTTTAATCTCACTTTTTTTCCCTTGCTGGTGTATAGTAAAAATACCATTTTCCAATATTAAACCTCTAAGTGAAGACTTTTCTCCTTTATCAGACTTTCGCAGGGTAGTTCCCTACGATTCGGTTTCTTCTCCTGTTGAAATTGAAGCCAGTTTATGGCATAATCGGGAAAATCTTTATCTTGAGATCGAAACTGGAGTAAAACCAAAACTTAATCCCGGAACTTTCACAGCTGACGATGCCCGTCCTGAAGCTGATTATTTACGACTGCAAATTATTACAGATGTAAAAAACCACTATTCTTATTCTTTTTATTTTTATCCTCTTGGTAACAGGTTCGATGCTATTCGTAAAAGCGACTTCAGCATCGATAAATACTGGAACAGTGCTTATAATTATGAATCGGATTTTAATGACTCTCTTTGGACGATCTCGGCCAGGATACCCTTTCGTGATCTAAGATTTTTCGCCCACCCACCTTATAACTGGAAGATTATCTTAACCAGATACATCAGTAAAACCGACGAATCTTACTCAATGCCTGCTTTGAATACAAAACTTGGACTTGATTATTTCCAGAAAGCATTGGATATAACTATCGAGCAGAAGATTGAAAAAGGTAATCTTCTAAAATTCAAACCCTATTGCTTCTACGGATATGATTATCAAACTGAAAAGCACGAATTGGAACTGAACAATCTTGGACTTGACATTCAATTCCTGCCAGGACCGGCTTCCAGCGTTAAGTTGAGCTTGAATCCAGATTATACCGATATCCCTCCCGACGATGAGATAGCTACTTTCAATCTTAAATACGAACCTGTTTACCCTGAGAGTAGATTTTTTTTCATTGAAGATATGAATGTTTTCGGAGTTGATTATAACACCTTTTACACTAGAAAAATTATCAAGCCCTTATATGCTTTTAAAATCACGGCAAATACCAAGAAATACTCCTGGGGAGTTTTGTCTGCCCTGGAAAACAGCGATCTCGCTTCGGATAAAGACTTTTTTAATATCCTAGCTTTCAATCCTACCGGTGAGACCTATCGGATTAACTCTATAATCCTGAGTAGGTTTGATCAAGAGCACCATAATGAAGTTCTAATCCTGGCACCTGAATTGGAAATCTTGAAACACAATTATATCTACTGTGATGCGAGATTATCTTACTCGGACTGTTCAGAGAAAAGCAAAAATGGCTATCATGGATTCTTAGGTTATGAACACTTATCAAGATTCTTCCAGTTGAAAATGCAGATCCAGCAAATGAGCCCGAATTATCATCTCTCCATGGGCAAAATCTATGAAGATGATTTCTATGGTTGGACCTTGGAATCAAGCAAAATCGTTGAATTCAATCGAAAAATATTCAGAGAAATGGTCTTGGATCTATATTTGAGCGAAGAGATTGACAATTCCAGTTCCAGTTTGCTGGAGAGAATCTTTGATGCAAATCTGCATTTTGAACTAGATTATCACCTGGATTTAGCTTTTAACTTCAAACAGGTTAGAGAACTTTACGAAGATAAATATTTTACCAAACAAAGGTTGGGTATCAATTGCAATTGGGATTATCTCAAATGGTTACATGTTTATTTCGGAGCTAATGCAATCAGATCACTTATCTATTCACTTTCACAGACAGAATCAGGGACTTACTGGCAAATAGGTTTAAAAGGTAATATCGGATATTATTTTGAATATGATCTCGCTCTGGACGCTGAAATCTATTCCGATATGCCAGTCCATCCAAGTGTAAGTGATCACTATCTCTATTTCAACGGTGATCTTATTGTGAATTTATCGAATAAGATATCATTAACCAGCGGATTTAGGGTTTCTGATCAAAAGTATTACCAATACGGAGATCACAGAGGTATTTTTTTCAATCTCCGTTTTAAAATGTATCCAGAAAGTAACATTTTTCTTGGATTTAAGAAATCCCAGAACGAAATATATCAAAAAATAACGACAGATTACGAACAAATATTCTTGAAAATTACTCACACCTTTTAAGAATAGTTAACAGAAATAAATAAGCTATTAAACCTTAAAAAATCAATTGACACTCAAACTGCATTTAGAAAAAGTCCCCAAAAATTAGTACTTTTTTGAAGGAGCTTTTTATTTATGTTAAAGAATAAAAATGCTATCGATCAAATAATCAACAAATATGCCGGAAAAAAGGGTGCATTGATTCCACTTCTTCAAGAAATTCAGAATCTGGAAAAATATTTAGCCAAAGATACGATGCGTTATATTTCGGAGAAAACAGGGACAAAGTTAGCCCAAATTTACGGAGTAGCAACCTTCTACACCATGTTCCGGTTAAAACCTCAAGGGAAACACGTTATCAGATTGTGCAAGGGGACTGCTTGTCACGTTTCAGGAGCAGATGGGATTTTAAAAGCTCTTCGTTCCGAACTCAATTTGGAAGAGGGCAAAGATACAACCAAGGATGGATTGTTCACGGTTATGGTCGTAGCCTGTCTTGGCTGCTGCAGCCTTGCCCCGGTTATCATGGTAGATAATAATACTTATGGAAAGCTTACTCCCGAAAAGATCGGTGGAATTTTAAAAAAGTATAATTAAGGGGGACGAAGTTGGGTTTTACTATCAAGGTAGGATTAGCCAGTTGTGGTCTTGCAGCCGGGGCAGGAGATGTTTATGAGGCAATTGAAAAATATCTGTTAACAACCGATCATGATATAAAATTGAGAAAAACAGCCTGTATCGGAATGTGTTTTGCAGAACCACTAGTGGAATTTGTTTCTGAGAATAATGATAATATAACCTACGGAAGAGTTCAACCTGAAAAAATCAGCAAATTGATCGAAGCTTACGCAAAGGGAAAACCTGTTAATGAAAATATAATCCTAGCAACTAATCTAAAAGGTTCAGAGACGGAAAACTTCGAATCCCAAACTAGGATCGCCCTTCGAAATTGCGGAATAATTGATCCGGTTTCCTTAGAAGATTATCTAAGTAGAAAAGGTTATCAAGCAATCGAAAAAGTATTAACCAAAATGAGTCCCGAGGACGTGATAAAAGAAATCACAGTATCTGGATTGAGAGGCAGGGGGGGAGCTGGATTTCCAACAGGTTTGAAATGGAAATTCGCAAATCGTGCTAAGAATAAAAAGAAATATGCTATTTGTAACGCTGATGAAGGTGATCCTGGCGCTTTTATGGATCGTAGCGTTCTGGAAGGTGATCCCCATAGTATTATAGAAGGAATGATTATTTGTGCTTACGCGATTGGAGCTGATGAAGGTTATATCTACTGCAGGGCTGAATATCCACTTGCGATTAAACATTTGAAGTATGCTATTGATGCTGCAACCAAAGCTGGATATCTGGGAAAAAATATCTTTAACACAGATTTTTCCTTCAGGATCCATATCAAAGAAGGAGCGGGTGCTTTTGTCTGTGGAGAGGAAACTGCCTTGATGGCATCCATCGAAGGAGAACGAGGAATGCCCAGGATAAGACCCCCCTATCCGGCTCAAGCGGGTTTGTGGGGATATCCCACCAACATCAATAATGTAGAAACCTATGCCAATGTATCCTGGATAATCCTAAATGGTGCAGATGCATACAATAAATTCGGAACCGATAAAAGCAAAGGTACCAAGGTCTTCGCACTCGCAGGTAAGATTAAGAACAGTGGTTTGATAGAAGTTCCCATGGGAATGACCTTGCGAGATGTGATTTATAAAGTTGGTGGAGGAATGCTTACAGAGAAACCTTTCAAAGGTGTCCAGCTTGGTGGTCCATCAGGAGGTTGCCTGCCGGAGTCTTTGCTTGATACACCAGTGGACTACGATTCTATCAATAAAACCGGTGCAATCATGGGATCAGGTGGTATGGTGGTTATGGACACCTCCACTTGTATGGTAGATGTAGCAAAATTCTTCCTCGAATTCACCCAGAAGGAATCCTGCGGTAAATGTACTTTTTGTCGAATCGGTACTAAGAGAATGCTGGAAATACTCACCAGAATTACTCAAGGTAAGGGTAAGATGGAAGATCTGGAAACACTGGAAATGCTTGCAGAAAACATAATACAAGGTTCCCTATGCGGTCTTGGGCAAACTGCTCCCAATCCTGTTCTTACTACATTAAAATATTTCAGGGATGAATATGTTACCCATATAAAAGATAAAAAATGTCCCGCAGGGGTTTGTACAAACCTTTTGAAATATGAAATTGATCCGGAAAAATGTGTGGGTTGCACTGCCTGTGCTAGAAAATGCCCGGTTAATTGTATTTCAGGAGAGTTAAAAAATGTACACGTTATAGATCAGGAAAAGTGCATAAAATGTGGTTCCTGTTACGATACTTGCAAATTCGATGCAATCACAAAATCATAAAAGGATGCCTGAATGATTACAATTAAATTGAACGATAAAGAAGTAAAAACCGACTCAGGTAAAACGATTTTAGAAGTTGCTGAAGAAAACGGAATTGAAATACCTACCCTTTGTCATGATAGAGAATTGAATCCTTTCGGTTCCTGCTGGGTTTGTGCTGTCAAAGTTAAGGATCGTAAAGGTTTTGTTACCGCCTGTGGTACTCAGGTCATAGATGGTATGGAGATCATTACGGATTCACCTGAGGTTCATAATGCCAGGAAAATGGCTCTGGAATTACTTCTTTCAGACCATTATGCTGATTGTGAAGCACCCTGCAAAATAGCCTGCCCCGATCATGTGGACGTTCAGACCTACGTCTCTCTGATCGCGAATGGACAATACCACGAAGCTGTCAAAGTTATCAAAGAAAACCTTCCTATGCCTCTTTCGATTGGTCGGGTCTGCCCCGCTTTTTGTGAAGAAGAATGTCGTCGAACAATCGTAGAAGAACCTGTTGCCATTCGGCAGTTGAAAAGGTTTGCTGCTGATTTTGATCTCAATGATACATGGTCTTACGTCCCAGAAAAAGAAACCGATAAAAAAGAAAATATAGCTATCGTAGGAGCAGGTCCTTCCGGACTTACTTGCGGTTATTATCTAAGTAATAAAGGTTACAAGGTTACTGTTTACGAAGCTTCCGAGAAACCTGGGGGTTGGTTGAGATATGGGATCCCGGAATATCGACTCACTAAGAAAATCTTAGATGAAGAGATCAAATTGATGTGTAAAAATGGCATGGAGATCAAAACAGGTATTTTTGTCGGGAAAGATATAACTCTTAAACAGCTCTGTAAAGATCATAACGCGGTTTATTTGGCTCTGGGAGCTCAAAATGCTGTTCCAATGAAAATAAAAGGTAGCGACTCCAAAGATTGTTTCCTGGGTGTTGATTTCTTGAAAGATTTCGTTCTTGGTAATAAACCCAAAGTAGGTAAAAAAGTAGCAGTTGTAGGTGGGGGTAATACTGCTATTGATTGTGCTAGAACCGCTAAAAGAATGGGTTCTGAAGTTACAATCGTCTACAGAAGAACCAGGAAAGAAATGCCAGCTGAAGCTTATGAGGTTGATGCAGCTGAATTAGAGGGAATCAATTTCCATTTTCTTACAAATCCGATTGAATTAATTCTCAAAAAGGGGAAATTGAGTTCGGTAAAAATGGAAAAAATGAAACTAGGTAAACCTGATAACAGTGGGCGTCGAAGACCTGAACCAACAGGTGAATTTTTCGATGAAGAATACGACACAATCATAGCCGCAATATCGCAAACACCTGAAGTTGGATTTTTAGTTGAAGAAGAAAATAAGGTTGATGGACAAGAATTAGCACTCACTCGTTGGTCAACAGTTGAAGTTGATGAGAAAAACATGTATGCCGGATATGCTAATATCTTTGCCGGTGGTGATTTCAGAAGAGGTCCGGCAACAGCGATTGAAGCTATTGCCGATGGTAGAATAGCAGCTTTAGCAATTGATAGGTTTCTTAAAGGAAAATCAAAGGATAAAAAGGTCCCAGAATTTGATTCTAAAAAAGAAAAGAAACTAAAGGATATCGATCCCACTCATTTTAAGCAATATCCTAGGATAAAAAGATTCAAGATGCCAGAGTTGAATCCTGAATCTAGGAATACTAATTTCAAAGAAGTCGAGCTGGGTTTTTCGGAAGCGGATGCTCAAGCGGAAGCAGATCGTTGCCTTGAATGCGGATGTCAGGTAAATTCTACCTGCAAACTAAGAAAATACGCTACCGAGTACGGTATTAATCTGGAACTATTTCTGGGTAACAAGAATAAACATCCGATCGACCATAGTCACCCATTCATTCAAAGAGATCCTAATAAATGTATCAAATGTGGAAGATGCGTACGAATATGCGCTGAGGTTCAGGGCCCGGGAGTTCTAGGTTATATTTATCGTGGTTTCAGTAGTTACGTAGCACCTGAATTTGGTGAATCTCTCCTGAACACGACTTGCGAATCATGCGGCAAATGTATCGAGGTTTGTCCTGTCGGAGCCTTATTACCTAAAAACATTAATCATAAACTCAATCCTTATTCCCTCGAAAAAGTCACCCAGAATTGTGGTCTTTGTGGAACTGGTTGTAAAATAGATGTTCACGTTCAAGATGAGAAAGTAGCATTTATAAACCCAGCAGAGAATCACGGATTTAACGATCGTAACCTCTGTTTTTCTGGGAAATTCGGTTGGCAGATGCTTGAGGATGAAGAACGGATAAAAAATATCTACCTGCGGAATGAAGATGAACTTGAGAAAAAAGAATCTGATTGGGAAAAGATAACTGATCTTGAAAAACTTAGGATTCTGATAAGTGAAAAACTGGAGAAATCTGTGACAAAAAAAATCTATATTTCTCCAATTGTCTCAAATGAAGAAATTCTGATGATGAAACAGGTTGCTAAGAATATTGAAGCCGATTTTGGTACTCTCTCCTACGAAAATAGTTTTTTAGATGAACTATTTAAAACTAACCTTTACTCTAAAACCTATGAAGAATTGGAAGATGCAGAAGTAATATTTATTGTTGGAAAGATCAGTCATACTCTGAAGATATTAGCTCGTAATGAGCAACGGAAAGGGAAAAAACTGATCATTGTCACTAATGAAAAAAAAGAATTCAATCATTTCGCTGATGAGCTTTTTGATGAATATCCAATTCTTGAAACTATGGAAAAAATCGTTGAAAACTTATATGATGATCAGGAAACAGGGATCGATGAGGTAGAAGATGATCCTGTTAAGACAGATAAACCTATACCAATCGAACTCGAACTTCCCTCCAAGACACTTTTTCTATATAGCCAAGAGTATATCAGTGAAGAATCAGCCTGGAATATCTGGTTGCTTGCTTCCCTGGTCTGTGATTTTTCCAGAGGATCAGGAGTTCTAACTACATCGGAATATGCTAATTTAAGAGGTCTGAGAGAATTTAATGTAAAACCCATAAAATCTCATAACTCAGATTTTGTGCTTCTCTATCAGGAACATCCCTGTGAAGATCAAAAAAAATTGCTACGAAACAGCAAGTTCATCATCTCAGTGAATACCCATCTCGAGAAAAGTGATCCTGCTCATGTCGTTCTACCATCTCCTTCCTATCTTGAAATGAATGGCACAGCAATAGCTAATGATGGTAGAGTAATTGAGTTTAAAAATCCCAAAAAGTCTTTTATATTTCAAAAATTCCTTGATAATCTTTATTTGATGGGACTCTTAACTAAAGAACAAGCCAGAACTGAACACTGGGAAGAAATGGTTAGGGATGAATTAAAAAAGAAAAAACCACTTAAAACAATGACAGATAGTCAATTATATGACTACCTGAACAACATTGAAAAAGTCAATTACAATATACCCAAACTCAGCAGTATTCAGAAAAAGAGAATTGACGCTTTACGCAAATTAACGAAGCAAAATAAGAAACCTGTCTAATTTCAGATCTTATGAGATACATCGGAGCTCACGTCAGTGCATCCGGTGGAGTGGAGAACGCCCCTCTTAATGCAGCAAAGATAAGTGCTAACGCTTTCGCTTTATTTACCAAGAACCAAAGGCAATGGAAAGCACCTGACCTGACCAGATCCCATATTGTTGATTTCAAAAAAAATATGCAAAAACATGGATTTGATCCTGATTACGTTTTACCCCACGATAGTTATCTCATCAATCTAGGAAGCCCCGATAAAAACAAACTTAACCGATCAAGACAGGCATTTCTGGATGAGATGAAACGTTGTGAACAATTAGATCTTCGCTGCCTTAATTTTCATCCCGGCAGCAGTCTATACAAAATAAGCGATGAGCAGTGCCTTGATCTGATTACTGAATCGATAAACATAACTCTCAAAAATTCCGAAAAAGTAACAGCCGTAATAGAGAATACAGCTGGACAGGGTTCTAACCTGGGTTATAAATTCGAACATCTTGCTTATATTATACAGAGGATTGATGATAAAAATAGGATAGGCGTATGTCTTGACACATGCCATCTATTTGCAGCCGGTTATGATCTCAGAACAAATAAGAGTTTCAACAAGACTTTCAAAGAATTTGATCGAATTGTTGGATTCGAATATCTAAAAGGTATGCACCTGAATGACAGTAAAAAAAAACTTGCTAACAAAGTAGATCGTCATGCCAGTCTTGGCGAGGGATTTATAGGTTTAAAGCCTTTCAAAATGCTAATCAGGTCTGAGTTCTCATGCTCTATACCACTTATCCTGGAAACCCCTGATCCAAAGAAATGGGAAGCTGAAATTAGATTATTAAGATCCTTTGAATAAATATTATTCAAAATATCAATTAACCCAATTAATCAGAAGATCACTCACACACAGAATTTTTTTTAATTCGAATTAAGCTAATCTTTTGCACTGAATAATATAAAAAAACCGGGAAAACGAATTAATCTCCCCGGTTTTTTAAAGCAATATTGATTTTAATTTATCTGAAGCACTTCATTTATAGCTTTAATAAAAGTTTCCTTGGGAAGAGCTCCCATCGCCATTTGCGGTTTTCCTTCCTTGGGTATGAACAGAATTGAAGGTATACTTCTGATCCCGAAAGCTGACGCTAATTCCTGTTCTTGTTCTGTATTTACCTTGTATATATTTATTTTACCCTTGAATTCTTCAGATAACTCTTCCAATACCGGTGCAACCAATCGACATGGACCACACCAATCAGCATAAAAATCTATTATACTAGGTAATTCACCCTGAAAACTCCAGTCTCTGCTCTTCTCATAATCGAAAATTTTCTCTTTAAAAGATTCTTTGTTCAAGTGTTCCATTTTAACTCCCTTCGTTTTTTTATTTAAAAGTATAAATTTTGATTTATAAATGTCAAATATTAATTCTATTAAATGTTCGCTAAATATATTAATATAATTTTCTTGTCAGATTTCACATTATTAAATTTATTTCTTGTTGTCAGAATCAATTATTGAGGGAGGAAATAATGAGTTTCTATAAACAAGCATTAGACTTGGAAAAACAGACTTCTGAATATTATCAAAGTTTAAATCAGAGATGTTCAGATGAAGGTATAAAAAACATACTCAACATGTTGGCAAGAGATCATCAAAAACATCAGAATATATTCAAGGAAATGATAAACAGCAATTGTTCCGAGCAACCAAGCGGGAAAACATACCAAAAAATTGTGGAAATCTTTAAACAAATCAAAGCAAAAAAAACTCAATTCAATTGCAATCAAAAGCAAATCGAACTATATAAACATGGTCTGGATCTGATCAGGAAAAAATTGGATTTCTATCAGGATGGATTTAAAAATATCGATTGTGAAAAAGATAAAAACATTCTAAAACAAATTATCGAAGAAGAACAGAAACAAGTTTATGTATTTGAGGATATCATAGAAATGGTTAATCGAACTGAGACCTGGATCGAAAATGCTGAATTCTATCATTTCGAGGAATATTAAACATACGGAAAATTATGAAACCCATTTATCTGGATTATAATGCTACCACGCCTGTAGACAAAGAAGTCGCCCGAGCTATGTTACCTTTTCTAGAAAGCAATTATGGTAATCCTTCCAGTTCACACTGGTTTGGTACTCAAACCAGAAAAGCGGTTGAACAGGCACGCCGGCAAGTAGCGAAACTAATAAATTGTGAAGTTGATGAGATCATTTTTACCAGCGGTGGTACAGAGTCGAATAATTTTGCTATTATCGGAAGTGTTAGAGCTCATCAAGATAAAGGTAATCACATAATCACAACAATGATTGAACATCCGGCGGTTCTGGAAGTTTGTCGTTATCTGCAAAAAAATGGATTTGAGATTACCTTTCTCCCTGTTGATCAAACTGGTTTGGTTGATCTTTCCGATATTGAAAAAGCGATCAGGAAAGAAACAATCCTTATCTCAGTTATGCACGCAAATAATGAAGTCGGTACAATCCAACCTATTGCGGAAATAAGCAGGTTAGCAGAATCTCATAATATAATATTTCATACTGATGCTGCTCAATCGGTAGGAAAGATTAAAACAGATGTCCAAATAATGGGTGTTGATCTATTATCGATCGCCGGGCACAAACTTTATGCACCCAAGGGGATAGGTGCTCTTTTCATCAAAAGGGGCGTTCTCTTACAGAAAATTCTTTTTGGTGCTGATCATGAGCAGAATCTACGACCGGGAACCGAAAACGTTCTCGAGATCGTTGGACTGGGTAAAGCCTGTGAAATAGCCAAACGTGATCTTGACCAAAACTACAAACTCTATAGCGAAACCAGAGACAGGCTCCAACAAGGTTTGTTTGAAGGATTAGATAACCTTCATCTGAACGGACATCCAGAAAAAAGACTTCCTAACACACTCAGTGTCAGCTTTCCGGGGATAGAAGCAAATCTTATTTTAGCAGAACTCAAAGGTATCGCAGCCTCTGCCGGAGCAGCATGCCATTCCGACCAAGTTGAAATGTCTCATGTTCTTCAAGCTATGCAAATTCCCGTAGAGACTGCAATGGGTACAATCCGCTTTTCTACAGGTAAACATACAACTTATCAAGATGTTGATGATGCAATTGCTAGTATAATCGGTGTCATTAGCAAATTGACCAGCAAAAAAGGATCTATCCCTGAAAAATTGGATGGAGATATTAAATTAACCAATTTTACAGCAGGATTGGGATGTGCTTGCAAACTCAGACCTCAAGCTCTGGAAAATATACTGAGCGATATGCCATTGAGCATTGATCCCAAAATAATGGTTGGTTCCAGTACGTCAGATGATGCAGCTGTTTACCGTCTGAACGATGAAATTGCTCTGGTCCAGACAGTTGATTTTTTCACCCCAATAGTAGACGATCCTTACCAATTCGGAGTAATAGCCGCTGCAAACTCCCTTAGTGATATTTACGCCATGGGTGCAAAACCTGTTTTCGCCCTCAATATTGTTGCCTTTCCTTCCAATAGATTACCAATTTCAATTTTGAAAGAAATTATAAGCGGTGCAAGAGAAAAGACCGGTGAAGCAGGCATCGAAATCGTCGGTGGACACACAATTGATGACCCGGAACCCAAATTTGGTCTGGTGGTGCTTGGTTTAGCGCATCCCGACAAAATACTTTTGAATTCCAAAGCTAAACCCGATGACGCTATAATCCTAACAAAACCCATTGGAACTGGCATCCTGGCAACAGCCAATAAAAGAGGTTTGACCGAAGAAATGCATCAGAAAAAACTCTATGAGATAATGAGTGAACTCAATGCCAAAGCAGCAGAAATCATGGAAGGTTATCCGGTATCATCCTGCACCGATGTAACCGGATTTGGGCTGATCGGACATCTTAAAGAAATAACTATTGCCAGTAAGGTAAATGCTGAGATTTACGCTGATAGAGTACCATATCTCGAGGGTGCCCTCGATTTCATTGCAGCAAACATAGTGCCTGGAGGTACCCTTAACAATCTCGATTACGTTAGTTCCATTACTGATTGGGAAGAAACTGTTCCCTACAAGATCAGGATACTCCTTTGTGATGCTCAAACTTCAGGCGGTTTATTGATCTGTGTACCGGACAGTCACGCTGATTCACTCCTGCTGGATCTGCATGAAAATGGAGTTTCGGATTCTGCTATAATTGGCAGGTTTACCAGTAGAGGACAAGGAAAAATCAGAGTAAGAAATTCTGACCAGATTTGATATAAAATCAATATCCTGAAAAGCTCAAATCAGATTGTTCAGATACAATTTTATCCTTTGAGATAACAAACACCTGTTTTCGGACTTTAACATGAATTGAACGATCATCGATGATTTTAGCCATGGAAATTAATTTACATTAAAATCCTTACTCAATCACTATCTCGATCTTACCACCTTCATGACCTTTAAGATTTTTGACAAACGCTATGATCATATCTCTAAATGCATCGTGAACAAATGAAACCATTCCAACATTCTTTCCACCTACCAGCAATTTAACTTTCATATCTTTAGTTTTCATAAATTCATCTCTGCAACTCATTGTTTCCTCCAATTCTAATAACTTATAGTTAACATGGTCAACAACAAATAAAATCTCATATTTTTTTCTTGAGTTATTTATTAAATATTTTAGTTGATATCAGAATAACAATTTAATATTTTTGTTATGTAGAAAATTTTAATGCAAACACTTTATCTTCTTTAAGCTGGAGGCTGTTGAAATGAATAAGCCAATACTTCTTATTATCCTTAACATGTTGGTTATTATAAGCGTATCATCAGAAACAATCGTAAATCCCGGGGACGTATCGGGAATATGGAATTATGAGGGTTCTCCCTATCTTATCCAGGGAGATATTACTATCCCTGCAGATTCTCAGCTTGTGATCGAATCTGGAGTGGAAATCAATTTCTGCAATCATTCCCGTCTCAACATCTATGGTAATCTCAAAACTTTGGGTAATTCTGCTGATTCGGTAATTTTCTCATATGGATATCCATATGATTACTGGCGTGGACTACGTTTTCAAAACACTAGCTTACAGGATAGCAGTTATCTGTCTTATTCCATTATTACCAACGCTAGAGCCTTAGATGGAGGATATCAGGAACGCAGAGGCGGAGGGATTTATTGCTACAACGTAAATAATCTTAAAATTGACCATTGCAGGATATGCGAGTGTCAGGCTGATTATGGTGGAGGAATATATACTTCTCATTCCTCCCTCATAATTACCAATAGCAGATTTTCTAATAACTATGCCTATCATGACGGAGGCGGGATAGATTTCAGCGGAAACTCATATCCCATAATTCAGGATTGTATCCTAGACAATAATACGGCTGTTAATGATGGTGGAGGAATTTATTGCGTTTCCGGTTCCAGTATGATCTTGGAAGACATAATTATCACAGGAAATCAGGCTATCAATTATGGTGGTGGTGGAATGCATTGCTGGAATGCTACAGCTATTCTTTATAATTGCGATATTATTAATAATTCAGGTCTCAATGGTGCTGGATTAGCAGTTACAAACAACTCGATCGTAGCTCTTGAAAACTGTTTAATTAGTGAGAATTACTCAATCTGGAAAGGTGGCGGAATTAATATATCACAATCAACAGTTACAGGAAATAATTTAAAAATAACACTTAATCATTCTGAACATAGCGGGGGTGGTATTTATACCTATGGTTACACGCTAAACCTATCCAATACTAGAATCTCAAATAATGTTGCTACAGATAATGGAGGAGGGGTATTAACTTACGGTAATAGTGAAATATTCTTTTCATCTGAAAACAGATGCAATATCTATGATAATATTTCTCAAAATCCTGAAAATAAAGGTCATGATATTTATTCTTCTAACTCAGATTATTATTATAGTGTTATTCTTGACACTTTCAGCGTATTAACACCAACAGATTATCATGCTCACCCTCTGGAGAACTTTGAGTTCGATATCCTCAATGGTAAGAATGAACTTGTATCGCAGGATATTTACGTTGATTGGCAGGGATCTGACGATAACAGTGGTTTATCCCCTGATGACCCTTTACAATCAATCTTTACAGCTCTTCAGAGAATCAATCCTAACTCCCTGAATCCATTGACTATTCACATTGCCGATGGAATCTATTCACCAATAACCACTTCGGAATTCTATCCACTTTTGGGAAAGAGTTTTCTTACCTTGGAAGGAGAATCAAAGGAAGCCACCATCCTGGATGGAAATATGGCTTCGAATATTTTTTCCGTTGTTTCTAAAGACTCTCTAAGTCTGGAAAACCTTACTTTGAAAAACGGGCATACATCTGATGAGGGTGGCGCAATTTATTGCTCGTATGGAACAGATCTGAAATTTTTTAATCTACTCATAAAAAATAATTCTGCTAACAATGGTGGTGGTATCTATACGGAATTTTCCCAAATCGAGATCATTGATTGTGATATCGATGCTAATACAGCTACTTATTCTGGAGGAGGAATAAATTCCGATAATTGGGATACGAACCTCTATTTATCAGGAACTAATATTAGATATAACATCTGTAATGAATATGGTGGGGGATTATACCATAATGTTTACAATTCATTAGTTTTCGATCCTGAAAATCGATGTAATATTTATCTTAATAGATCTCTTATCAACTTGGGAAACGACCTTGGTTGTTATATTTATTTTTCCAATGAAAACGATATCATTGTAGATACTTTTACCGTAGCTCAACCAACGGATCTTTTCGCTTACCCGATCGAAGATTTTAACTTCGATATCATGAACGCAAAAATTGAATATGTCGATCAGGACCTCTATGTTTCACCAGAGGGTTCAGATTCAAACAGTGGATTAAATCCCCAGGAAGCATTAAAGACAATCTACTTCGCAACCCTGTTGATAGAAAACGAGGGAGATAACATCAATACTATTTACCTTGCCAACGGTGTTTATTCTCCCTCAACAAATGGAGAGATCTTTCCCATTAATTTTGCTAAGGGAAGGATAAGGTTAGAGGGAGAAAACCGTGATGAAACTATAATTGATGCTGAGCAAACCAATAATGTTTTTAAAATTATAGAGCAGGATAGTATTTATATAAATAGCTTAACTGTTACGGGCGGATCAGCAAATTATGGAAGCGGATTCTGCATAGAAGAATCCTTCGTTGAAATGGAGAATTTATTCATCACAGAGAACTATTGTAATTTGCTCGATTATTACTCCATTACATCCGGTGGTGGGATTTATTG
>Ga0272442_10003294_pt1 | contig 22775 bp, 18 predicted proteins | sample SSMForm2O_FD_200262 | JGI IMG/M metagenome (GOLD analysis project Ga0272442, IMG submission 200262) | Marine sediment archaeal communities from Little Sippewissett salt marsh, Falmouth, MA, United States - SSM-Form-2O | ecosystem: Environmental > Aquatic > Marine > Wetlands > Sediment ...
GTTCAAAAATCTCCCGGACAGCTCTGTTCAGCTTCTCCTCCTGGTTCGGCTGGCCGTCGATACCCAGGGCCCGGAAAGAGGCGATGGTACTGAAGTCGGTAGCCATCCTGGCTTCGTGGAGCATCTGCTCTTTCGAGCTGATCCGCCCTTTTTCGATCTCGAACAGGAACCAGCGCACCATCTGACGGCGCTGATGGGCTTCGAACCGGCTGAACCCGTATTTGCTCAGGTCGAGTTCCTCGTCTTCACTGCTGCGTACCAGGTCGAGGAGAAGCTCCAGCGCACCCTTGAGGATCAGAACTGCTACGAGGATACCGACGATCTGATCGAGGAGAGAAAATTGGAAATAGGTCGCCGCAAGACCCGCGCTGACTCCTCCTGCAACGATGATGTGGTTGCGTGAGTCGATTGACTGGGCGATGAGGGGTACGCAGCCGTGCTTCAGGCCGGAGTATTTCTGATAGAACCAGAGAAGGGCGCATAAGCCGGCCGAGACAGCCACGGCAATGAAAGCGGTCCAGTCGGCGGTCAGGGGCTGAGGATGTATAATCCGCATGACCGCTTCGTAGAGGGTGTATCCGCCGGTGAGGGTCATGAAGAGAAGCAGGATATAGCTGACGAGCCGCTCCCGTCCGTTCCGGACTCCGAAAAAGACGAACAGGCTGGAGATACCGTCCATCAGGGTGTCGAGGGAGTCGTTGAGGAGTCCGACGCTGCCCGAAATCAGCGCCGCCGGCAGTTTGATGGCCGCCAGTATGAAATGTACGATCAAGGTCACCTTGGAGACCGATTCCGGGCTCGTTGCCCTTTCCAGGAACCGCCCTCCCCGTTCGAGATCGGCGAGCATCAGTCCGGCTTCCCGGCGGCCCTCTTCGGTAATCTGATAGGTGTCGTTTTCCTTCACAGCCCAGCCGCGCTGCAGCAGGACCTGCAGACCCCGATCCAGGCTGGTCTCGAACTGTCTGCCGCTGCGGTCGAGGAGGTCGACGTAGACTCCGAAGCGGCGGCCCATGATGCGGTAGTACTCGATGAAATCGGAGAAGGTCCTTGGACCATCCAGGAGAGCTGCCGCCAGCATCCAGGACTGACCGTATTCACTGTGCCCGTGACGCCGCCGGGGACGCCGCTTGCGGTCCCGTCCGGGACTTTGCACCGAACTCTGTCTGGAACTCCGTCCGGAAGGCTGCTCAGGACGGGAGCGTGATTTTTTATCATCTTTTTTCATAACAGGAATAGTATAACGGGACTTCGCTGATTGGAAAACAGTGTTCCCGAGCGCGCGGATTAATTAATACGTACGCGTCCGCTGCTGTCCGTGCCGAAGCCGCCGCAGAGCAAACCGTGCAATCGCCTCACCGGTCCGTTCCTACGTGCTGAAGCTCGCTCTGACGGTCTTCCCGGCGGGAACATCTTCGGTGAGCCATACATTTCCGCCGATCACCGCTCCCTTGCCGATACGGATCCTACCCAGGAGTGTGGCGCCGGAGTAGATGATCACGTCGTCCTCGAGGATTGGATGGCGGTCGATCCCCTTGATCGGATTGCCGTTCTTGTCGAGGGGAAAACTGCGGGCTCCGAGGGTAACGCCCTGATAGAGCCTGACGTTGTTGCCGATGATCGTGGTCTCGCCGATGACTACACCGGTGCCGTGGTCGATGAAAAAACGTTCGCCGATACGTGCTCCGGGATGGATGTCGATTCCGGTCCTCGAGTGGGCTATCTCGGTAATGATCCGGGGAATGAGAGGGACTTTCTTCATGTATAGTTCGTGGGCGAGACGGTAATAGGTGAGGGCCAGAAGACTGGGATAGGCGAAAATGGTCTCGCCGATGCTTATACTGGCAGGATCGCCTTCGTAAGCCGCCTGAGCGTCCGTGGAAAGCAGGTGACGGATTGCGGGAAGCCGTTCAATCAGGTGCTGAGCGGCATCATCGCCCTTCACCTCGCAGTCCCCGCACACGCCGGCGCTGCGGTGGTCACACTCGAAGCAGTACCCCCGCCTGACCTGTTCGCTCAGATGATGATACACGTCATCCAGGATACTGCCGAGGTGATAGTGCAGAAGCCTGTCCTTGATTCCCGGGTCTCCGAAGTAGCCCGGAAAGAGGACCGTTCTGAGCTGTTCGATGATATCGGCCAGAACGGTAACGGAAGGCATCGGTACCTGCTCGAAGCCCTGGTTGTAGATGCTTCCGAGAACCTCGCTGGTGGACATTTTACGGGCGATCTCTTCGATAAAGTTCCCGCTGATGAACTCGCGGGGGATATCACTGTCAGCCATCCGCTTCCCCTTTTCTAAGATTCCTGGTCATACAGAGGTGTCGATAGATACCGTTCTCCTCCCGAAGGGAGGACTGCAACGACGAGTTTGTCTCTGAATTCCGGTCTGCTCCCTATCTTCAGTGCAGCGGCGACGGCGGCGCCGGAGGAGATGCCGCAGAAGATCCCCTCTTCACGGGTAAGACGGCGGGCCATTTCGAAGGCCTCTTCGTTTTCCACCGTGATCACCTCGTCAAAAATATCCTTATTCAATACATCCGGGATGAAACCGGCGCCGATTCCCATGATCTCGTGGGAACCCGGCTGACCCCCCGACAGGACCGGCGAACCGGAAGGTTCGACAGCGCACACCCGTATATTCGGATTTTTGGCTTTCAGGCCTTCGGCGGTACCTGTAATAGTGCCTCCTGTTCCCACCCCCGCCACGAAGACCGCGACGGTCCCGTCGGTGTCTGCCCATATCTCTTCCGCGGTGGTCCTGCGGTGGGCGGCGGGGTTGGCGGGGTTGGTGAACTGGCCGGGAATGAAGCTCTTCTTATATTCAGCGGCAATCTCCCGGGCACGCTGGATCGAACCTTTCATACCTTCAGCCGCCGGCGTCAGCACGAGCTCGGCCCCGTACGCCCTGATGATCTTCCTGCGCTCAACCGTCATGCTGTCGGGCATGACGATAATCAGATGATATCCTTTGACCGCGCATACCTGGGCAAGTCCGATGCCAGTGTTGCCGGAGGTCGGCTCGATGATGACGGTGTCCTTGTCGATCAGCCCATTCTGCTCGGCGGTCTCGATCATCGACAGGGCCGGACGGTCCTTCACCGAACCGGCCGGATTCATATATTCGAGCTTGACCGCAATCGAAGCCTCTGTTCCGGCGGTCAGGCGTTGGAGCCGTACCAGAGGCGTATGTCCGATCACCTGGTTGACATTTTCATAGATCTTCATCTGCTCCTCCTGTCAGCACTACTCATCCCGGTGCATACCCTGATAGACATCCGTCCTGGTCAGTGAGTATGAAATCCGCCAGTCGTAGTATCGCCGGGATATGTCCGCTTCCAGCTCCACAAGTCCGAGCTTGACGGTCTCTTCATTGCTGCCGGATTCGTCCGGAATCTCCAGTTCAAAACTCTCTTCAAGGTCTTCGTAGGTAAGGGTGAATCGAATGACTGATTGTCCGGAGGCTGCTATGGTGAGGCTGCCTGACCGCAGTTCACCGTCCCTGCCGGTGAATTCATAGGGTTTGACATCGCTGAAAGATTCGAGGTCCGGGCGTTCTTTGAAGTCGGCATCTTCCCGCAGGAGCCACTGCATTTCGTAGAGAAAGGAGTTGAAATGCCGGCTCTGATCACGGGCAACCGTCCGCTGATTCGGACGAATGTCGACCTCCTCCGACCAGTCCCGGAAGCGGATCTCCGGCAGATCTATGACGCCGAAATTACTGCTCAGATGTGTCCGCACCGTGTGCGGCCCCGGCCTGACCTGTTCTACGAGAAAGGGAACGGTCAGATCACCGGTAGTGTACCCGACGAACTGGTCGTCCAGATAGATTTCTGCGTCGATGAGGGGAGAGTAGAGGGCAAGGGTCCCGGGGTTCTCGCTTTTGAGGCTGATGATAGACCTGCGGCCGTCCTCGGAAGTGAACTCGGGAGAGGATCCGGTCAGCTGCCGTACTACTGCTTCGGATATACGGTGGACCGTGTTCTCGTTGGTGCCGCGCTCGCGGATGACTGTCACCTCTCCGTCATCCACCGATATGAGCTTGATGATAAAAAGCAGGTCGTCCCCGAGATGGACGTATTCACCACGGATGAGATAATCCGCGCCGCTGAGGCCGCCCAGTTCGCGGAGCTCCGACCCTTCCTCCACCAGACCGCTGAGGGCCAGCTGTTTTTCCTGCATGATGGCATCCAGCTCGTCGCGGCTGACCAGTTCGATTTTATTCTGGGATGTCAGATCGTACATCAGCAGGGCTTCGGCGATTTTTCCCAGATAATCGGAGCGGATGTCCCCCGATGAGTTCACGAAGGGCAGGACCGCTACCGTATGGGACTGGGCGGTAACCGCTGCAGGCGCGGCAAACAGTATGCAAAGTGTAAAAATGAGCAGCTGCGGCAAACGGGGGGCGAATTTTTTCATCCTCTCAATCCTCCGATGGACAGAAATCGCATTCGTTTAAATCTCTTAAATATAAAAGACTTTAATTGAAATTTAGCATATCTGATAGTATGATTCTACGTGTAATTCATAAGGAGGAGAACTATGCGGACTTTTCGAAGCCTTTTTTTTATACTGCTGATCAGCTTTTTGGGTATTTCGCTCCTGGGAGCACAGGAAGTATCCGAGAAGAAGGACATTGCGGTCTTCAATCTCAGTTATTCCGACTACTCGATCCCCGACGGTGCTCTGGGACTGGTGGACCAGTCGATTCAGAATGTTTTCATAGAACTGGGACGCTTCAATATCATCGGAATGAACTACCGCCTCGGCGTCAACGACATCAATGCATTCATCGACAAGGTAAAGCAGATCAAGGAACAGAACATCGAAGTACCCGAAGAGGTCAGGCTCGGACAGGCTACCTTTACCGAGGCTGATTTCAACCAGCTGGTCGGTTCCTTCATCGTTGTAGTACCGGTCATGTCCTACTACAACGTCTACGAAGAGGGAAACGACTATGAAGCCGAGATCCAGACCTCCTTTACCTTCATCAAGGTCGATGAAGGTCGGGCATTCGCCAGCTTCCAGATCGACACGAGCTCCAGCGGAGAGAATCCGAAGGCGGCGGTCAAGGGCGCCGTCGACATGATTCCCATGCAGCTGCAGTTCGAACTGCGCAGCATCGAAGAGTTCAAGCTGAAGACCGGTATCATCGACATCGTCGGGAATGAATACATCATGGAGTTCGGGAAAAACATGGGCGTGCAGGTCGGCGACGAGTATGTCACCACCGCCAGCACAGTACTTCCCTCCGGATACACCCGGACCGAAGAGACCGGCTTCTTCGTGATCAAATCGGTTGACCAGGAAGTCGCCACGGCAACCCGGATCTTCAGCGACGGCAAGCCCGGGATCGGCGATCAGCTGGTCGAGGTGCCCCGCGTGGGCTTCGAGGCAACGATCTACGGGCACTACCTGCCCCTCAAGGATGATCCGGGGACAGATGCTGAGGAGAAAAACCGGATCGTGCTGGGAATCCGGGCAGTGGCCTCCCGGGGCTTCTACGACTGGCGGCCGGTGGTCGGGGTGGAAGTGCCCCTCGGCGACAGCACGGTTATCTGGTTCCCGGTGATCGGATATGTCGGAGTGGAGTACCATATGCGCCTGGGACGGCTCAGCCTGGCACCCTCGGCGGTATTCGGCGCCGGTTCCATGGTCCCGATCGTGGGTTCGGAGGAGTTCAAGGAGGACTTCGATTTCGTCGCCAGCTTCGGCGGTACCGCCCAGGTGACGGCCAACTACCTTCTCAACCGGGACACGATGATCCAGGGCTACGCAGGCTACTCCCTCTATATCAGCCTGTTCAGCGACGAGTTCCTGAACAGTTTGACCACAGACGGACTGACCAACCCGGCAGCCGTATCGGGCGGATTCATCGGCGTGGGACTGACCTTCAAGCTTTAAAGAGTCATATACAGAGAGGGCGGGGCACTCGCGTGTCCCGCCTTTTTCTTTTCGCAGCGGTATGAAAGTTCGGGAGAAGCTGCAGAGGTCCGGAGACTGTGGATTGTGTTTTTCCCTGATCTTCGTATCGCTAAGGGTGGGATACTATGAATAAGAAGATATCAGTACTAATCCTCGCGGGGGCTGTCCTTCTGGCGGCTACTTCCTGCTCGATCAACCGGATGGCCACCCGCATGGCGGCGGACGCTCTGGCTTCGCCTGGCGGGACCTCAGTGTTCGCCAGCGAGACGGACCCGCAGCTGGTTGCGGATGCTCTGCCCTTTGCGCTGAAGCTCTACGAAACGCTTCTGCAGTCCGATCCGGAGAACCGGCCGCTTCTGGAGGCGACGGCTGAAGGCTTCATCAGTTATGCCAACGCCTTCATACACACCCCGGCCACCATGCTGGGATACGAGGAGCTCGACCGGCAGAAGGAGATGCTCTCCCGGGCGAAGAACATGTACCTCCGGGGGCGCGATTATGCGCTTCAAGCCCTCGAAACGGATTATCCCGGCTTTACCGCCGCAGTCCGAGAGGGCAGAGGACAGGCGGAACTGCAGAAGATGGAAGCGGAAGACGTGAAAACCCTCTACTGGGCGGCGGCAGGCTGGATGGGAGCGATTTCGGCGGCCGGATTCGATACGGCCCTGTTGATGGAGCTGCCCCGCCCTGTAGCACTTGCGGCCCGTGGCCTGGAACTCGATGAAGAGTACAGCCAGGGTGCGTTTCACGGTCTGTTCATTGACATCTACGGCGGAGTCCCTTCCGAGCAGATGCTGTACGGCAGTTCGGATCTCGGTTCATACAGCCGGGAGCTTCTCGCCGGATACTACTCCGATCGGGCCGTTTCAGCGGATACTCCGGCCGCAAAGGCCCGCTATCACTTCGGAAAGGCGGTGGAGATTGCGGACGGACAGCTTGCGGGTCCCTACGTCTCGCTTGCAGCCAGTGTATCCGTACAGACCCAGGATGCGGATGAGTACAGGCACCTCCTCGAGGCTGCTCTGTCCATCGATGTGAACGAGAATCCGCGGAACAGACTGGTCAACATCATCAGTCAGCAGAAGGCGCAGTGGCTGCTCGATACGATTGGAGACAGATTTTTACTGCTTGAAGACTAGGAGGCAGCTTAAACTGTCGGGGAAACCTGGATCGGAAGCCTGAAATGGCTCCCGCGGATCACATGATTTTCTTGAGCCGCATGACCGGAACGTGGAGGTGATGCCGCATTTCATTGGCAGCGGCGATTCCTTCGCCTTTCTTTATCAGCTGAAGAATCTCGTAGTGCTCGTGGAGTTCCTTGACCATGGTCTCTTTCTTGGTAAGCTTGAAGTAGGCTTCTCGGCGGGCGATTTTCAGCTTCCCTTTGATGGACGCGAACAAGTCGATCAGGGTGGCGTTCTTTGAAGCGAAGTAGAGCTCCTCATGGAAGGCCATACCCAGTTCGAAGTGATACTGATTATGGTCCACTGCGTCCAGTGATTCGAGGATGATGTTCTCCATCTTCTCGATGGATTCCTTTTCCGCATAGTTGGCGGCGAACCAGCACAGACCCGGTTCCACTACCAGACGGGTTTCCAGGAGTTCGATCAGGGCCTTTTCCGGATCGATGTCGTCCAGGTGAGTGTTGTACTCTATCTGACGAATACGGTCCAGGGCATTGTCGGCGACGAAGGTTCCCTTCCCCGCTGATGACTCCAGCAGTCCGACCAGTTCGAGGGCCTTGATCGACTCACGAATGGAGTTCCGGCTGACCTGGAACTGTTCGGAGAGAGATATCTCACCGGGTATCCGTTCACCCGGCTGCCAGGTCCCATCGCTAATGAGATCTATGATTTGTTTTGATATTTCTTCGTGTAAAGTGTGACGGCGAGCCGGTGTTATCATTGTATAGTCCTCATTTCAAACTTAGGATACAAAAAAACACCGGCTCTCACAAGTAGTTTACCTATTTTAATCTCGTTCGCCGTTCGTGACGAATTTAAGCAGACCCCGGGCATCCAACCCTGCCAGGCCGAGCCGTTCCATTGTCCGGCCCTGGCTGACGAAATCCTTCTCCAGCAGGTAGGAGCCCAGATCGATAGTGGTCCGAATCATCGGTACCGGTATTCCGAGCTGATCACCCAGGGAAGCCATCGGGACAAGGCCCATCGGTATGTCCTCCAGGACGTACCGGGTGTCGATTCTTTTCTGTCCGGTAATGCCCTTGTACGCTTTGACTTCCTTCACCGTTTCGGATAAGGTTGGTTTAGTAACACCATACAGCGTGCGGTACATCTGGAGAACACCCGGCAGCTCCAGGTTCACAGCTTTTCCGAGCGCCAGTCTCTCCAGGTCCAATCGCTCGGCATAACTCCCGATCGAGGGAGTTATGCCTTCCATATAGTACTCCCAGTCATGCTTCGATTCGATGAGCGACACATTCAGCAGTGAAGGCGCAGGGTGCATAACCGCGTTGAGGTTGGTCAGGCTCGTTTCGAGCACATTTTCAGCCCCGTACATCTGCGGAAATGCTTCGCTGAAGACCTCCACCGCTTCTTTGGTTCTCGATGAAGGCAGCGCAGCTACTGCCAGCGACTGCTTCATCCCGTTTATGTGGGCATAGCCCGGCTTCTTGGCCCGGCAGGCATACAGCAGCGACTGTGCCTCGGATACAATGAGGGATTCAACCGGCGCGCCCTTTTCCTTACACACCTGCCGGAACTCTATCGCTCCGAAGGTGGCGCCGGGGTGGATCAGAATGATCTGTCCGGCTTTCAGCGAGGGAGCCATTTTCTCGGCAATGTCCCTGTGGTAGAGTGCAGGAGCGATCACCATGATCACGTCCGCACCGTCGACAGCCTCCGCCATATCGAGCGTGGCCTTCTCCACGGAACCGAAACCTTCGACTGCGCCGTCTACATGTATGCCGCCCTGCTCCTTGATTGCGTTAATGGTGTCCGGTACGACATCATAGATGCGTACCGGATATCCCATAACCGCAAGGTGGGCCGCAGCAGACTGACCGCCGTTTCCTCCGCCGATCACTGCCCAGGTATTTTTTTGGCCTTCTTTTTTACTCATTACGGTCTCCATTCGAAGCGCGATTATTTGGTCAGACTGTCGAAGAGTTCCGCTCCGTATTCACCCTTGATCTGCGGCCAGACTTCTTTCTGGACCTTTTTAGCAATATTCTCAAGCTCTCTGTCGCTGTATCGAATGATCTCGACGCCTATTCCGGCAAGCTGATCTTCATAGGACTTGGTCTCCGTAGGAGCTGCTCTCCAGCGTGCTGCTTCCATATCCCGGGCCGCTTCCTGGAGAATTTCCTGCTCTTCGGCGCTCAACTTATCCCAGAGGCTCTTGTTCATGTAGAGGAACCACATCTCGAAGTGGCTGTTTACCGGGAGGTAGTATTTGGTGAGATCGCGGAAACTGGACCAGTAGCCTTCTGCACCGGAGCCGATTACGCCGTCGACGATACCGGTCTGCATGGCGGTAAATGCTTCGGAGAAGGGAATCGGGGTGGCCAGGAAACCCAGCGCAGTTGCGGTCAGCTCAAATGATTTGATGCCGGGAACCCGGATCTTCAAACCCTGCTTGGTATACGGATCCTTGGGAGCAGCCGGTTCTTTGGCCAGCGCCACGCCGCCGAAGTACTTCGGGTACTGTGCCAGTACTTTAATGTTCTCTTTGGCGAGCATCTCCTCAACGGCAGTCATCATTTTGCCGCCCCAGGCGAACATCTCCTGAGCATCTTCCCAATTGGTCACCAGGTAGGGTGCAGCGGTTATGGAGAGCGCCTTGGTAACAGAATTGGAGGCTGGTGCCAGCTGCATCTCGACATCTCCAATACCTACGCGCTCCTGTACTACCGTGTAATTACCGAGCTGACTTGCCGGAAACACTTCAATGTTGATCGATCCGTCCGATGCTGCGTTTACAGCTTCGGTGAATGCGACCAGATCAGTATCGGTGGAAGTTCCCTGAGGACGAACATGTCCAACCTTCCATACTTTTTCCGACTGTCCTTCCGACCACACAGCGGCGACGGCGACAACCATGATCAGTACGATCAATGCAATTCTTTTAAATCCCATCTTAAACTCCTTTAATTTTTTCCGGTTATACCGGTAGGATACATATTTTACGGGACGCATGTTGAACAGGCGCCCGGGCCCCGGTGCATTGAGCACCGGGGGTGAACAGGCGAACCCTTTTGGCCGATAACCTGACGAAACATCGGCCTGAGCGGTTCGCTTCTCATGCCAGACCGAGGAGTCTGGGCAGGAACATCGAGAGGTCGGTCCAGAAAGTAGTGAGAAATACGACCGGTACGTAACCGATCAGCAGGAATACCATCGTGGGACCGAGTATGTCGTGAAATTCGGTCTTGCCGATGCGCATTCCCAGGTAGAGAATACTGGCGTACGGGGGGGTTACTCCGCCCATTGCCAGGTTGACGCCCATGATGGCGGCAAACTGCACGGGGCTGATACCCAGCTCGGTGACGAGGGGCAGCAGCAGCGGCGCACAGAGGATCATTCCCGTAACGTCATTCACGATCATTCCAACCAGGAAGAGGAAGATGTTGATGATGATCAGGAGGATCACCCGGTTGGAGGTGATGCCGAAGAGAATCTGGATCAGAGCCTGGGGTACCCGCAGGAGAACATAGGTCTGGCTCAGCATGAGAGTGAAGATGATCATGGTCATTATTGAACCGATGGAAACACCGGCACCCGTAACCACCTTCAGGATAGATTTGCGGTCCAGGTCCTTGTACAGCCATAAACCGATCGGGATGGCTACAACCGCAGCGACCGCCGCCGCTTCAGTCGGGGTGAAAACACCGCCGTAGATTCCGCCGAGGATTATCACAGGGACTAAAAGTCCGGGTATTGCCCAGAGGATCTTCCGGCTGTTTTCCCTGTAGCGGGCGCTTCGGTCGGGATTCACTTCCACCAGCTTGATGTTCGGCAGTCGCCGGGTCCAGACCATGTTGATGATTGAAAACAGGATGATGATGACGATCCCGGGACCGACGGTAGCCAGAAAGGCCGCCAATATGGACGTTTCAGTTACCCAGCCGTAAAAGATCATGATGATGCTCGGCGGGATCAGCAGCCCGAGAATCGAAGAAACGGTAACCAGGGCCGTTGCATATCCCCGGGGGTATCCCTGTTCCACCATACGCGGGATCAGAATTGGACCGGTAGAGGCAACACCTGTGAAACCGCTGCCGGAGATAGCGCCGACGATACCCGATGTAACGATGGCGACTACACCGATGCCGCCTTTTATCCGTCCGACGAATACATCTATGAAGTTGAGCAGGTGCTTGGCGATGCCGCTTTCGGATATCAGGAGCCCGGCCAGGATGAAGAGCGGACTGGCCAGCAGGACGAGACTGATGGACTGGTTGAAGGCCCACAGCATCATACTCGTCATGGATGCTCCGCCGAAAATAACCATAAAACCCAGGGCCCCGCCGAAGCAGAAAGGCAGCGGCACACTGAGCATCAGTAAAGCAATAAGAACAAGAACATCAAAAGCAACAATAGTAAGCATGTCTATATACCTCCTTATGCCGGCTTCCTGCGAAGCGTGTCGAAGTGATTGTAACGGTCGATCAGTTCCACGAGCGTGAAATAGGTCATGAAAACCAATCCGATGAACAGTGCGCTCTCACCGAAGAAGAGCGGCAGATACAGGAGGCTGCTGAGCTTCCACACCCTCATGGAATAGAGGAAGTACTTGAAGGCCCAGTACGTCAGCCAGCCGCTGATCAGTACGGAGACAACCGTTCGAACCAGAAAGAATGCTGCCAGGGATTTCTCCTTCTTGATATAGAGCGCCAGAATACCCGCCTGGATATGATCCCGCTCCCGGGAAGCAACTCCCCCGCCCAGCATGTACAGCCAGATAGTCGGGAACAGCATGATTTCCTCGATGCCCATCAGAGGCATCTGCAGAACATAGCGCAGAATCACCTGCGTAACCACCAGAAGCGGGATTACGATCAGGAGAATGAGCACCACGGTCTTCTGGACGGCCGCTATTCCCTTCGAAAGTTTCGCATTTTCTAAGCTTTTCATTCCCTCCACCTTCATTAATTGTTCAAATGTTGATATGTTCAAATGTCCAACAAATAATCGTTACTTCAATCATACCATCGATTTACCGTATGTCAATAGTTTTTTTTAATAACAAAAGGCGCAGAGGAATACCGATTTTTTATAAACAATCGGAAATAATTCTTGACAAAAATCCGAAATCCGTAGGAAAATATAAAAATATTACGAATTTCGACGTATGGAGGTAAAAACATGACTATCGGTTGTCCAAAAGAAATTAAAAAACATGAGTACAGAGTGGGACTGACACCCCACTGTGTGAAGGCCTATGTGAAAGCAGGGCACACGGTCCTTGTGGAGAAGGGTGCTGGAGAAGGTTCAGGCTTCGAAGATGCCGAGTACAAAGATGCTGGTGCGAAGCTTGTGGATGCGAAGGAAGCCTGGGGCGCGGACATGGTCGTCAAGGTGAAGGAACCCCTCAAAGAGGAGTACGGCTTCTTCCGCAAAGACCTGCTGCTCTACACCTACCTGCATCTCGCTGCAGATAAGGAACTCACCGATGCTATGCTGGCATCCGGGATGAAAGGTGTCGCTTATGAGACCATGCAGACCGATGACGGTAAGCTCCCCTGTCTTACCCCGATGAGTGAGATTGCCGGCCGGTTGAGCGCTCAGGAAGGCGCCAAGTTCCTGGAGAAGCCTTTCGGCGGACGCGGAGTTCTGCTCGGCGGCGTGCCCGGCGTTGAACGGGGCAAAGCGGCTGTTCTCGGCGGTGGCGTCGTCGGAACCAATGCAGCCAAGATGCTGGTCGGAATGGGTGCTGAAGTGACCATCCTGGATATCAATACTGATCGTCTGGCCTATCTCGACGATATCTTCCAGGGTCACGTCACTACCCTCGTGAGCAACGAAGGCAACATCGAAAAGATCGCCAGAGAGAGTGATCTCATTGTCGGCGCGGTGCTGATCCCCGGTGCCAAGGCCCCGAAGCTCATTCGCAAGGAACATCTGAAAATGATGAAAAAAGGCGCGGTACTCGTAGACGTAGCTGTCGACCAGGGCGGCTGTTTCGAGACGACCCACGCCACCTACCACGACGATCCAATATTCGTAGTGGAAGGCGTCACGCACTACTGCGTAGCCAATATGCCGGGCGCGGTTGCGCGTACTTCTACCCTCGCTCTGACCAACTCGACCCTGAGACACGGCCTGCAGCTGGCAGCCAAGGGTGTCGAGAAGGCCTGCAAAGAGTCGAACATTCTTTTGAGGGGTCTCAATATCTATGACGGCAAGTGTACCTTCAAAGGGGTTGCCGATGCTTTCGGTCTCGAATATGTTCCCGCTGAAAAGGTGATATGAATAAATTCGAACTGGATGAATTAGACACCAGGATTATTGCTCGTCTGCGCGTGGAAAATATGAACAACAGTGCGCTGGCACAGGAGCTGGGTCTGTCCGAAGGCACTGTCCGGCAACGGATAAAAAAGCTGAAGGAATCGGGAATATTGAAGATCAAAGCCCTTATCAACCCGGACAGCCTGGCCAATCAGCAGCTTACCGTGATAGCCGTGAGCATCAAGGAGTCGCGGCTGCTCGATGCCAAAGCCAGAGAAATATCTGAACTCGATGGTGTCCTCTCCGTGTCGATCGTTTCAGGCCGCTATGATCTGATTGTGGAAGCTCTGGTAGATTCCAATCATGGACTGGTAGAATTTCTCACTGAGAACCTCGCCAGGATCGACGGAGTATCCAAAACGGAAAGTTTTCTTATGTTGAAAAATTATCGCAAATACGTATAAGCAGTTTTATCCTCTCCTTTAGGCGCCCCGGTTTCATTTCCGGGGCGCCTTTTTTTCACTTCAACTTCTCTTTCAAGCCGCCGAAAATAATACAAGACCGTAAGACCCTTTCATAGAAGGGTAAAAATATGTGCGGGAAACAGGAGGCCTGGTAAATATGAAGCAGTATAGGGTAAAAGGCAGTGATTCATTTAAAACCGTCGTTGAAGTAATGCAGAAAGACCGCCGGGGGTATACAATTAAAATAAAGAAGGAACGCAGCTGGGGCTGCAAGGAAGAAGTACATCAGATGAGCGAGCAGCTGTTCGAGACCTGCGTACGCACGGGGTATCTCGTAGCCATTCCAGCAAAAGCAGAGGTGCGTTCCGCCTAGGGGTGAATATATGGGTCTGGTGCTGCTGATCAATTCAGAAAAAAATATCAAGGAAAATGTAAAAGAGAGTTTCCAGAGAAAGAAACCTCAGGGATATTCGGTGAAGATGATCTCGAAATCCGAACGGGCCCTCGAATCTCTCAACTTCGATCTGCCGGAAGTGGTTATAATCAACTGTAACGATCCCGTCCTCTCATACAAAGAGATAATCGAAGAGGTAAAAAAAGAGGCCTGGCTGCACAGCTTCGGCATTATCGGTCTGTATGACAGCGAGACCCAGGATGAAAAAGAGATTGCTACGGAATTCGGAAGGCTAAACCTTCTAGTGATGCTGGACAAAGCGCGAATCACCAGTCACCTGGCCAAATCTGTCTCGATCATTATCGAGAACAGACAGTTGATTTTTCAGCGGGAGCTGGCGACCCAGCTGTCGGATTTTTCCGCGGGCTCTTTCGAGCTGGACAATGATCCCCTGTCGGTGCCTATCTATGCCGGTATCGCGGTCACCAACCTCGTGCAGCAGGGCAACTTCGACCCGGATCGTAAATACAACCTGCAGCTGGCCATCTCCGAGCTCCTCATCAACGCGATCGAGCACGGTAACTGCGGAATAAGCTACGAAAAGAAGAATGAACAGCTCAATCAGGGCAAGAGCGTTGTCGACCTCATTCTCGAGAAATGCAGGAATCCCGAGGTAGCCTGCAAACGGGTGTATTTCGAATGGGAGAGCAGGAGAAAATTTTCATCCTTCATTATTCGAGATGAAGGCGAAGGGTTCGATGTCCATAAGGTCCGCGAGCAGATCAAATCACAGGACGATCTGCGTCCGCATGGCCGCGGGATTCGGATGGCGGAGTTTTTCAGCCAGAATCTCCGGTACAACCAGAAGGGCAACCAGGTCACTATAACGGTGGAACATGAAAAAAGTTCCGACCGCGGCACCCCGGAAGGGTTTGCCGCCGAAGAGGTGCTCTACCCGAAGCCGGGAGACGTCATTTTCCGGGAAGGCGAGAAGGGCGATTTCCTCTATTACATCTCGAGCGGGCACTTCACGGTGCTGCACGAAGGGAAGCTGGTGGGTGAACTCTCGCCTGCCGATGTCTTCATGGGAGAGATGTCTTTCCTGATGAACAACAGACGCAGCGCTTCGGTCGTTACGGCCGAGCACGGCAAACTGATACGGGTGTCCCGAAAATCCTTCGTTCAGGCCATGAAGCGGTATCCCCATTACGGTATTTTCCTCTCCAAGCTGCTGGCTCACAAGCTGGCCCGGTCGAATACGCAGCTGACCGCGCTCTCTCCCTGAGGTTCGAAGGTTCACAAGGGGCCGCTGTTGTGAACGGCGCCGGCTGGCCTGCAAGGAGCCGGCCCTTCTTCAATGTGCCATCGGCCGAGAGGCCCCGCTGAGAATCAGATTTGGAATTTCTCAATAAAATCATCGATGAACAGCTCGAAGTAGTCCGGTGAAGCGGCACAGCTGTGGGGCATCAGATAACAGCCCGGCAGGTTCCTCAGGGGTGAATCCGGGGGCAGCGGCTCCCGGGCAAAGACATCGAGGTAGGCTGCCCCGATCCTGTTTTCATTCAGGGCGGCGGTCAAAGCCTCCTCGTCCAGGGCATTTCCCCTGCCGACGTTGTAGAGGGCGGCATGCGGCGGGAGGAGATCGAGTTCAGTGCGGCCGATGATCTTTTCGGTACCCGGAGTCCGGGGGAGGGCTATGACCAGGTGGTCTGCAGCTGGAAGGACATCGTGCAGTTTTTCCACCGGCAGGACCCGGTCTTCATAGGAGAAGAACTCGGGCTGCAGATGGCGGGGCCGGCGCCGTATACCGGTGATACGGCAGCCGAAGAGCTTGGCCCTGCGGGCTATCCATCCGCCGATATTGCCGAATCCCAGGATCACCAGGTGAGAACCGGAGAGCCGACGCATGCTGTTGGTCACTTCCCGGCGGGGCCAGACTTCTTTTTTCATCAGATCTATTCCGAGAGAAATTCCTCTGGTATGAGAGAGCATCATGCCCAGGACCGTTTCGGCAATCAGGGTTCCCTGGAAGCTGGAGTTGACCACCTCGACGCCGGCAGGAGGATCCACTGTGAAATAATCCAGTCCGGCGGCAGGGGTCACGATGTATCGAAGATCGGGGGCCGAAGCGAACCAGTCCTGGTGAAAAAACCAGCAAATCGCCATTTCCGCCTGTGAAAGCATGGCGATGAACTCGTCCTTAGACCGTGCGTGCAGTATCCCGGCAGAAGGCATTTTCCGCCTGAAGTAATCGATCTGAGCTTCCGTTATCGTCCAGCAGTCGGATTGACTGCTCTCCAGCCATACTGCAATTCTCATGAATACAAGAATAAAACTGAAAATTAACCGGGTCAATGGCCTTGTGCGACCAAGGCGGGTGTTGAAATAACTCTTCCTTAAAAGGTAAGATACCCCAATTACAGGTTTGTATAAAATAATCAAGGAGAGGAAAATGGACCTGAAATACGATGATGTGTTAAAGGCGAAGATGAGTGAATCGAGCTATCAGAAGCTGATTGCACTCGAGAACCAGAAGGTGTATGACCACGTAGGCTATTTTGCCAGACACTGCAATCCGAAATCCATCTATGTCTGCGACGACAGCAGGGAAGATGAAGAGTACGTGCGCAAAATGGCAGTCGAGCTGGGTGAAGAACACAAGTTAGCGAAGCCGGGACAGACCATCCACTGGGACGGCTACAAGGACCAGGCACGGGACAAAGCCAACACGAAATTTCTCGTGTACAAGGAGAACCTGGAGCGAATGAAGTCCCTCAACAGTGTCGAGTATGAGGAAGGTCTCAAGGAGATCCTCGAAATCGCGGAAAACATAATGGAAGGGAAGGATGCCGTGGTGAAATTTTTCGCCGAAGGCCCCACCTTCTCCGAGTTTACCCGCCCCTGCGTACAGTTCACCGACAGCTGGTATGTTCTCCACTCCGAACAGATCCTCTACCGGAATGCATATGAGCACTTCAAAGCTCTCAAAACACAGGAAGAGAAGGATGATATCTACCGTTTCATCCATTCAGCCGGCAAGCTCGATGAGAACGGCTGCACCATCAACCTGAACAAGCGGCGTATCTACCAGGACACGCAGAACAATATCGTCTATTCGATGAACGATCAGTACGGCGGGAACTCCATCGGGCTCAAAAAACACTCCATGCGGCTGGCTATCAACCAGTCCGGGAAGGAGGGCTGGCTCTGTGAGCACATGTTCCTGATGGCAGCCGCCGACAATGACGAAAAACGCAAGACCTATTTTGCAGGCGCTTTCCCATCGGCCTGCGGAAAGACTTCAACTGCCATGATCCCCGGCGAAGAGATCGTGGGCGACGATATTGCCTATTTCCGTAACGTAGACAACGAATTCCGTGCCGTAAACGTTGAACAGGGGATTTTCGGAATTATCAAGGACGTCAATTCCGATGACGATCCTCTCATCTATGAGAACCTCCAGAAGCCGCAGGAGATCATCTTCTCCAACGTTCTGCGCGCCGAAGACAACAATCCCTACTGGCTGGGCATGGGCATGGAAACCCCAAAGGAAGGACGCAACCATTCCGGACCAGGCTGGAAGGAGGGCAAGAAAGACTCAGACGGGAATGAGATCGGCGTAGCCCACAGCAACGCCCGGTATACCATGCGTCTCGATTATCTCGACAATTTCGATGCCGACGGATTCAACGACAAGAAGGGAGTGAAGGTTCAGGGCGTTCTTTACGGAGGGCGTGACAGTGACACCACCGTTCCCGTTGAAGAATCCAAGACCTGGGAAGATGGAATCGTGCTGAAGGCATGTACCCTTGAATCGGAGACCACTTCAGCCACCCTCGGCGCCGAAGGTGTCCGGAAGCCCAGTCCGATGGCCAATCTGGACTTTGTATCCTATCCCCTCGGTGAATACACCATCAACAACATCGAGTTCGTCAAGGGAATGAAGGAAGTCCCCAAGATTTTCTCCACCAACTACTTCATGAAGGATGATAAAGGCAAGTTCATCAATCCCAAGACCGCCAAGAAGGTCTGGCTCCACTGGGCCGAGAAACGGGTCTACGGCGAGCTCGACGGCTACGAAACGCCCACCGGCATCATCCCCACGTACGAAGATATCAGCGTATTGTACAGGAAGTACATGAAGGAAGAGTATCCGAAGGACGTCTACGAGTATCAGTTCAGCTTCCGCTGCAGCAACTGGATTTCCAAGCTGGAGAGGACCAAGGAGTTCTATAAGAAGATGGACCCCCACACCCCGCAGGAGCTGTTTCAGAAGTGGGATGCCGCAATAGAAAAAATAAAGGCAGCTCAGGAGAAGTACGGCGACGTGATAAAGCCGGGAGCTTACAAAGGATAATGTATTCTCCGATAGAATTTACAGCCGCTGCGGATACACGCAGCGGCTTTTTTACGGTATAGTGTGTATCATAAAGGTTAAAAATGCGGACCCCATGCCGATTCCTCATAACAATCTTCCTCCTCATTACGGTGCTGGCTGCCGGGGGGCAGGACCGGGCAAATCAACAGGATCAATTGAAGCAACTGGAGAACGAAGTCTCCCATATCAACCTGTACGGACAAAAAATCCTCCTTCTTCATTCCTATCACACCGGCTTCAAATGGACCGATGACATTACACAGGGAGTCAAGGATGTTCTCGGTAACAATGTAACCCTCTTTGTGGAATACATGGACACTAAGCGGCAGTATGATGAGGCATATACCGGCATCCTTCTCGATGCCCTGAAGTACAAGTTCGAACGGCACAATTTTCAATTGATTATCTGCTCCGATAACAATGCATTCGATCTGGTCTTGAATCGGGGCCGGGAAATCTTCGGTCACATCCCGATCGTCTTCTGCGGGCTGAATTATCCCGAAGAAATGCTGCAGGAAGCCGGGAAAAATGTGACCGGTGTAATCGAACAGGTGGAGTTCCTGTCCAATCTGGAGCTCATTCGAGAGCTGCACCCGGACGCCGGGAGATTGGTTTTCATAACCGACAATACGCCTACGGGTAAACGCCTGCAGCGTGAATTCACGAGTGAAATCGAACCGCTCCGGCAGGAGTTCAAAGAAGTGAGCATCTGGTATGACTTCACCATGCAGAGGCTTCTCAAAGAACTGGAGGCTTTGCCGGAGGATGCGGTTGTCCTGTTTTCCCTCTTTTTCCGGGATTCGGATGGGACCTTCTATGAATGGGACCAGGGGACCGAGTTGATTACGAGATTCTCCCCGGTACCGGTCTACGGTGTTTGGGATTTCAACCTGGGACACGGTGTGGTCGGCGGGAAAGTTGTCCAGGGATACAATCAGGGATATGAGGCAGGTGCCCTGTCAAAGAAAATTCTCACCGGTACACCCGTCTACAAAATTCCGATTCGGGATACGAGTCCCAATGCCTATTGTTTCGACTACGACCAGTTGAAAAAATTTTCAATACCGCTCGCGAAGCTGCCCGCCGGAAGTATTATCACCAATCAGCCGCGTTCGATAATTCGGGAAAACATGGGACTGTTCATCGCAATTTTTTCCGTCATCTTTGTCCTGCTTGCAATGGTTATTACACTGGTCATCAATATTCTGCTGCGGCACAGAGTGGAAAAGGATCTGAAGAGGGCCCGCAATTACATACTCAATATTATCGACTCGATCTCATCGCTGATTATCGGGGTTGATACCCGCGGCCGAATTACCGAGTGGAACAGCACGGCAGCGGAAGCGTGCAGTCTTGAAGACAAACATTTGAAAGGACACAGCCTGAAAGAGGTTTTTCCCGGGCTTGCGGATCAAATGGAACTGATCGAGGCAGCTATAGAGCAGCGAAAAGTACAGCACAAAGTGAAGACCGATAATTCCGATAAGGCGAATCTCCGTTACGAGGAGATAACCGTGTATCCCCTGGTGACCGACCGTGTCGAAGGGGCGGTGATCAGGGTGGATGACAAGACCGAGCAGAGAAAGATCGAAGAGATGATGATCCAGAATGAGAAAATGCTCTCCGTCGGCGGTCTCGCGGCTGGTATGGCCCACGAAATCAACAACCCCCTCGGGGCGATGGTGCAGAACGCTCAGGTGGTCATCCAGAGACTGAATTCGGATAACCGGGCGAATCGCAGGGCGGCGGAGAAGACCGGAGTTACCCTGGAAGGAATCCGGGGATACATGCAGGAGCGGCGGATCCCCGATCAGCTCGAACTGATACGGGAGGCCGGTAAGCGCGCCAGAGAGATAGTCAACAATATGCTCAGCTTTGCAAGACAGGGCAGCGCCGACCGATCCAGTCATGACATCGGCAGTCTGCTTGATCGGACGATCGAGCTGGCTTCAAGCGAATTCAATTTAAGAGCGAATTACGATTTCAGGAAGATCAGGATTGTAAGGGAATATGCCCCGTATCTTCCTATGGTTCCCTGCGAAGCCGGAAAGATACGGCAGGTATTGCTGAATGTGCTCAAGAATGGTGCCGAAGCCATGTACGAGAAACAAAAAACCCTCGGAGAAGACTACACTCCGCATTTTACCCTACGGACTTCTATCCATGACGGGATGTTGAGAGTGGAAATCGAAGACAACGGTCCCGGTATGGACGCGTCTGTACAATCCCGTATCTTCGAACCATTCTACACTACCAAACCGGTGGGAGTCGGCACGGGGCTTGGGCTTTCCGTTTCCTACTTTATCATTACCGAGAACCACGGCGGAAACATGTATGTGGAGAGTACGATTGGAAAGGGAACGGTCATAACCATCGAACTGCCGACCGGTGACTGAATGGAAGGAGCGGAGGGAAGCTCAGGTGGCCGGAATTTCGATAATGAATGTGGTCACGGGTTCCCTCTGCAATTCTATAGTCCCGTTCAATTGCTTCACGAGAGTCAGAATGAGTTCGAATCCCATTGAACTGTTCATGAAAGGATCGATATCTTCCGGGAAACGGTGTCCGTCGTTCGAGACTTCGATGTGAATGATATCCGCATCTTCACTGCTTTTCATTATTACAGAGAAGCATGCCTCGGTCTCTCCGATATATGCATGTTTCAGTGCATTTGTAGCCATCTCGGTAACTACGAGACCGAGAGGCACCATTCTTTTAGGGCTCAATGAAAGATTACCCGTGTTCACTTCGATTTTCACCGGGATGGAGGAGAGGGAGTAAAAAACGTTCCGGAGGAGTTTGTTCAGATAGTAGGAGCATTCAACCTGTGCAATATTGTCCTGCCGGTAGAGACTTTCATGAACGATCCCGATGGCGGAGATCTGCTGTTGTATATCGTTCAGAACAGACTCGTTGGAAAATGCCTTGGATTTCAGACTGATAAGTGATGAAATAATGGACAGATTGTTTTTCACCCGGTGATGCACTTCCCGTATGAGGTATTCCCTGTCCTTGATCGCTTTTTCCAGCTGCTCCACCAGTGACTTGTTGCGGCAGTAGAGATAACACAGGAGCAGAAGCATGGCCGTCAGCATAAAGAGCGCCGCCGCGAGGCTGAGCGTAAGGGTATATTTCTGTTGATCTACGTATTCTTCGATGGATGCTGATATACTGGTCAGTTCCCGGTCGAGTATGTTCGCGTATATCGGCAGTTCGGTCTGCATGTAGGCGCGTAAAAGCACATTGACGGCGTTGATAGAGATTTCCAGTTCGGGATTAATATTTTTGATTTCAATAAAAAACCTGTTGTTGTCGAACTCGTCAATTCGTGCCTCAAGCTGCGCTCTCCTCGAATCCCGTTTGTCGCCAAAGGACTCACAGCTGCTTACCGCCCACTGAAATTTGTAGTATGATATTGAAACATCGTAGATAAGCCGCTGCAGTTGGAAGGTAGCATTCAGGAGCCTCGGTATGGTGAAGGCAAATCCGCCGAGAATCAGTATTACCAGGAGAACAGCAGTGTAGATAAGAACCAAATGTGACAATCTTTTTTTATTTGACATTTTAACTATTATAGCATATACAAATCTATGATAAAAGTAAAAAAAAGGTAAGAAAGATGTTATTTCACAACTGGCATCTGATCAGGAGACATCCAGTTCTGATAACCGCAATTATGCTCGTTGCCGGCTTACTCCAGACGGGCCTGGTCCTTCTCAATTACGAAGTGTTGAAAACTCCGCTTTTTCTCGATACGATCGCCACGCTTATTTCCACCGCCGCCTTCGGAATGACCGCAGGCTCGCTTACCGCGGTCGTAACACATGTGCTTCTGGAGATCAACAGCGGATTTTCCGGCGATTTTCTTCCCTGGGTCGTCGTGAATATTTCCTCGGCTGTAGTCCTCGGCATACTGATCAAGAAGCGCCTCTTTTCGACTATCCTGCATGTTCTCACTGCAGTGATCTGTATCACACTGGTTAATTCAATCCTCGGAGCCATGATCGCTACCTATGTATACGGAGGTATAACCGGACACAGAGTGGATTACATCGTTACTTCCTTTCTGGCCATTGGCCGTAGTCTCACCAGCGCTTCCTTTATCTCAAGGCTGCCGATAAACATCATCGATAAGGGAATTGCCGTGCTTGCGGCTTATCTGTTCAATCTTCTGTGGTTTTCCCGCTGGGAGAATGAATCCGATGAGT
>Ga0272442_10003295_pt1 | contig 22773 bp, 17 predicted proteins | sample SSMForm2O_FD_200262 | JGI IMG/M metagenome (GOLD analysis project Ga0272442, IMG submission 200262) | Marine sediment archaeal communities from Little Sippewissett salt marsh, Falmouth, MA, United States - SSM-Form-2O | ecosystem: Environmental > Aquatic > Marine > Wetlands > Sediment ...
CTCTCGCTACCCGTGTTGTCGCCGCCTAGGATGGCTCGTGCCAGGAGCGGATCGCCCTTCTCCTCTTTAGCCGCCCTCTTGGCCGCCTCGAGTTTGGCCTCAAGCGCCCAGATCGTTAAGAAATTCTCGCCCTCCACGTATTCTGCTCCGGCGCGGTGAGCCACGATCGCATCTCCGCTGGCATCGATGCAACAGAATCCTGACAGGAGGCCCCGTCCGCTCTTATTTTCGACTTCCACGCCGGAGACGCGGTTCCCCAACATCACAGGCTGACATACGAGCGTGTCCAGCCAGACCTCGATGCCTGAATCGATGAGGAGCTCATCCAGGGCCAGAACATACGCTGCCGGGGAAAAGGTGACTTGATAACGGGAAATAGCTTTTCCCTCCGAGGCGTCACGCCAATCTGAGGGCACGTCCCCAGGGCCGTACTTGGTGCTCAGGTGAAGCAGCTCCTCGGCGATTCCGAAGGTGACCTGCTTTCCTTCCCCGTCGCACAAGGGAAGGTACACGTTGACAAGACCCGCGGTGGCCAGTCCTCCAGTGAGGACGGTTTTCTCTATAAGAGCTGTTCGTTTCCCGGACCGCGCTGCTTCGACCGCCGCGGCGATCCCGGAGATCCCGGCGCCGACCACAATCACGTCATAATTTTTCTTGAAGTCCATTGGCTCGTTACTCTACTCCAATTCCAACCGATAGATGAGCGCTGCCAAGGCGGGAACTTGGAGTTTGCCTCGAATTCCTTTGACTTTTTCCTCTTTAATCACCACCTGGGGCGGTTCTCCCGGCGCGTTGTAGGCCATGGGGTCGGCTCCTGCGATGACCCAACGGACGCCCTCATCTGAACAGCGTCTTCCTTTGAGTCTTAGAGGGAGATCGATAGCCTTTGAGGTGGGATTGACGACGCCAACCGTCAATGCCTTCCTGTCCTCCGTCAACGCCGCTGCCACGTCCAATAAAGCGGTCTCCCCGGAGACGGACACCGGGATCTTGCCGTAGCGTTCTCTGTAGAGTTTGAGGGCGAGACCAGTCGTGGCAAAGCAGGCATCCCTTTTCGTGGTCTTGATGGCGCCGATCACGTTGACGGTCTGGGCGTAGTTGGCCATGGCAAAGATGTCGCTATATCTCGTCATCTCGTGCAGTCCTGCAGCCACGCCGAGGGCATCCCGCAAGAAATACCGCACCCCAAGTTCTCCATAGAGGTGGGGACCGTACCAATAGTTCCATTCGTCCAGCGCGATCGGGATCCTCTTGACGGAAAGGGAGTCCAAGGTTTCATGGTATTTCTTGTGGGCCTCGGCTTTCCTTCTGACGGAGTCAGGCATCTGCCGAACGTGGGAGAGGAGTCCCTGTCGCTCCTGCACGTAGAAGTGCTCGCTCAAGAGGTCCATGTGATCCGCGCACTCCCTCAACATGGTCTCGCTCCAAGGCCCTGTGGCGCCGACCGCCACCAGCTTGATGTAGGGGTCTTTCTCTCGCATGGCCTCGGCAAAGGTGTTGTGCTTGAGAACGTACTTTTCCAGCGGCATGTGGCCTAGCTGCCAGTTGCCGTACATCTCATTGCCGACGCCCCACCAGACCACGGCGTAAGGCGTTTCCTGTCCGTTCTGGGCGCGGAGTTTCCCCATAGGCGTGTCTTCATCCCCGTTGACATATTCGAGTTCCTGTAGGGCCATCTCCACACCGCCCAGGCCGCTGTTCACCACGATGAGGGGCTCCGTGTGTATTTCTTTGCAGAAGGTCATGAACTCGTCCAATCCAAAGTCGTTGTGTTCGATTCCTTTCCAGGCAGGGTTTTTTCTGGGGGGACGTTTATCTCGGTCCCCGATGCCGTCCTTCCAGTCATATCCGCTCACGAAATTCCCGCCGGGCCAACGGTAGATGGGCGCGTTCAGCTCCTTAAGAAGGGCCAGGGTATCCTTCCGCATCCCTTTGACGTTGTCTTGGGGCATCAGGGAGACCGTGCCGACTCGGAAGGTGCCTTGTCCGCGCGCGACTACGAATAGTCTGCCTTCGTCCGTGGTCTTCCCTGCCGTGAAAGAAAAAGGCGTCGTCTTGTATTGGGATGTGGATTGAATCATGACACGCTTGGCATCCGTGCCATCGTGATCAGGACATGCATCGTCTTCCCAGGAGAGCCACACCTCGATGGGACCTACGCTCTTGTCGCCTTTCAAAACGATGCGTCCCTCGTAGGATGCGCCCTTTTTTAGTCCCAAGTGTTTTTGGACGATCCCGGCGGGCTGCCCTTTTGTGGCGTTTTTGATTTGAGGATCCTGTTCTCCCACGAAAGGTTCCTCCTTCACCATCTGAGCCGACTTGGCGTCACCCACCACCTGCCAAGGAGAACCCGGGGATCCCACGGGATCGAAAAACTTCCTGTCCTCCAGCATTTCCGCCCAGATGCCGCCATAGATGCAACGTCCCAGATGCTCAATGAACTGCCCGTAGATCAGCTCTGAGATGGGAGGACCTGTCTTTTCGAGGTCGACGGTGATGTCAGGTTTCATGGACTGCGTTTTGATCAATTCAAGCTGGAGGTCGTCGTACCAGGCTTTTCCTGTGGCCATGCCCCATCCGCCGAAGAGACAATTGATATGGAGGGTGTCGTCCTCATACGTTTCAAAGGCGACTTCCACTCTCGTCCAGTCCTGTGTGTCTGTAAGCGCCTCGGTCTTGACGCCCGTGGCGTGGATGTTGAGAAGAGCTCCTGTGCCTGAAGTGGGTACCAAATTCTCCGTCTTGATCCATCCTGACAGTTTGTAGGTGGAAAAGGGGAGAACCGTGACAAAGGTTTCCCAGGAGAGATCCCCTCCCTTTTCCGAGGAGATCGAGACGCACCGCCGGCCTGTTCTACCCGGGGAAGCGTAAGAAAACGCACTCCCGCCGTCCTCGTGCCAGGCATGTTCCTTCCAGTCCTTGGGTTTGCCCTTCTCTTCTTCTTCAAAGGAGCCGTTTGGGAGCAGGTTTTTCCCTTCGCTCGGCTGTTGTTTTGCCATGGCGAGTCCACACGAAAACAGGATGAAACATGCCAGAGCTACTTGTGAGATCCCAACGCTTCCGATTTCAACGAAACCTTTCATGAGCCGTCCTTTCTCCTGGGTCCGAACGGCCTCATTGTACAGGAGTCCTTTATGGTTTTACTGGCCTCTCAGCGCGGCGCCCTTGTTGAGGTATAGAGTGAGCCACCTGTGTCGTCATAGAACGAGAAGCGGAGCACAGGCGCGGTTCCCTCCGTCGAATGGGAACATCTCACGAGCAGGAAGCCACCGCTCGGCTTTTGTTGGGCATAGGGCTGCGATATCCGGCCCTCTGGATCGGTGCAGCCTGGATCCCCAGGTTTGGGTCCAAGGCGGGCGTTCCCATCCACTAGGGCTCCACATGAGAAGGATCGCGGCAGAGAAAGGGAGCATCCAAGCATTGAGCCATTTCATTGCCATACTCGGCTCCTCGAAGTGACGCGGCCTGTACTGCTTCTATCTGGTAACGGACCGGGGGTGCGTCCCAAGCCCACGTACTCTATCACAAAGAATTGTTCCCTTGCCGAGTTATTGTTCCGCCATTTATCTCGTGGTGCCTTCCGCTTCGCTTCGCGTCTCAACGGAACAGGGCGACGTCTCGATCTTCTGATACACTGGTCGACAATTGAAAAGGACCTGCTCATTTCAGGCGAGGTTGCCTTTCCAGAGTTCGTTTACCACTGCAGAAGGATATGATGCGTCTATGGCGAATCTTTGAACCAGCCAGAACCGTCCTTATCTCGATTCTATTTTGCCTGCTGTCGGCAGAAAGGCTTGCGGGTGCGTGGCCCACGTACCGTTTCGACAATGCCCATAGTGGCGCCTCCCCAAACAGCCTGAAAACGCCTCTCGAACTGCAATGGACTTACCTTCCAAGACATGCGCCTCGACCTGCGTGGCCCGAGCCCTGCAAAGAAGCGCACCGCTTGGCATTTGACTACGCTCCGCAGGTGGCCATTGCTCACGGATTGGTTGTTTTCGGCTCTTCTTCAGACCATCAGGTCAGAGCCCTAGAACTTGCCACGGGACGAGAGCGTTGGCATTTCTTTACCGAAGCTCCTGTGCGCTTTGCTCCTTGTGTGGCTGGCGACCGCCTCTTTGTGACATCGGACGATGGCTGTTTGTATTGCCTTGCCGTTCAAAACGGAGAGCTGCTATGGCGTTTCCGAGGAGGCCCGCGTGACGAGCGATTGATGGGTAACGAACAGATGATCTCCCGATGGCCTGGCCGAGCAGGCGTTCTGGTTGAGGGCGAAAGCGTCTTCTTTGCCGCGGGCATGTGGCAAACGGACGGCATCTACATCTACGCGCTGCGGGCCCAGGACGGGAAGATGTTCTGGAAAAACGACACGTCCAACAGTATCTACATGAAGCTACCTCACAGTAGCATGGAGGGGATCGCCTCCGTAGCGCCTCAGGGACAGATGGCTCTGTGCGGCGACACCCTTCTCGTGCCCTGCGGCAGGGCCATGCCCGCAGGTTTCGACAAGAACACAGGGAAGCTTCTCTTCTGCGATAACGGATCGGACAAACTCCATCACGCCGGGGGATCATGGGTGATGGCTGCACAGGGACTCTTCTTCTGTCGTCGCCGCCCGGTCCAGGGACATCCTCACGTGGATCTGAAGGAGGCCGAGCTCCCAGCCGGATCGGGACTGTTGGCATGGGATGGCGAGACAGGAAAACAGGTGCTTGCCTTGATCGGAAAACACAGGGCCGCCGTTCATGGGGACGTCCTCTTCGCGGCCGGGGACGGTGAACTGCTGTCCATAGACTTGTCGGCGTTGTTGCAGCGGGGGCAAACCTACTACGGATCCGGGGAGATCGATCCCGATCTGCCGCAGAAGAACGGGCGCCCCTCTTCCTACCTGTCCATGTATTGGAAGGGCGCTGGCGCTCCCTGGGGGCCGTGGAAGGTGGTCCCTGTGTCCACGGGATCGTCGGAAAGGTGGAAAACGAAGCTCGAACGAGCCTACGAGCTGATCCTGGCCGGGGAGACGATCGTGGCTGGGGGACGAGGCTGGGTGAGGATCCTGGATGCACGGGACGGTGCCGATCTCTGGGAAAAAACGATTTCGGGGGACGCTCGGGGACTCGCCGCATCGGACGGCAGGCTCATCGTCTCGAGCACGACGGGCGAGATTCATTGCTTTGGCGAGAGGACGCCTGAACAGACCAAGGAGATCCTCCCTCCCGAGGCCGTCGTAACGGACGCCGGATGGGCTTCGGCCGAGGCCGAACGCATCCTGAGTGAAGTCGGGACACCGTCCGGGATCTGTCTTGTGATCGGCGCCGGGGACGGACGACTTGTCCAAGCCCTGGTGCAACAATCGGACTGGAGCGTCGTGTGCGCGGAAACGAACGAGAACACGGCTTCGGCGGCCAGGGAATACCTCGATAGGGCGGGTGTGTACGGAACCAGAGCGGTGGTCCATTCGGTACCGTCCGATCCCTTACCCTATGCCAGGTACTTCGCCAATGCGATTGTACTTCATGAGACCCATATCGGTGATGGGGCACCTGTGGCAGCCGAGGAACTGTACCGTGTCCTCCGTCCTTGCGGTGGCGTGCTCTGGGTGAGCGTTTCGAAAACCAAGCCGGAGAGGGTCAGGCAATGGCTTGAAGCCGGTGGAATGTCCTCGGATCGGATGAACGTCTCAGCGGAGAGGGTTCGTTTCGTCAGAGGCGATCTGCCGGGGGCCGCCGAGTGGACACACCCCTACGGCGGTGCCAGTCGTCCAGGGGCATCGACGGATAGCCATGTGCGTCTCCCGCTGAAGATGCTCTGGTTCGGGAAGCCGGGACCGGCGAGAACGATTAGCAGACATTGGCGCACGCCCTCCCCGCTCTTCATTAACGGACGGATGTTTGTGGCGGGAGAACATCATCTCATCGGCATCGACGCCTACAATGGACGTGAGATCTGGTGTAGAGAGATTCCTGGAGTGGGACGGTTCCCTGGCAGGTATCGGGGGGGAGGGCCTGTAGCGGATAACGACGCCATCTATGTGGCGGTGGGGATGGAGTGCCTCAGACTGGACGCAAGCACAGGGGAGACCTTGGCGACATACGGCGTCCCCGAGAGCTTGAGGGACGTGCCCGTATTGGAGAATCCGATCGTGAGCGCCTTGGACGCCGGGAGACGGAAGGCAACGCCAACACCCAACGAGGCGGTTTGGGAATTTCTCGCGGTCACGGAAGACTTTATTGTCGGCAGCGTGGGACAGCCCAACTTCGCGTGGACTGGATGGCCCGAGGCTCATCCCGAATGCCCTTGTGTATTCGTTTTGGATAAGAAAGACGGCTCGCTTTTGTGGGTCTACGAGGCCGAAGAGTCGGTCTCTCCCAACGGGGTCTGCCTGCAAGGGGATAGTCTTTTTCTCCTGGATCAAAAAAGCAGGGCCTCACTGGAAAGAGAGGGACGGAGAAATCAGAAGACCAAGGATCGACAGCCGCTCCTGAAGGCCTTTGATCTGAGAACAGGAGAGGATCTGTGGAAGACTAGTGAGGGGTTGTCAGGCATCTATCTCTGGATGGGAGAGGGGATCGTTCTCGTCACCAAGGGAGGAACATCGGCCTACTCGGCGAAGGATGGCGAGTTGCTTTGGTCCCGGCGGATCTCAGGGCATCCCTACCCGGTCATCGTTGGGGATACCTTGTACCTCTATCCGGGCGCCTATGATCTCCATACCGGGGCTGACCGCGAGAGAGTTCACCCCTTGACCAACAGGCTCTCGCGATGGACGATGGCCTCGAAGGGAGGATGTGGATCCCTGTCCGGCTGTCCAGGCGCGCTTTTCTTCCGCGCCGGCGCCTCAGGTATCTGTGATCTGCGCGGCGACGCCGGCACCGGGTGGCTCGGACAAGTCCGCGCGAGCTGCTGGGTGAACATGATCGCTGCAGGCGGAATGCTTCTCTTTCCCGAAGGAGCCAGCAGTTGCAGTTGTCCCTACAACTATCAGACTTCCCTTGCCATGGTCCCTGACGAGAGGGAAGAGCAGTGGACGGTCTTTCCAGCGTCGTATGTGCCTCCAGGGAGCAGGCTTCGCACCCTCGCCGTCAACTTCGGGGCGCCAGGGGACAAGCGCGATGGAGGAGGGGAGCTTTGGACGGCCTTTCCTCGGCCCTTCAAGCCTGATGCGTTGACGGTGCCTCTCTTCCTCATGAACCGTCCCACCTACGCCAGGAAGAACGCCGATTCAGTGTCGATGAAAGGAGATGGCGCCCCCTGGCTGTACGGATCCGTCTGCAAGGGACTCGAACGTGCAGAGCTGGAGCTGTTCCTGAATGAACCCGTATACGCGACAATCTGTGATGATCCTCCGGCGATCGACGGCGTGCTGGACGACCTTTGCTGGCACGATACGACGCGGCTCGTCCTCACCACGGATGATCAGGACACCGATCGTCACGCCGTGGCTTTTTTGCGAAGCGACGAATCAAATCTGTACGTGGGGTTTTCCAGGGACGCCTACTTCAGGAACGGGGCGCCTGTGCCCTGGGTGGCAACGACCTCCGGAGAGGACGCCAAGCCGTGGAATGACGATTCCTTTGGGATCCGGCTTTGGGACAGCAATGCCAGGACGGGACTGTACCTGCACATCTCCAATACAGGGGCAACCTTTGACGGAAGAACGGACAGCACGATGTATGGTCTCATTGGCTCGGACAGTTCGTGGAACGGCAATTGGTCGAGATCCGTTTCGACCGAGTCGGAACGTTGGTCGGCGGAGCTGGCCGTGCCCTGGCACACTTTGGAGGAGGCGGGACTCCGAAAGGACGCGCTGTCCGTCTATCTCGAAAGCATCAACCGTACCGATGCGGGACCGTCCAGAGTGCAGTACAAATACCGTACGCTTCGTCGACTCTATCTCTTCAAACGGCTTGTTCCCGTCCTCTTCTCAGATCCGCCACAGAGGCCCCCCAGCGACTATGCCGTCACGCTACACTTTGCCGAAATGGAAGACATGGATACGGGCGACAGGGTGTTCGACGTGCGCATTCAGGGGGAGACGGTTATCGCGGACCTGGATGTTGTGAAAGAAGCTGGAGGATTGAATACGCCCCTTTTCAAGACGGTTTCCCAGGTTGAAGCCGCGGACAGGCTGATCTTGGAGCTGGTGCCGAAAACGGAAGAGCCTCCGATCATCAGCGGTTTGGAGGTGCGATACGACGAAGAGAAAGGATTGGAGCGGACCGTGTCCTCCGTCAAGGAGTCCCTCGTGGCACACTGGGATTTCGATGATGAAGAGAAGAGCGTCGCTAGAAATCGCGTGGATGGTGGAGACGGTGCCAGGATTGTAGGGGCTTCTCGGATCCCCGGTGCGTCGGGAGGCGGACTCCAATTCTATGGTGTGGACGACGTGGTTTGTTGCGGGACGGACGACGCGCTCAACGCAGGGAAGGAGCTGACGGTCTCGGCGTGGATTTGGATTTCCTCCTACCACGCGGATCTCTACCACGACGTCATTCTCAGCAAAGGCGTCGGCGCCTATTCGATCTACCTTCATCGTAAAAATGGGGGCGATCTTCACGGATACGTGACCCTTGGCGGGAAACCCCAAGCATTGCCGATCCATTCCCCTGAGTTCGGCGAATGGCACCATATTGCCATGACCGTCAGGGACGGTGAACAGAGGACCTACTACGACGGTGTGCTTCAGGGGACTTGGACCTATCGTGGCGCTATCGGCACCACACCCTCCGAACTTCGCCTGGGTTTCAGCGAGGACTTTCCCATCGCGGGTCATTTTTGCGGGAAAATCGATGACGTGCGCGTTTGGAACTCCGTCCTGTCCCCCGAGGCCATCCAATGGATTGCCTTCGAAGCCTCAAGTTGACATGTTTCTGCGGCGTGTCAAGGGACGTGTGGTCAAGGTTTTCTTTTGCTTCAACGGATTGGGTCTGGCGCGCCGTACACCGCCAACTCCACGAAGCGAGGCCGTTCCCCTTCCATGCCGTCCCCCGTGTATATCCGCACAAAGCGGGCCCTTAGAGGAACGCCGTCCTCATCCCTGGTGTCCACCAGTTCTCCCCACCAGCGCGTGTAGTAGGCTGTATCGTGGCCTCTGTCCACGCCACTTGAGAAATCGTGATCATTGTTGAAGAGGGTTTTGACCTCATCCTGAAATGCCTCATCATTCGATGCTTGAAGGATCACATCGTTGTAGATGACGGGATTCTTGTAAAAATGCCATACTGCCACAGCAAAAATCTCATAGCGTGCTTCCAGATCCACTTGCACCCACTGGAGTCCCGGGCCCAGCTCCACATAATCGAAGGGATCGGATTTCTTGATGTCGTCGTTGATTTGATACAAGTCCCCTGTGATGGGCTCCTCATCGCTGGCTGATATGGGCCTGTATAGGGCTAGGTTCTCCATCCCTGGAGGGACCATGAGAGGGGGGCGTTTCACCTCCTCTCGCAAGTGCGGCGGTTTGAGTCCTCGAGGATACCCAGGCGTGGCTCGCGTTACTGCGTCAGGACCCAAGCCCAGGTCCAACTCCACGAGGGGGGGGGCCGCTCCCAGGAGAAGGAGGGACGCCAAGAGCAGGAGTAAGTTGGAGCGCTTAGGGAAGATCATGCTGTCATGAATTTTTTCATATCTTGCTCCGTCTGTGAACTCCGTGTTTGAAGTAGTACGTGTTGCGGAAAGGGCAATATGGCCCAATGTCCGATGGGAGGAGAAAGCTGCCTTGTCTCATTAGCTCCTTCGTCGCCCCTTCTTGTCTCAGCGCGTTTGAATGTCTATATACGCGCTTCCGAGGACGGGAACGGCCCGAGGGGCCGAGCTTTCGCTCGGCAATCGGACCCTTCCCGAACCCGCCAAGCCAGCTCTCTTCACCCATTGGACACGTGCATAGACGCTTTCCGCAACAGGAACGACTTAGATGTGCTGACGGCCAACGTTTAGTGAACTCGAATATAGGAGAAGTCCATGTCAGTTTTTCAAACCCTCTTTTTCCTCGGTGTCCCGATGGCCGCCCCTAACCCCGCAGACACCTTGACCATTTCCGAGGACCTTCCCCGTTTCGTGGTTCCTGGACACGAGGAACAGATGGAGAGTTTTCGCCGTCTGTTTTGGCTCCACTACCAACCAGCCGGTCCCCTGATCCCCCTTTTAGATGAATGGATGTTCATGTCCACCTTGTGGCCAGCAGTGGGTTCCCAGCAGGAAATTGAGTCCATGCGAAGACGCTGGGCCCAAGCCTTGTCAGGCCGCGGAATGAACGACGAGGGGTATGTCCATACCCACCAACACGACGGCTTGGCGCACGCGGAAGTTTGGCCCTTTCCTTAGGGGCTGCCACGACTATTTTCAGTGGTCACTGGACTACACATTTCTTCGTCAGCAGATCGGCAAAATCAGGACGGCCATGAGGTCCATGATGCGGGAGTTCGACACAGAAAAGCGTCTTTGTGTGTATACCACGTGGCCGGGTCACGAGGGCCGCAGCGGACGGATGCGAGATCTCGCCCCGACTGCCCAGATCATGGAAGTCGCTCGGCATCACTCGCATTCATCTCCACGACCATGTTCTCGATGTGACCGTTCGGGATCGCGCCGTGGAGATCGTAGACCATGGCCCCGGGGGACGTGCTCTTCACGTCCAAGTGCCGCCTTACTGGCGGATTGCCCTCGCCAAAGCCGCTCCCTCTTGAGTTCCCTAGCGAAGAGGTCTCTGGACATGCCTGCGAGGATGAAGTCGTCGAAATTAGCCTATAAAGCGACGCTTGACACAGTTGCGCATCTCATCGAGGGTTCCTTTTGAACTTGACGCAGGGAGACGCGCCCTTTATCCTCGAACAGGGTGTATAGGTTCCCTTCGGGGATCCAAGGAGCAGAGGCCGCAAAAAAACATGAGAGAGGTCTGGAAAAGATGGATATAGAAAGAGACTACCTTGTCGTCGGGGTAGTATCTGACGATCCCTTCGCTATCGCCGTGGCTCACCGCATGGGACAGGAAGAAGGAATCTCGGACGTGATCTCGCTGAAGAGCTTTGCCAATAGCGAGTTTTGTCCCCGCTTCATCAGCGACGAAAGGGACTTGGATCATATCGGGGAACGTTTGGCAGGGAAGACGGTCTTTATCGTGTCCACATGCTGCGGGGATCACACCAGGAATTCCCTGGCCATGCGCACTTGTCTCGTGGCCAGAGCCGCCAAGGACAACGGAGCGGACCGCGTGATCCTGGTGGAACCGGACCTGTTCTACAGCGCCCAAGACAGAGGCCCCAGGCAAGAGCACAGCGATCCTGGCATGGCGCGGAACAAGCAAGACTACAAAAAATTCGACGGACAACCCTTCTCGGCTCTTCTTTACGCCACCCTGCTCAAGACGAGCGGGGTGGACACTGTCGTCACGGTGCACAACCATTCGGAGGCCGTACAGCACCTTTTCGCGCGGGAGTTTAGCGGCAACTTCACCAATCTGTGTCCCTCGGAGTTGTATGCCTACCATCTGGCGAGAAACCCCATCGGTCCGGAAGTGCAGACTTCATCGGACCTGGTGATCTGTGCCCCGGACGAAGGGGCTATGCCCTTTGCCAAGCGGGTGCATAGCGCTCTGGGAAAGATGATCAAATCGGATCTCTTCAACGCGGACAGAAGCCCTGGTCTTCTCCTCATGAAGAAGGAACGATTAGGGGAGAGAAAGGTGGATATCACAGCCGCCCCTGGTTTCGAGGAATCGCTCAAGGGGCTCGCGGGGAAGACCGTGGTCGTCCTGGACGACATGGTACGTACAGGCAACACCATTGTGGAATGCTGCAGGATTCTGAAGGACGCCAATGCGGGCACCGTAGCTTTCGTGGTGACGCATTTCTACTCTTCAGAGGAGGTAAAAGAGAACCTGAACGACAGGGCGATTGACGAGATCATCACCACCAACACCTTGCCGCAAGTGCTGAATAGGGACATGCAAGGACGGTTGAGAGGTAAGATGCTGGTGCTGAAAATCGAAAAATGGATCGCCAACTTTCTCCTGGAAAAGATTCTGGACAAGCCGATCTCCGCCACCTTTCCGCCCTTCACCGTGGATGCGTCGTCCCGCAACCCACATTACAAGTGGATCCAAAAGCAGCAAGGACAGGACTAGAAGGGTGCGAGAGCGGACGGGCATGGGGCAGAGGGTTTTATGGAGAGACTGAGCCGCGGCAAGCGCATCGTCTTCACCGCATTGACAGGGATTCTCGCGCTCCTCCTGGTGGAATTCGTCTCCTGGCTTGCCTTCACCGCCATGGATAGCGAGCCCTTCTCCTTTCAGGGCCTTTCGGCGGAACGACAGCTGGTCATGGACAAAGGAGATGTGGACGAGAATGCCTTCGAATCCTTCGAGCGAGCCTCCCGAGGCATCGAAGGGGAGGTGGTGCATCCCTTTCTCGGCTTCGTCCATTCTCCAGATGACCAGGAAACCCATAGGCTCATGGAAAGGTTTCAAGTGGGCATATCGGAATATGGTTTCTTCGTTCCTTCGCAATTCTCCGAGACGCCCTCTCCCGAAGCGTATAGAGTGGGTATTTTTGGCGGCTCCGTGGCGATGGCCCTGTCCAACTACGGGGATCTCTTGGTGTCGGTCCTGAAGCAATCTCCTACGTTGGCGGACCAGGAGATCGTTGTAATCAATTTTGCTATGGGAGGGTACAAACAGCCTCAACAGCTTATGGTTCTCAGTTACTTTCTTTCGCTTGGGGAACGACTGGATATGGTCATCAATCTGGACGGCTTCAACGAAGTAGCTCTCCCCTTTGTGGAAAACGTACCCAATGGGGTTTTCCCCTTCTACCCGCGGGCATGGCGCATTAGAGCGGGACATCTCCCCGACCTGCCGGCGCAACGGTGCGCGGGAAGGATCGATCATCTCTACGAGAAGAGGGCTGACCACGCCAAACGCTTCGAGGCGTGGCCTTGGAGGCGTAGCGTCACGTGCAATCTTTTTTGGAAGGGCTTGGATCGTAGGCTGGCCGTGACACAACAGGCCATGAGAGAAGAGATGGTGGAACGTCTTTCAGGGGAAAGAAGCTTTTTCCTCAATGGACCGGCGTATTCTTATGACTCCGAAGAAGAGCTTTTTCACGATCTGGCCGCTATGTGGATGCGGGGATCCGTCCAAATGCATCGCCTTTGTCAAGGCAACGGCATCGCCTACTACCATTTTCTCCAACCCAACCAGTACGTTCCGGACTCGAAGCCCATGGGACGCGAGGAAAGAACGGCTTCGTATTGCGAGGACCACAAATACAGGGAACCTAAAAAAAGGGATATCCGCACCTCATGGTTGGCGGAGAAAGGCTCGTACGGCAGGGAGTGCCTTTCAGGGATCTTTCCATGGTCTTTGCTGAAGTGCCCGAGAAGATATACGAAGATCCCTGCTGCCATTTCAACAGATTGGGATATAGCCTCGTCGTGGACGCCATGGCCAATTTGATCCTGGAAGATCTGGACAGCCAAGAGCCGCTCCAATAGACTGGGCCCTGAAGACTTGGATGCAACGCAGCAGCCGGCCAACCCCGGAGAGGGGTCCAATCATGAGATGGAAGAAGTTTCTCCTGTCGTTCCTGCTATTCTTTGCATGGGCGGTGCCATGCTTGCATGCTTTCGGAGACTGGCCCATCTACCAGCATGACGCGTCTCGGAGTGGAAGCACCGAAGAGGTCTTGCCATCGTCTCTTCAAAAACGATGGGTCTACAGGCCTTTGGTTGGACCGGAGCCTGCGTGGGAAGATCCTGAGCCAGTAGCGGTGGAAGCGTCCCTTCCAGCTTTGTGACGCGATAATCTTGGCGGGACGCACTCTTTATGTGGGAGGCGAGGGACGGGTGGTGGCGCTAAACGCAGACACGGGTGAACCCCAGTGGAAAGCAGAATTGGACGGTACAGTCAGGAGTTCTTCGACGGCGAATTCTCGCGCCGCAGCATCATCGCCCTTTCGTGCGAGGACGGCACTCTTCTCTGGTCAGGCAAAATCGGTTACCGAAGCCGGCCCCTGGTTGTGGATGACACAATCATCGCGGAGCCATAGGCCTATGATTTGAGGACGGGACAACAAAAATCGCGCGTGAATCCCATCACGGGCAAAGTGAAGCCATGGCAGATGTCCCGTCTCGTCCACCATTGCGGCCTCATCGCCGCCGCAGCCCATACCCTTCTGTTCCGCTCCTGGGACATTGCTTGCTACGATCTTCTTGGGGATTTTGGCACGGTCCATTTTGAAGGACAACGGCGGGGTTGCCATATTAACTTCATTGGGGCCAACGGCTTGCTTCTCATCCCGGAGGCAAGCTCGGGCTGCATGTGTCCCTTCCCCATCCTCTGTACGGTAGCCTTCAAAGAGCGCAGCCTGAACAGGGAATGGGGAACTTACAGCTGCTTTGGTGCACCCAAACCGGTGAAGAGGCTGTCTGTTAATCTTGGGGCACCCGGGGACAGGCGTTCAAAGGATGGCACCTTGTGGCTTGCCTATCCACGTCCCTTTAGCGGCCGGCTCTCTTTGCCCTTGGATGTGAAGATCTCTTTCTTGCCTGGTATGGGCTACAGTCGGAAGAATGAGGATTTGATGGAACTTGCAGGGAGCTTGAGGGCCGGCCTGCGGCCTCAGAGTGTCTTGGATTGACCCGATGCGCCATACCATTATTGGATCCAGGCGACGGCAGAGCCCTCTATACGGCAAGGCTCTATTTCGCGGACCTGGACCGAGTGGCCGAGGGCCAACGCGTCTTCCATGTGAAGATCCAGGGGGAAACGGTTCTTCGTGATTTCGATGTCAACAAGGAAGCGAAGGTCTTGGGAGAAACTGTGATCAAGGAACTCAGCGGAATCGAAGTCGCCGAGAATCTAATCGTCGAGCTTGTCCCCAAGTCGCCCAAGCCTTCCAGACAACAGGCCCCTATCCTTCAGGCCGTAGACATCGAACGCGAGGAGGTGATTGGACTGGGAATGACTCCGCCCTCTTTCTTCCTGAACAATGACGCCTTGAAACAAAAAGGCGAAGTCGTCATCGTGAATTTGAAGGGAGAAGACTTCCGAGGTATTCTGAAAACCAAGGCGCAGAAGGGATTTTCTGTGAGACCTCGAGAACTCCAGATCCAACTCAGGGCAGGGGAGAAGGAGTCGTTCCCGGTGGAGGTGGGCGTGGAGCAGGGAACCGCCCGGGGCACGTATCCCTTGGAAATGGAACTTCTCCGAGAGGACAAAAGCCGAGAGTGTCTGCGCTCGGCTGAAGTGGAACACCTGGCGGAACGCGGAAGAAGCATCGTGAAGGCGGTGGAAGATGTATTTGTGGGCCAGTCCTTTTCTGGGACAGCGAGGCCAGATACCAAAACGATCCTGGTGGATGGAGGGGACCAGAAGATGGGGGACCACAGTCACCATTTGGCCTTTCTCAAGGTCCGATTGGATCTTCCCGGCAAACCCATGGCGGTTTCCCTCAGGCTCTACAACTCAGGCAATCCCACTGGCGACTCAGGCAGAGTCTGCTTGGTGTCGGAGCCTTGGGATGAGGAGGGTCTCCACTACGACAACAGGCCCAAACCGGGCAAGGAACTGGCCCGACTGGGACCCGTGATGGAAAGACAAGTCGTGGAAGTTCCTCTGGAAGGCTTGTCACTCGACGGCCTAGACGAGGTCAGTCTGATGATCGATCCCACGAGTTGTGATGGAACCGATTACTACGCCCGGGAGGGAGGGACCCCGGCGGAGCTAGTCATCGAGTACGAGTTGGCTAGTCCACACTGAATCCGTTCCCTTGGGTCACCTTCCTCACCTCGACTTGGTCGATGATCGCTTGCCCATCGAGCGGAACGAATTCCACGTTAAAGAAGGACACCTCCTTTTTCTGATGCCCTAGAGTTCCCGACAGGCTGTGCCTGTCCACACCTGCAGGGGACTCTCCCAGTGGGACATAGTCTCTCAACCATTTCTTCTGGGCGTCAAACAAAGCGGCCACCATTCTGATTCGTCCCTTGGCGTGCGCGCTGACCTCATAGATTGTGCCTTCATCGAGAGCAATGGGGTATTCCCATTTGATTCCCACATCCTCTTGGGTCACTAGCAGACTCAGGACTCCCTTTAAAGCATCTTCTTGGGTGTACGTTGGCTGTCCTCCTCCGTAAGTACACCACCCGCACTCAAGCTCGAAACCCGGGTTGTAGATGAGGTTGCCATCCTGTCCCTCAATGAGTTCGTCTACAAGGGCAGGCACGTCAGGAAAGACGAGCGTCTCATCGTCCGGGACCAGGTCCTCGTATTCTTCTCCATTTTTCTCGGAAAAGGCCTGCCTGATGGCATCCAGGAAACCAAATCCTCTGGCCTCGGTGGGCTCGATGTAGGATCCTTCGCCAAATTCATTCCACGCTTCGATGACGACACGGTTGAGCAAAGGATCAACATAGTCCTTTACCGCTTCTAAGTGATGCCTGAAGCGTTTAGGCGTGGTTCCTGTTCGAACGAAGCCTCTGTCTCCGTACCATGGTCTGGAATCCCATCCAGGAGATAGGGGAGGGATGTAAGGGAGACTTCCGTCCTCGTGGACTCGTTTCCAGATCTCTTCATAGCGTAGCGTCATCTTCTCGTAGCTCGCACTTCTTCCCTCTACTTTCTCCACGCCCACCGTGGCGTAGTTGTAGCCAGTACAAGCGTCAAAGCCTGCATTCTTGAACTCCGAAAGCCTGTGAGCCGCGTTGGCTACAAAGAAGAAGTCGTCCTCTCCCGAGCCCTGAATGACTGCGTCCAATAGCAACCGTGTCCCCTCGGGTCCAAACTTGTCCAACAGCCTGAAGGGACGGGACACGACCAACATGGGGGCCCTCTTGATGCGGATGTAGTTGGGCTGATCCAAGTATTTTTCCTTCAGCTTTTGGCCCATCCGTTGCATCTGGTCGGCCGTGCATTCGTCGTAGTCAGGTCCTTCATTGCACCAGAAGAGGGCGAAGTCCATGAGGTCCCTGTACTGTGACCTCAAAAAGCCCTGATCGAGTGCTGCGTTGTGTTCGTGTACGTGTCCTAATTTGTGGTCGTAATACCAGTCGAAGATCCAGAAAGAGATGCCGTGTTCCACAGCCCATAGGATTTGCCAGTCCTGGACACCGGGATGGCCGTCCTTGTAGCAGCCCATAAGGGGAAGGGGACGACCGTACTCTTTGAGCGGCGTCCAGCGGGAAGCCCTGAAAAACCCAGGGAAGTAGTAGCATCCGACCTGGATCGAGGTGCTCACGGGGCGAGGCGCAGGCATCGTGCCACCGATGTATTTCCAGTCCCGAACGCATCTCAACCTTTCCCTCGCGGCGTCACTGTAATTCCCGTAATCTACGCATTCCAGACTCACGCCAGCGGCGCCAGCCTTGCGGGCCATGGTCATGAGCTTCGAGGCGATCTCCTCCTGGGACATCCCTGTGGCCTTGGCGTAGGAGGGCATGCCATAGCCTGAGTAGTCGTAAGCGCGAACAGGCCAAAAGACCTTACATCGCCCCTCCACCTTTCTCATAACGTCTTGGCAGAGACACCGCGTGCTTTGCCACGGCCTCTCTTCGTCCCACTTCACATAGTTGATGACCAGTCCGTCTATGATCCCATCCTCGAGCCATTTCTCCCAATCCGAGGCGGAGCGTTTGAAATTCTGGTTCCCCAACGGCGCGATCTCCGGAATTCCGACCCAGAGTTCCATGTCGCGATCCACCTCGTCAAAACGGCGATGGATGGAGGTCAAAAGGTCCGTCTCTCTCTCGGCGATGAGTCGACACCAGTCCTCTTCCTTTGCCTCGAAAGGCGCCTCCTCGCTGTGGCGTTCTCGAAATAGATCCCTGTTGGCTTGGACGTATTCATAGGCTGGACTCCAGCCCCCTGTCCTGTAGAAATCAATGAAGAGAACCTCCATGCCGCGATCGATCAACTCATTCACCAAAGCGAGTTTGTGAGCCATAACTTCTTCGTGGGCGAGGCTCAGTCTTCCCCACCAGACCTGTCCGTCCACTGTTTCACCCCAGAACTGAGGATGCTCCAGGTTGAACTCCCCCACGGTCCAGACGGACCAGTGGGTTTCCTCAAAAGGCCAATGAACGCCTGGACGAAGCCCCCTTTCCATACATTGCGACAGGGCTTCTCTCAGGATGTCAGGCTCGGCTTCTCCGTAGCGGACCCAGCCGTGGATGGGACGGCTGTCAGGGATGCGGCGTTTGTCGAGGAGGCTGTCGTGGTGATGGGACGTCACATCGCTCTGGTAGCGCATGGTGCTGCCTGCGCAGTTGCGCCAAACAACCGTGGTCGTTCCCAGTTCCTGGACGTGGTCCAGAATGAGGGAGATCCCCTCCGACGTCTCCGTATCGAAGATCGGTTTGCCGTCGCGCGAGGGACCTGCAAAATCGAAATGATCCACCCACGACACCACTTCGAAGGGATCCTGGGAGGAGGCGGATGTGCAAAGGAACAGGATCCCAGCCAAGATCCAAGCTGTGCCCACGATCAACCGCCTTCGTCTTATCGCGACAAAAACTCCTCCAAGGTCTCGCAGCCGATCTCGCCGTCCGTCAAGGCCCTGTCGTACATTTCCAGAAGAAGGATCTCTCCCTCAAAGACTTGACCGCCGTGGTATTGGGATCCGATTCGGATCTGGTTCGGCATGGGGTAAGACATCCACGCGCCCCCTCTCCGCAGGTTCTGTTTGACGCGATCCACATAGAGTTCCACATGTCCCGAGGGGCGACGCAGTCCCACGAGGGAGACCTTTTTCCCCAGATTCAGCGGAGCATCGGACTGGGCGCCCACAAAGGTGCCCTCCTGGGTCCTGGAATTGAAATAGACATGGTTGTTGTCACTCACATAGAGTTGCCAACCTTGTCGACTGCCGGGATAGTCGCCCACAACGATGATTTGAAGGGCGTTTTTGTGCTCCTGGATGCGGACCGTGGCTCTCACGGTGAAGGGGCCTGTCCCGAAATCGCATCCTTTGGCATTGGGAACGCTCACAGGCTCCTTCACCGGGGACATGTGTAGAAGGGGAGGACCTCCTTCTTCCTTTTCCTCCTCTGAGGGCGGAAATTGGATGTCGGGAATACCCATCCGATAGAGGTTGTACGTCCCTGTTCGATTGTTCTCGAAGACGATCTCGTTCCCCTCCGGGGACCACGAAGGGCTTCGCGCATTGCCTGGACCTGTCTCCAGCCTGACTCGTCTGGCCGTTTGGACATCAATGAGATATATGCCCCAGCCAGGATCGCCTCTCTCATACCCGGTGCAAGCGATACATGCTCCGTCTGGTGACCAGCGAGGCCCGTAGAAGGGGAACTTCGGCTGGGTAAGATCGAAGATTTCTTCGGGAGAATTTAGCCGAGAGAGACGGATGGACCAGTTGTCCCTGAAGCCGTGAAGATGGCCGTAAGCGATGAAACGTCCGTCAGGCGAGAGATCCGGCTGGACGCAGGCAATATCCTGAGAATCGTGTACGAGCAAGGGCTCCATCGTGTCGCCGAATCGGAATAGGCCCACGCTGTTTTTTTTGGCGCCCATGGTGGAGGCGTAATAGACGAACTCGCCTTCGCGGTCGAAGCAAGGCGTGTAATCGCGATGCAGTCCTTGAGTGAGCCTTTTGGGGGCGCCGCCGGTACGGGATACCGTGAAGAGGTTGTAGCCGTTTTCCATTTCCTCAGCCGCCGTCCTCGTGAAATGGGCATAGGCATAGACGATCTTACTCGAATCCGGTGACCACGCAGGGAAGCAGGCGTGTCCCTCTCCTTCCACAAGAGCACTGGATTCCCCTGTTGCCACGTCATAAAGATAGAGGTCGCTGTCGAGCGCCCGATCGGACTGAAAGGCGATCCATTTTCCGCAAGGGGACCACGCCGCCTCGGTGTCGTTCCCAGGACCTTCCGTAATCTGCACCGGGACGGCGGACAGCAGCATCAACAGGAGGAACGGCATGAGGAGAGTCTACCAAAGCCTGTCATGGTTCCATTGGATTGATGGAGGCACTCCTACAACGTCCAACCCTCTCGGTAGTCGTAATGAAGCAGGTTGTTGGCTTCTTTCACGTTGGTCACTTCCATATTTTTGCTGTCCCACAAAAGTCTTTGTCCCCCGAGACGTACGCTGATGGTCCCCAGGAGGAGAGCTTCCGTTAGATTGGCGGCGAATTCGAAGTTGGAGCGCGTGGGGGTGCCTTCCTTGCAGGCTTGGATCCATTCCTTGTGGTGTCCAATGGACCTGGGAATGGTCTTGGGAGGACGCTTATATGCCTCCATTCGCGACTCAGGAATGAGGCGAGGGCTGTTGGCTCCCCATCCTTCCACGTAGATCTTTCCCTCTTCGCCTTCGAGGATGAGGCCGTCCACCTCGGTCAGTCTCCTGTCCTCTTCGAACTCGTCGGGACGCGGCGGACGGATCCCTCCGTCGTACCAGTGCAGCTTCACGGGAGGGAGGCCCTTTCTGGCAGGGAATTCGTAATGGACAGAGCATGCCAAAGGCAGCGTCTCGTTGAAGACCATGGTGGAGCTGGCATGGACGCTAGTGGGGGCGCCCAGGTGAAGCGCCGTGAAGACGGGCGCCAGATCATGGACGCCCATATCGCCCAATCCGCCCGATCCAAAGTCCCACCAACCTCGCCACTGGAAGGGAACGTAGATGGGGTGGTAGGGACGGTATGGTGCCGGCCCCACCCACAGGTCCCAGTCTAGCGTTTCCGGTACAGGGGGGGTGTCTTGGGGACGCTCTATTCCCTGCGGCCAGAACAATTTTTGTCCGTGGATGGGCCTGTCGGTCCAGGCGTGCACTTCCCGTACAGGACCGATGGCGCCATCCCAGATCCACTCGCTGAGGAGGCGATCCCCCTCGAAAGCCATTCCCTGGTTGCCCATTTGCGTGGCCACCTTGGCCTTCTCGGTGGCCTTGGCGAGTTCGCGCGCTTCCTTGACCGTTCTGGTGAGAGGTTTTTCGCAGTAGACGTGCTTGCCCATCCTAAGCGCCATCATGGCGGCCACGGCATGGGTATGATCGGGCGTTGCCACGACCACGGCATCAATGTCCTTCTCTTTGTCCAACATGACGCGGAAATCCTTGTAGGTCCTCGCGTCTGGGTATTTCTTGAACGCCGGCGCTGCCCGATCCCAATCCACGTCGCAGAGCGCCACGATGTTTTCCCCTGCCATCTCGTTTAGATCGGCCATCCCTCTGCCGCCCACGCCGATTCCGGCGATGTTGAGCTTCTCGTTGGGGGACTTCCGTTTGGGCCTGCCTGAGACGCTGTTCGACATGAGTGCGGCAGCGGTGCCCGTCCCAACCGCCCTGCCAAGAAATCCACGACGAGACATCTTTCTTTCGTCGTTCATCTCTCCTCCTTTATCTAGGGCCGCGTTTCCGCAACAGGAAGCAACTTCTCCTTTTTGCTCACAGAACTATTGTATCGGATGTGGGGCTCGAGTTTACTCCTAGTGGAGAGGTCGGACAGGGAAGGGTTGCGGATCAGTATTCAACTTTACGGGGCCGTTCTCCAGGAGCTTGGGGAGTGATGCGATCTCACCTGGGACCGGTCGCGTGGGCGTCTATCCCACACAGTTCCCCATTCATGCGTTCATCCATGCAACATGAATGCCAAGGCCTTGAGACGAGACGGCGGAAGTGAAGCTTCCTGGATACAGGTATCGAGCCAGGGCCTTGGGAAGAGACGCAACACCTGCCATGGGGCCTTTCTTAGGGCTTCCATGGTGTATTTTCGAGCGACAACCGGATCCGTCAGGGCTTCTTGCAGACCCTCAACGCTCAGGTGTTTGAGAAGTCCAGGAACAACGGGGAGGTTGATTACCTCTCCATTGGACAGGGCGCATTGCACGACACCCATACTTTTCACGAACTGGGTGGTCCGCTTCATGTCGTTGTGCCTTTGTCGTTTGAGTTGGGTTTGAGCCAAGAAAGCAAAAGAGCGCGGGCTTCGATGGCGTCTTCAGGCTTCGTGTCCTTGTAGGAACGGAGGTCCTCCTCAATCTCAGAGTCACTCCAAGAGAGGAGCCTCTCGGCGAGCAACAAGCTGTCCTGTTGACCGACAAGACTCTTCGCCTCGACCTCCATCTCTGGGTGAACCAGCAGAACCGCCCGAATATCCACCAGGTCTTTCGCCTCACAGCGTTCCAATACACATTGAATCTTGTCGGCCAGGTATCTTGCCAGGGAGACGCGACTGAGCCCTTTTGCTGAAGAGCTTGGGACTAGCTCGTTTTCCCCCACATCCTGGTAGTTCGAAAGGACCTCCAGATTGATCTTGTTCCCACTGGGGAGCGTCAGCACGCCTAGAAACCCAGATCCGAACTCGTCAGGTTCATGAACCACCTCAAAATGGGTCCCGAAGACGGACTGGATCTCAGCCAAGATGGGTCTGACGTCAAGAAGAGCTTGTCTTGTGTGGAAGTCCAAATCGAAGGATTCCCGGTGGTGAAGCTCCTCAACGGAAATCGACGCTGTTCCACCCCAGTAGCATGACTTGACGAGTCTCGGACACTTCTCCACGAGGAGTTGCAATGCTTCCTGGAGGGCTACATTCCAAGAGTTCATATCTTGAGAGATCTCCTCTTCTCCATTGACACTATACAGTTGCCTTAAACGGGCAACAAGGGGAAGCGTTGCTTCATACCCGCCAAGTTGCTAATGGACCGGCGCCTCAACTGCCTCAACCTGGGGAAGAGATGCGGAGGGAATCGGAAGCCATGGTCTTCCTAGTGCCGTCCGAGGATTCGATGATGAGTGCGGAGCCTCGGCCCCGAAGTTTCACGCCTTCACAG
>Ga0272442_10003296_pt1 | contig 22770 bp, 20 predicted proteins | sample SSMForm2O_FD_200262 | JGI IMG/M metagenome (GOLD analysis project Ga0272442, IMG submission 200262) | Marine sediment archaeal communities from Little Sippewissett salt marsh, Falmouth, MA, United States - SSM-Form-2O | ecosystem: Environmental > Aquatic > Marine > Wetlands > Sediment ...
CAACGGCCTTGTTCCGGGGACCACGTACTACTGGCGAATCGACGAGGTCAACGACGCCGATCCGGACAGCCCGTGGAAGGGTTCCGTCTGGAGTTTCTCGCTTGCGCCCAACACGGCGTACGATCCCGACCCGGCTGACGGAGCCGATTCAGTCGCCATAGAGACGGAACTAAGCTGGACGCCAGGCTACGGGGCAAAATTGCATACGGTCTATCTGGGTGAGGATTTTGAAACCGTCGCCAATGCGACCGGGGGAGCCCCCTTAGGCTCAGCGAGCTACAATCCCGGCTCGCTCGAAGAAGAAAAGGTTTACTACTGGCGGATCGATGAATTTGACGCCATCGAGACCTACAAAGGCGACGTGTGGGCCTTTGCAACGATTGGCGCCGTCGGTAATCCACAACCCGCTAACGGGGCGACCGACGTGGGGATGGCCGCGATCTTAAGCTGGACACCGGCCGATAACGCTGCTTCACATCAGGTGTACCTCGGACTGGACAAGGACACGGTGCGCAGCGCCGATACCGGCTCGCCCGAGTACAAAGGAGCCAGGACATTAGGTGATGAAAGCTACGATACTGGATTACTCGATCTGGGCACCACGGACTAGTGGCGCGTGGATGAGGTGTATAACGGCAGCGCCGTCAAAGGCCCCGTCTGGCACTTCACGGTCGGTGATTATCTTCTGCTCGAAGATTTCGAGAGCTACACCGACAATGACGCGGAGGGTGAAGCCATCTGGCAGAGCTGGATCGATGGCTTCGGCGTCGCCGGCAACGGCGCGCAGGTAGGTTATCTGGTGCCTCCGTATTGTGAGCAGACGATTGTTCATGGCGGCTTGCAGGCCATGCCGCTGTTGTACGCCAACGAAGCCGGCGTTACAAACTCGGAAGGCGTGAGGACCTTGACGACACCGCGTGACTGGACGCAGGCGGGGATCAGCGAATTGTCGCTCTGGATCCGGGGCGCTGCAGGCAATGCCGCCGAGCCTCTGTACGTGGCGATCTCCAACAGCGCCGGCTCGCCGGCGGTCGCGGCCCATGATGATCCGGATACCGCTGCGACCGCTGCCTGGAGCCAGTGGCGTATTCCGCTGTCGGCCTTCGCCGATCAGGGAATTAACCTGGGCAACGTGGATAAAATCGCGATCGGCCTGGGCACCCAATCCGGCATGGCCTCGGCCGGTGGTTCGGGGACAATGTTCATTGACGACATCCGGCTGTATCGACAATAACCGCAGCCGCAAAAGCGGCAATGTCACGAGAAAACAGAGTTCGCTTCAAGGGAGCCGTATCGATCTCCGGTATGGCTCCCTTTTGCTTTGAGAGCATCATCGATAGTCACTGCAGATGGTCATGAATCGAACAGGGAGTGAATAGCTTGAAAGCGTTGTGAGCGCTTTCATTTTCACCGAGTCCGTTGAAGATGCGGGGGAAGAATCCAGATGGTAACCTATCCATCACGCTTCTTCACTTATCTGGACAAGTCTTCGACTTTGGGATACAATCTGAGTCGGCGCTGTGAATCGGTTAAGATAAGCCGATGGAAGAATTTCATGTACGTATCGCAGGGAGTGAAACCTCCGGAGAGTAGATACGGAACCCGGTAAATGCTCTGTGGAACCCTGGTTGGAGATTGTTTGTATGTATTTAGTGGACATCAATGATGACATAATGTGCCGGAGCAAATCCGGCAACAAAATGTACTGGATGTTGACCCGCGAGATCGGGGCCAGGGGTTTCGAGCTTCGCTACGTAGAAATTCCTCCCGGCGGTCAGAGCAGCTACGGCCGCCATGCGCACGAACACGAAGTCTTTGTGGTAGAAGGCGAAGGCATGATCAAGTTCAAAGAGGGCCGGGAGAGACTGCGTCCCGGCCGCGCCGTGTTCGTGCCGGGGGAGGAGGAGCATCAATGGATCAATACGAACCCAAAGAGGCCCCTGGGCTTTGTATGCGTGGTGCCGGCAGGAGCGGAGGCAGAATTGAAACCGCCGTGTACGTAACAAGATTTTTTCTTTCGAGAAGTATGCCTGACTTCAATTTTGCAAAAGTTCAGTAAGTCATCTATGGAAGAGACACAATGAAAAAAGCCGTCCAGTTCGGAGCCGGCAATATCGGTCGCGGGTTTATGGGGCAGCTCTTATGGGAAGCGGGCTTTGACATCACCTTTGTGGATGCGGACAAAAAGCTCGTGGCCCTGCTCAACGACCGCGGCCAATACCCGCTGCAACTGTTGGATGCGTACAGCAAGAAGCGGCGAACGCTGGTGATCGACGGTTACACGGCACTGGCGACAGACCAGCGGGACGACGTGGCTACGGCGATTGTGCGCGCCTCGCTGGTCGGCACCGCCGTTGGCGTCAAGAATCTCGAGGCTGTTTCCTGCTTGCTGGCGGAAGGGCTCGGCCGGCGTTTCGAACAGAACCCAGTCCCGTTAGACATTTTCCTGTGTGAGAATATGTTCGGCGCAGCTTCTCTGCTTGAGAAACACGTTATGCAGCACCTCCCGGACTCTGTACGGCGGTGGGCTAAGAAAAACGTCGGTTTTGCGGGCACAAGCGTTGCCCGGATGGTGGCCGGCGATCGTCAGCAGAGACCGGAAGAGCCGTTGTTAATTACAGCGGATTCACACCGCAAGCTGCCCTATGATCGCCGGGCTTCGAGGGCCGGCGACCCCGGTATTGAGGGCTTTGATCCGGTGCAGCACTTCGGAGCGGAAATGGAACGCAAAATGTTCACACATAATCTTGGCCATGCCGCGCTGGCTTACCTCGGATACTTGAGAGGCTACACGTATGTACACGAGTTATTCGAGGATATGTTAGTAAGCTCTGCTTTTGAAAACGCCCTCGATGAAACAAGCCGGGCCCTGCTGAAGCGCTATCCCGATGCACTCGATCCTCAGGAACATCGGCAGGTCAGAAACGACGTTCGCATTCGCTTTGGAAATCCAATGATGGAAGATACCCTCGTCAGGGTCGCCAAAGACCCTATTCGCAAGCTCGGCCCGGGGGATCGGCTTATCGGCAGCGCCCGATTGTGTCTGGCCGAAGGGATATGTCCGGACCATATCGCTCGGGTCTGCGGTGCGGCGCTGTGCTATGATTTCGCGGGGGACGCCGAGGCCGTGAAGCTGCAGGAAATGATCCAGGCGCAAGGGATCGAAAAGACTCTCGAACAGGTATCACATATCCAGGTAAACCTCCCCTTCGGGCGAAAGATCATCGAATCCTATCACGGCTGGCGGGAAGGCGAAGGATGAAAAATACAGTCGTATCTGGCGGCTAAAGACCCGGCAAAGGGCAAGTACGCGGAATGGTATCAATACTGGCTCCGGGAGAAATCCTTTGAAGGAAAGGTATTCGATTTTCATACCAGGACGTATGGCAAGGATTTCGCGTCCAAGGATTTTGCCCCGATGTTCAAAGCCGAGTTATGGAATCCCGGTGAATGGGCGATGCGTTGGGAACAGTGGAGAAGCCCCGAACTGTTGGCCTGGTTGTTCAACAACGCACCGAATGAGAAGGATCTGGTCATAACGACCCCCGAGTTCAATACGAACGCCATGAAGACGCCATACGCGTATGTATTCCGAATACAGGACATAGAACTGAACGACAAGGGATCCTGAATCCGGCGTGGAGGAACGACAAGAGTTTCTCAATCGGAATGTAGTGGGTAAGGAGATTCCATACCGGGGGAGAGGACGCTCCCGGGCAGGCGCAGGACAGAGCGCGCCGGGCATTTGAGGCTCGATGGCGAAATGCAGGAGTTTCTGCCTTCGGGCTACGGTCGGAATCCGGTTGCGCTTCGGGCGGTCTCGTTATTTTAAGTAAGCCGCTAAGCGATTAAGCTTGCCGGTTTTTCTTTTACGAGATACTATGATACATTCATTATATCTTCTTTCGCTGTAAACGGATTGTAGAGGGCGAATCGCAATGGCCCGAGTAGATGGATCTGGCAAAGTACTCAAGAAGCAGCCTGTGATGCGGCGGGTGTTGATCGCACTGGTTCCCTGCGTGGCGGGCGCTGTTTACTTCTTCGGCTGGCGCAGCTTTGTCGTCGTTCTATGGGCGGCGGCCGTCGGTTTTCTCACCGAACAGATCTTCACACACCGCCGCAACGAGCTCGTCAGTGAAGCGGTCTTCGTCACGACGACTATACTTGCCCTGATCATGCCTCCGACCGTTCCCTGGCATGTGCTGACCATCGGGGTTGTGTTCGCCGTGATGTTTAGCAAGGAAGTCTTCGGAGGCTTCGGGCGGAACATTTTCAATCCGGCCATGGCGGGGCGATGCTTCGTGTATGTCTGTTTTCCCGTGGCCTTGACGGCAGCGTGGGCGCCCCCGGCGGCTCGGCCGTGGGGGGCCTTGGGGCAATGGACGACCGTCTCCTCAGAGGACGCGATGACCAGCGCCACGCCGATGGCCTATCTCAAGGCCGGAAAGCTCACGTTGGATGGCGACTCGAATGCCGTCGACCGAGTTCCCCATGATATTGCCGAAGGGCAGGCGGTTTCGATTCGTCAATGGACTCTCTTTAGGGGTCTTTTTTTCGGGCGCATCAGCGGCACGATGGGTGTGACGAGCGTTTTGTTGATTTTGATCGGCGGGATGTACCTGTTTGTGAGCAAGACGGCCAGCCGGACAACGATCCTGTCGGTTATCATCACGTATGCGGTTCTGAACCAGGTGTTATTCTGGCTGGAGGTCGAGCCGGTGCCGGGCGCCTGGCCCGCCGTGTTGGGGGGCGGTTTTTTGTTTGGCGCGTTCTTTATGGCGACCGATCCGGTCAGTTCGCCGCGGACCGATCCGGCCAGGATCGTCTATGGGACCATCATCGGCGCGTGCACGACGGTCATACGGAATTTTTCGATTTTTAACGGCGGCTTGATGTTCTCGATTCTGATCGGCAATATGTTTGCGCCTATTTTGGATGTTGCCGTGCGGTCGTACCGGTCCGGGCACAAGAAGAAAGCAGAGCAATGATTCGACAACGATCCTGGTTTCCGATTGCTTATATGTTTTGCGCGACGGCGTTCTTTAGCTCGATCGTGATTGGCCTGACGTACCTGACAAGCGATCGCGTCGAAGCCAATGAGACGTTAGCTCTGGAAAGGGCGGTTTTATCTGTGTTGCCCGATGTGGACGTAGAAAAAATGATGCGGACCGAGATACATAACACGTTCACTGAAATGATTGTCGAGCCCAACGACGCGTCAGGGAGCGTTTATACAGCCAGGAACGACAATGCGATTGTCGCTTATGTTTTACGCATGTCGGGTCAGGGATTTTGGGCGCCCATCAGGGGGGTGATGGGTATTAAGCCGGATCGGAAAACGATCACGGGGATCGCTTTTTACGAACAGAACGAGACACCGGGATTAGGTGCGGAAATCGCCGAGATGCCTTTCAGAAGCCAGTTCCGAGGCAAGGTCATTTCCTCCGGCGACGCGCCGATGAAGATCAAGCGGCCGGGAACGACGCTGGGCGATAGCGAGGTTCACGCCGTCACCGGGGCCACCCAAACCAGCAACCGTTTGGAAGTTATTATCAATACGGCCTTAAAGCAATGGCGCGACGAAAGTGTAAAGTAGGGAAGAAGAGAGTACATGTTAACCATTGGATTTGTGGATAAAAGAAAAAGGGTGGCAGCCTCAAGGAATGTGGCACGGCCATCTTGGCTGTGTTTTCACGGGCTGGAAGCCCGTGCCACGCTGGGGATGGCTATCACGCACTATCCCCAAAGCCTTCGGCTTTGAGGCTGCCACCCTGCAAAGATTGAGAGCTGATGAATTAGCTTGTTATGAAGCAGATGTAAAAATGAGAGTTGCCGGGACTGAAAATAAAAAGCTGGTCGTCGAGGGGCTGTGGCGGAACAATCCGATCTTCAAACAGGTCCTGGGGATTTGCAGCACGTTGGCGGTGACCAATATCGTGCTCAATACGATGGTGATGTGTGCGGCGCTGGTCTTCACTTTGTCGCTAAGCGCCATGACGGTCTCGATTCTGCGGAACTTGACGCCACGGAATATCCGAATGATGGTCGAGACGCTCATCATTGCGTTTTATGTGATTATCGTCGATGTCCTGTTGAAGGCCTACTGGCCGGAGATGAGCGGCAACCTGGGGCCTTACGTCGGCCTGGTGATTACAAATTGCATCGTTATGGGCCGATGTGAGGCGTATGCGAATGCCAATCCGCCGGGCAGGGCGTTTGTGGATGGCTTGTTCAACGCACTGGGGTATTCATTTATTCTGCTGATCATCGCCACGTTCAGAGAGCTTTTCGGAATGGGGACTTTCCTGGGCGTCTCCATGCCGTTTTTCAGCGGGCCTTACTGGGACAAATGGATCATCATGGTCATGCCGCCGGGGGCCTTTTTCATGTTGGCGGTCGTCGTGTGGGTGTTCAGAACCCTTCAAGCGGAAAAGGAGGATAAGGCCCAATGAACGGTATGTCGCAACTGTCTTATGCTTTTGTGGTTTTTATTTCGGCGATATTCACACAGAATATTCTCCTGAGCTATTTCCTGGGACTTTGCCCCTTCATCGGCGTTTCACGTGAGGTGAAGACATCGTTCGGACTGGGGTTGGCGGTCATTTTTGTAATGACCACGACGAGTATGCTCAATTGGCTGGCCTATCATCTTGTGCTGGAGCCTTTGGGCTTGCAGTTTTTTCGCTTCATCATGTTCATTATTATCATCGCGGCCTTCGTTCAGTTTGTGGAGATGGTCATCGACCGTCTCTCGCCGGCGTTGTACCAGCGGCTGGGTGTCTTTTTGCCGTTGATCACCGTCAACTGTGCGATCCTCGGCGCCTCGTTGTTTATGGTTATCCGGGATTACAGCTTCATCGTAACGGTGGGGTATGGGTTGGGCAGCGGTATCGGGTGGTTTCTGGCGATTATTGCGATGGCCGGTATTCGCCAAAGACTTGCTAATGAGCGCATCCCCCGCGGTTTGCAGGGGCCGGGGATTACGTTGATTATCGCCGGATTGATGGCGCTGGCGTTCATCGGATTCACGGGTGTTTTACAGGGAAGTTGATAGTCGCGATATCTGAGTACGTTGAATGTTTCTAACGGTCATAATAGCAGTAGGGGTGGTCAGTTTGATTGGCGCCGGATTGGCGGCGATTTTAGTGCTTTCCGAGCATTACCTGGCCAACTACGGCCCGTGCAAGATAACGGTCAATGACGAAAAGGAATTAACCGTCGAGGGCAGTGGGAGTCTGCTTTCTACGTTGGTTCAAGAGAAGCTCTTTATTCCCAGTGCATGCGGCGGCCGGGGGACATGCGGATTGTGTAAGCTGAAGGTGCTCGAAGGCGCCGGACCGTTGCTGCCGACCGAAGAACCGTATCTGGATAAGGCCGAGAGAGCGTCGAATGTCCGCCTGGCGTGCCAGGTCAAAGTCCGTAACGATTTGAAGATCGAGGTTCCGAAAGAGCTTCTCGCCATTCGGGAATATACCTGCAAATGCACGGACATCCAGGACCTCACGCATGATATGAAACAGTTTCGTTTCGATCTGGTTGAGCCGAAAACGATCGATTATATCCCCGGTCAGTACATCCAACTGCTCACGCCGGTCTATGAAAAGAGCAGCGAAGAGGTGTATCGCGCCTATTCCATTTCGTCCGACCCCGCCGACAAAAGCGCGGTCGAACTCATCATCCGTTTAGTGCCGGGGGGGATTTGCACGACGTATTGCTTTGACTATCTGAAGGTGGGCGACGAGGTCAGGATGAACGGCCCGTACGGCGAGTTCAGACTGTCCGAAACCGAGGCTCCGATGGTCTTTATCGCCGGCGGCTCGGGGATCGCGCCGATCAAGTGCATGTTGCACGAGATGAACAATACGGGCAACAAACGAAAGGCGGTATTCTGCTTCGGCGCGAATGGGGTTAAGGAATTGTGCCTGGGCGATCTGATGGGTCAATTTGAATCGGATTTAGCGGATTTCACGTTCATCCCGGTCGTAGCTGCACCGGGGGACGACGAGACCTGGGCCGGGGAGCGGGGATTGGTCACCAAGGCCGTCGAGCGAAACCTGAAAGGTGCCGGCCAATGTGAGGCGTATCTCTGCGGCAGCCCGGGCATGATCGATGCGTCCGTGGAGGTTCTCAAGAAAATGGGCGTTCGCGAGGACCGGATTTTTTACGATAAGTTTGCATAAATTTGGGCGGAGAGTAAAATGAAAGAATCGCCCCAGGATAAAAAGCTGAATGACATGTTAAGGTCATCGAGGCTGGCGGCCGGCGGGTTCATGGGTGGTGATCGGCGCAGCGTTTTTGACGTCATCGATGCCGACGCCGGGATTTTGAACGAGTTGGGCGTGACAAAAGAACAGTTAGCGGAGCGCATGGGTCGCATTACCGATGTGGCCCAGTCCGGCCTGGGGATCTGGGTCCTGATCGATGAGAAGATCGAGGCGATGGTGGATGACGCACGGGGCACGCTGGTGTGTCCGTGGCCTCATCCGGGCGTGTGCCGCAAGAGGATCACGACCGTACGGGTCATCGAGACCGGCGAGCATATCCGCTGGTCCGATCTGAACGTCCATTTAATCGGTGAACATGGATTTTTCGAGGGCAAAGGCTCCGATTTTAGGATCGAACCTGATAAGCTGGTGCGATTGATATTTTAAAAAGTCACATGAGTACTTGAGGGAATACCATTACAGGTAAATTTGTGGAGTATCTAAAAAGGGGTGGCAGCCTCAAGGAATGTGGCACGGCCATCTTGGCCGTGTTTTCACGGGCTGGAAGCCCGTGCCACGCTGGGGATGGCTATCGCGCCCTATCCCCAAAGCCTTCGGCTTTGAGGCTGCCACCCAGTCGATTTGTCATTCCCGCGAAGGCGGGAATCCACGTTACCGATGTGTTATTGGATCCCTGCCTTCACAGGGATGACGACAAAAATCAGTTAGTATGAGTAAACAATCTATTTAAGACGGATTCGATATGGTAAACAGGATAGAACAGGATACGATGGGCCCGGTCGAGGTCCCCGAAACGGCGTATTACGGCGCTCAGACCGCCCGGTCGGTGCGCAATTTTGATATCGGCATCGAGACCATTCCCCAGGACGTGATTCGGGCGTTCGCGATTTTGAAAAAAGCGGCCGCTCGGGCGAACCAGGATTTGGGTCTGCTCTCTGAAGATAAGGCCGACCTGATCGTGCGGGCGGCCCAGGAGATCCTCGAAGGCAAGCACGACGATCAATTTCCCGTGAGCGTCTGGCAAACGGGAAGCGGCACGCACACCAATATGAACGTCAACGAGGTCATTGCCAATCGGGCCATCGAGCTGGCGGGGGGGCAGATTGGTAGCAAAACGCCCGTGCATCCCAATGACGATGTGAACAAATCTCAGTCGTCCAACGATACGTTTCCGACGGCGATGCACATCGCGGCCACGGTGGCCATCACGGAGCGGCTGCTTCCGGCCGTGAGGGAATTGGCGGATCTCTTGCACAAGAAGGCCGAAGAATTCTCACCTATCGTCAAGATCGGCCGGACGCATTTGATGGACGCCGTGCCCCTGACCCTGGGCCAGGAATTCTCCGGCTATGCCGAGCAAGTCGAACGCGGCTTTCAACGCATGTCGCATTGTCTGCCCCGGCTATATGAGTTGGCGCTGGGCGGGACCGCCGTCGGCACGGGCCTCAGTACGCATCCGGCATTTGCCGAGCGGGTCGCTCAAAAAATCGCCGAACTCACGGCGCTACCCTTCGTGACGGCGCCGAATAAGTTCGAGGCGCTGGCGGCCCATGATACGATGGTGGAAACCAGCGGTGCTCTGACGACGCTGGCCGCGAGCCTGAACAAGATCGCCAATGATATTCGCTGGCTGGCCTGTGGCCCGCGGTGCGGGATCGGTGAACTGAGCCTGCCCGCGAACGAACCCGGCAGCTCGATTATGCCGGGCAAGGTCAATCCGACGCAATGCGAGGCGGTCACGCAGATTTGCGCGCAAGTGATGGGCAACCATACGACGATTACATTTAGCGGTGCGTCGGGCAATTTCGAGCTCAACGTTTATAAGCCGGTGATTATTTATAATCTCCTGCAATCGGTCCGGCTACTGGGAGATGGATGCCGGAGTTTTGCGCAAAGATGCCTTGCGGGTATCGTTGCGAACGAGCATATCATTGCCGAAAATGTTCGGAATTCTTTGATGCTCGTGACGGCGTTGGCTCCCCACATCGGATACGACAAAGCGGCCCGGATTGCCAAGAAAGCGCACCAGGAGGGAACGACATTGAAGGAGGCCGCCGTGGCCCTGGGGTTAATCGACGCAGAACAATTCGATCAAATGGTCGTGCCCATGACGATGACTGCTCCTCAGGAGCCTGATTCCTGATTGTGTCGCGTGCGTTATGTCAAGCCAGGATATTCAGCCTTCCTAAGGAGGGATTCGGGTCGAAATAGACGCGCATCATAGCCGGAACGTCCGAATGTGAACGGGTGTTGAAACCGCTGTTTTTGGATTTGTTGGGGCGGGCATGAAAAAGATTGTCCTCGCTTCGATAAAGCGGAACCGACTCGATCACCCTGCATGAAATTTTCTTTCTCATCTCACCTCCCCAGTTCGTACTATTTTATCAGATTCGCCCCTCCGGGTCAAGAGAATTCTTACGGCCGGGGCGGATCCCTGTGGCCGCCCGGCAACGTTTGGCAAAAGGCCTATGGTTGAAATTGCGATGCGATTGTGATATATTGAACCTTGGAATGTGTTAGACGAAACAGGGAAATCGACATGGGCCGATTTCCCGGGAGGCTGAACCTATGCATCGTCAGTTCATTTTGAGACGCCGGAAAGGATTCACGTTAATAGAGCTTCTGGTGGTCATTGCCATCATCGCGCTGCTGCTCTCGATCCTGATGCCTGCTCTTCAGCGGGTGCGGCGCCAGGCCCGGGGGGTGGCCTGCAAATCCAATCTGCATCAATGGGGCCTGATCTTCGCCTTATATACGCAGGACAACGACGGCTACTTCTACAGCGGCCATTTACACGGCTCCTCGTCGGGCATGGGCAGCGGTGAATGGTGGCGGGAGTGCATGTGGCCGCTGTCGAAGGACAAGAAGATGTGGTTATGCCCGACCGCCGTGAAGTATCGTTCGGTCTTGCCGGATAGTGCGGGCCGCAGGCCGGCGGCGACGCCCTTCGATGCGTGGCGGGCCGGCGAATCAACGGGCGGCGATGAAGGCAGCTACGCGCCGAACGGCTGGATGTGCAATGTCCCGCTCGGCTTGGATAGCCTGTGGAGTCGGGGACCGGCGGAGTACTACTGGCGGACAACCCAGGTCCGGGGGACCGCCGAGATCCCTGTGTTCACCGAGAGCTGGTGGGTGGACGGCTGGCCCAGACCCACGGATAATCCCCCGGAAATGGGCGATCGCACGCCGCTCCTGGGGCCGAACAATCACGAGATGCAGCGGCTCTGTGTCAACCGGCACGGCGGGGCGCAGTACTGCCTCTTTGCCGACGGGTCGGCACGCAAGGTGGCCCTCAAGCAGTTATGGACGCTCAAGTGGCATCGGCAGTTCGAGACGAACGGGCCCTGGACGAAGCCCGGCGGCGTCCAGCCGAACGACTGGCCCCGGTGGATGGCCGGGATGAAAGACGCCTTTTGAGTCACGAGATAGGATAGGGGTAAAAATGGCAAGGATGCGACGATTATTAGCAATTTGTTGCGTATGTATCATTATGCAGGGATGTGCATCGGGGCCGTCCTATCGGCAGATCGCCGAAGAGATGCCCACGCTCGCCGACGGTCAAGGCAGGATCTTCTTCTTACAATCCGCCGGGTATTCGGACTCGGGCGGCGGGCATGAGGTGAGGCTGAACGGCTTTTATGTGGGCAAATCCGTGCCGGGCGGTTTCTTTTATGTCGATCGAAATGCCGGAAAGTACGCCGTTCACTGTGCGTCGGGGACGTTGCGATTCACGCTGGAAGCGGGCCAGACAAAATATATCGAGCTGGTGCCGACGGTGTACGCCGACAATCCTTCGGGCGTGCGGATCGTCCCGATTGATAGCCGGGAGGGGGAAACAATGGTCAAAAAGCTTTCTTACTCCGGCGGCGCCTACCGCGCAGGCTAAACGATGGTTATAGCCACGAAGACACGAAGACGCAAAGAGACATTTATATAAACTACGGATTAAGGCAGAATTCTACGAACGACGAACGACTAAATAGAGCCACAGATTTCGCAGACGCCGTCCTGAGCGTAGTCGAAGGATCACACAGATTCGATCCTGTCGATCCTGTTATCCTGTCAAAAATATTTAAACCACGAATGAACTCGAATTCACACCAGAAACTAAAAACCAGAAACCAGATATCAATTCAAGCCACAGATTTCGCTGATGACGCGGATTTTTAGCTTTCTACATTCTACATTCGATATTCATTATTCAACGCTTCTGTCTCCTGTCTTCTGTCTCCTGTATTCTATCTTTTCTCCCCCTTTTCCCTTATTTTTGCTCTCTTTTACGCCGATAATGTTAATTGCACCTACTGATATAACTTCCCTGAGATGATGCGGGCAAAATATTTTCGTGTTTTTAAATTTTTTCCATCAACATTTGGGCATTCATTAACGCTGTAATAAATAGTGAAAGGGTAGAAATTGACTCGTTCCAATCTGATACAAGAGTAAAATATGGAACAGCAACACTGATGAAGTGACTGATGACGGAAGTGAAGATGCGAGTTTTTCGGGAGATAGATGGGTTTTGTCCAAAAAAAGTACAGGACATCCGTAATAATCGCGTACCGTTGAGTAACCACAATATTAGAAATTTTCTGTGAGGATTTCTAAGCTGGAGTTTTATAATGAATAAAGTCCAGAGAATAATCTTATTCCTGATAACACTTGGCCTTTTGTTAGTTGTGTTTAGGATTGCAACGGGCAATTGGACACCCACTTCAGATACATTTATCGTCATTTTTTCTGCACTTGTTATGCTATCGTTTGTTACTTTGTTTTTGGAGCATTTCTATACTAAACCGACAGATGTGCTTGCATCGACTATCTCCATACTTTTGCTCTTATCACCTTTGCGAGGACAATTGTCGAAACTGGGATTCTGGTATGAAATCTTCTATGTATATAATATATTTCTTCTATTAGCAGCATTGGTTGCTTTGCTTCTTGTTGACGATCAGAAATCAAGCACATCACTGCAGAACACTGTCTCATTGCATCTAAAAAGATTTGCAGTGTTCTTTGGAAATGGGCGTTGGCTCTATTTCTGTCTATTCATCCTTACGCTTCTTTTCTATGTGAACAGTGAGACTAAGCCGTTTTTGTGGCTATTCTTTTATGCTGCTGCAATCATGCTGATCGATCCGAAGAAATATGTTCTTCAGAGTATCATCAGAGGACAAAAACACGATACAGATATAGGCGACATATTTGGTGTTCAATCGAAAAACACTTTTCTTGCCAAGTTATACAAAGAAAGGATTCCAGTCAAACGTTTTGATTTTGTTCAATTCCGTCATGCAGTCTCTGGGCAAATAAACACAGGTCTAATCATAGATAATTATATCCTCAATCAGGAACAATGGGTAAAGATCCTATGTAGCCCAGCAATACGGGAATCTCTAACTACTCCAACCTTAAAAGGTATATTAAAAAACAATGTTGTGTATAAAATCCAAACAGATCCTAACAACAATTTCCTGAAACGTTTTGTAGGTATCATCGTTGAGAACTCGACAATTGAGAAAATACGATTTGAATATACTTCAAGAATACCGATATCCGAAGGTAATTTGTTGGCTGTTCAAATAAGCGGCATAAAGGTATTGTATCAGATTGTCCAAGGACTAACCAACACTGAGCCACTGGAATCTAAGAACGAGACTGGTTTTGTGATTGGCGAAGCAGTTCAGATGGGAGTATGGGATCCTCATCGAAGAACTTTCGAAAAATACGGATGGGTTCCTGATGTAAACACTCCCGTCCTGTTGGCACCCAAAGTTGATATATATGAACCCAAAGAGGGAGAACAGCAAATAGGTGTTATTCCAAACACAAATTATCCTATTCTTATGAATGTTGCAGAGGCGATAAATCATCATATTGCAATACTTGGCATCACAGGTTCGGGGAAATCCGTTTTTGCCAGGGATCTTATGCGCAAGACGATTGAGGAAGATGTGAAAATAGTATGCGTTGATTTTACCAACGAGTACAAAGCGAAGTTTCAGGATTTGCAGTCAATCATTTCAGATGTTGCGGAGGCAGATGAGGCTGAAAGTCAGGCTGACAGGATATTCAAGAATATAGACTGGATATCTGCCGAATTGGAAAAGTTCCCAAATCAACAATGTAAGACGGGAATTAAGGAAAAGCAAGAGGCGATTCAAAAGGAGTTTTTCAAATCCATCGAAACCTTTCTCAAATCTGGAAGCGAGAAGTATTCGCTTTTTGAGTTGCCAGATGTCTCAAATACAACAGGTATATTAGAGTATACACGATGGTTCTTTAAGGTCCTGTTTGAGATCGCCAAAGCCCATAATAACTTTGGGAAGCGTGTCTGCGTTGTTATTGAAGAGGCACATACTGTTGTGCCAGAATGGAGTTTTATTGGAGAAAGAGACAAGCATGCCGGCTCACTGGTGAACTGTATCAGCCAGATTACTTTGCAGGGCAGAAAGTATAATGTTGGTTTTATTGTCATTGCTCAACGCACGGCTAATGTATCAAAGACGGTTTTGACACAATGTAATTCGATCATCGCTTTCCAGCAATTCGATAAGACAAGTACCGAATTCTTAGCCAATTATATGGGAACTGAGATGGCTGCTGCTCTCCCAAGACTTAAGTTTCGACAGGCAATTGCTGTGGGAAAAGGATTTCGTACAGGCATTCCAATGATTTTTGAAGTGCCTGAGATCGAAGAACCACTGTCTCAAGATGGTGAGCATACCGGCGAAGAAGAAACGCCCACCGCCCCTACCGAGCTCCAATAGATTGCCGTTATTATGGACAACCGTGCAGAATACCAAATTGCTGACCTTCGGGAGATTGGCCAGCTAGGCAGTTATCTCAGCGAACCGAGCAATCAACTCGTGCGGTTAGTTTCCCTCTTCAAAACAAGGCAACGTATCTTGTTTGTTGAAGATGCTCATCGTTGTCTGGAAGGAGATCCTCCGAGGTCATCTCTCAAGCAGTTTGCTGCCATGTATATTGCTCGGGAGCTTATGACCGGCGGATATGGACTTGGGACCCCCCCCGACAACGCGACAGTCTTTTCCGATGAGCTTGAAGAGTATGCATGCGCGGGTGAGGCGCATGCTGTTCCAATCAACAAGTGGCCCAGTCATGTTAGAAAACGCGCATCAGGAGTTACAGTAGGCGGAAACGCGAGAGATGTTTCTTTCATACTCGCAAACACTCTGTTAGCACATGATATGACGCGAAATCTGGAGCTGACACAGCTAATTGGGAGAACATTGAAAGAGAATTTGTTGACACCCGAACAGGCTGCGGCAGTCGCATCTGTTGTAGAATTTAATAATCAAGATGTATCACGCTTTGAGTGGCAGGCAGGCTGCCTCGTTGATGAGACGCGAATCTTTCCTGACGCGTGTTTCTCATCTCCAGAAGAGAGGCAAATGCTACTTTCTCAAGCCGACATACTTGATTTCATCCTCAACGGTGGAAGGAAATACCGTGATGCAGCATTGCGGGAACAAAAAGAGCTAACCGCGATTGAGGAGCTATGTAAGACTTTCCGATTGGCACCGGGGCCTACAGGAATCTTTGTTCCGCTTCGGAAGCATATTCTTGTTGCAAGGACTATTGCAGAAGCACAGCAGTTGGCCTGTGACCGGCGTGATCTCATATTCGCGATGTCACCCCGCGAATTCGAAGAATTCATGGCTAGTATATTCAAAAACTTGGACTTCGAGGTCGAATTAACTAAGACAACACATGATGGTGGCGCAGATCTCATTTGTATGCGAACTTTGCATGGCATTCCTATTCGACTAGCTGTTGAGCTAAAACGCTATCGCAACAAAGCTGTGGATGTACAACTTGTTCGCTCTTTTGTTGGGTCCAATGAAACGTGGAGAGCAAACCGTCTTCTATATGTCACCACTTCAAGATATACGAAGGGTGCTCATGATTATGCTGATAATTATGCAGCACATATCCTAACGCTTAAGGACTATGATCAAATTACAGAGTGGTGCAAAGAGGTTCAACAACGTCCCAATCCCATTCTTTGAGAAAATTGTGTGCGGTACTATTTTTCTTTCGGAAAATACTAGTTCAGCCCTTATGAACTAAGTTTTCTTCGACGACGGGAGGAGGCTCCGGTCTATCTTTTTGAGCAAAGCCGGTGGGGCGGAGCCGCCACCCTACATATCAGCGGGAGAATTTAGGTGTCCGGTAAATAATCCGTTAAAAATGCTTTGACACAAGAAAGCTGCATGTCATAATGGTGGAAAGTTCAAATATCACATTTGTCCGGAGGTCGTAATGAGATATCTGATCACCGCGTCAATCCTTTTGCTATCCATCCTTTTGCCGTCATGGGCCCAACAATAAAGCATTGGTCATATTTTAAGGAGACAAAAAAATGATCCAGAAAATCTTAGTACTGGTTGCCATGGCAGGAATGACCTTAATTCACCATTCAACGTTTGCGCAAACAGGAGCAACAAAACCACGGATAAACAAGAGAACTATCTCAAACTCTCCGTCTACACCTGTTTTAAAACCGGCACCGGCAAAGGCCACAAGATTAGATCCGTTAAAATATGAATTTATAACAGCCTCAATGGGATTGGGAGCGGATTCGACTCTTGAGATCAGTGTTGTCAATTGCAGGAACAAAGGGGATGAGTATGTACAGATTGAAGTTCACGCTGCCGTGGTATCCGGCCAAGCTCCGTCACCCAAATTGTTAAAGAGATCGAATCTGATAAAAGTTGCACCCCATAATATTTTTGTTTTCAAGCATCGGAGAAGAGGGGATGGTACAGATGGCAACCCCCATAATCATTGGGTTAAGATCATGATCAGCAGTGAGTACTTAATCCCTAAGCTAACCCATTGGAGTCTGTCGGATCCCACCCGGCCTTATGTCATAAGTTCCTATTTGCCCGGGGATTTTGCAGTGTATACGCGGGATCCATTTAAAAGGATACGGTAGTAACGATATCCAGGTAAACATTAAACAGGGAGAATTGTGTCCGATACATTTACTATTTATGACTTTCGATTGTTGATTGTTAATATCTCAAGACCGGTGGGGCGAGTGCATTTATTATTTATGATTTTCGATTGATGATTGTCTCGGTGTTCTCTGAGACCTCTGTGGCCCTTGTCATTGATTAATGATAATTGATTATTGATTATTTCTTCATGGCCCTTCCCATTCGACTGCGCTCAGGGCAAGCTAAAAACAGTCTTCGTGGTTTAAATATTTTTGACTGGATGACTGGATCGACCGGGTAAATATAGTTCAATCATGTAAATCATGTAATCCCGTCTAAAAACAGAATTGGCTTGACTTTTGAGCGGAAATGTAGTATAATGATTAACTAACAGGAGCCAGAAGCCAGAAGCCAGGAGTCAGAAGCCAGGAAGATTGAATATCGAATATCGAATGTAGAATGTAGAAAGCCATTGGTGGGGCAAATAGATTTACGATTCTCGATTGATGATTGACGATTATCTCTGTGAACTTTGTACTCTCTTTGGCAAAAAAATCTGCGTTCTTTGCGATCCCGGCGGTAAAAACTAAGAATCTGTGTAAACCTGTGTAATCTGTGGCTAAACATATTCAAAAGCTCACAAAAATTTACATTTTTTTACAAAAATGCACAAAAACCTTCACAAACCATGTCGAAAATTCGCATCTTTTTACGAAAATTCAATGTATCGCCGCGTCGATTGAGGGAGGAGTATTTGTGAAACTAATATCGCGATAAGAGATGGTAATATCAATGCTGGCGGCAGATCTTTCAATTGATCTTTCCGTTTCGGAAGAACAAAGCCAATTGATTCTGTATTGCGTGTTGCGTGATGCGTATTGCGAGAAACGGATTTGAAGAACAAAGCCAATTTGCGATTATGCTTGTCTGTTCGGGCGGGGGGTGTATAATCTGCATTTTCTGGTGTTAGTTGTATTGAGACAGGATTTACAGGATAGATGCCTTAGGAAACGTATCGTGGGTTACGGTGTAATCCGTTATCCTGTAATGGGTTATGATTCGAATGACGGAAATTTGATGGAGATATTGGAAAATGGCACATGCACCGAAAGCAAATGCAGTTGTGGGTCAGTCCGGCGGGCCGACGGGCGTGATTAATGCGTCGCTGGTCGGCGTGATCGAAGAAGCGCGGAAACATCCGGAAATTCAGACGCTCTATGGGTCGGTTCACGCCGTGGCGGGGATGGTCAAGGACGATTTTATCGATCTGGGGACGCTTTCGGCTGAGACGCTGGAAGTCGTGGCGGCCTCGCCCTCGTCGGCGATTGGGACCAGCCGGGATAAGCCGGATAAGGAATATTGTGCGAAAATCCTCGATATCTTCAAAAAACGCAACATCCGGTACTTCTTCTATATCGGCGGCAACGATTCGGCCAACACGGCCTATATCCTCAATACGATGGCGGATGAGGCCAATTTCGATATTCGGGCGTTTCATATACCCAAGACGGTGGATAACGACCTGCTGGTGACCGATCACTGTCCGGGCTTCGGTACAGCGGCTAAATTCGAGGCCTGCGCCCTGATGGGCGACGATCTGGACAACCGGGCGCTGCCCGGCGTCAAAATCGACGTCATCATGGGCCGGCACGCCGGTTTTCTGACCGCCGCGTCCGTATTGGGCAAACAGAGGGATGACGACGGGCCGCACCTGGTTTATGTGCCCGAAAGGCCCGTTTCGATGGATCAGTTCACCGGCGATGTGGATAATGTGCTCAAGAAGCTTGGGCGATGCGTCGTTGCGGTTAGTGAGGGGATCTGCGACGCCGACGGCGTGACCTGGGCCAAGAAGTTGGCGGAGAAGGCGGAAACCGACGCCCACGGCAATATCCAACTGTCCGGCACGGGGGCCCTGGCGGACTTTCTGGCCGGTCAGGTCAAAGGGAGCCTCAAAGTCAAGCGCGTGCGAGCCGATACGTTCGGCTATCTTCAGAGGAGCTATCCGGGCATGCAGTCGCCTGTCGATGTGAGTGAGGCGCGCGACTGCGGGCGGGAAGCGGTCCGATTGGCCATGACCGAGGATAACGGCTCGGTGGCGATCAAACGGATTGCCAACGGAAAAGACTATGCGGTTGAACTGTTCCGCACCGACTTGAGCAACGTGGCGGAAAAGACGAAATCCATGCCGGAGGCGTTCATCAACGCCGATGGCAATGGTATTACCGACGCGTTTGTGGAATACGCTATGCCCCTGGTCGGCGACCTGCCGAAGACGGAGTATCTGGGGGGGCATCCGAGAGTGTAAGCGGATTTCAGCGGCGACGAGGTGTTAGTGCGCTTGGTTTTTGGGTTTGAGGGGGATATTCAGGCGTAGAGTGAATATGTCTTCGGGTTGTCGTTCGGCGGTGGCGTAGCCGCCCAAGGCTTCGGCGAGCTTGCGGACCAGGGCCAAGCCCAAACCGGAGTGGACATCGGCATCCGTGCGTGAAGAGTCGCCGCGCCAGAAGCTGTCGAACACATGTGAGATTTGCTCGGTCGTGAGTTTGCAGCCTGTGTTCGATATGGAGATTTCGATAAGATCGTTTTTCCGGGATTCGGCTACCCGAATTTGCCCGCCCCTGTCGGTATAGACAACTGCGTTTTCCAGGATGTTCGAGATGATGATGGAAAAATTCTGACGGTCTGTTTCGCACGTTGTCTCAGGAGTGATGCGATTCTCGAAGCCAATGGTTCGCAGGAGGGCTTTGTCTGAGAATGAATGCCAGCAGGAATCGACGACTTGGGCGATCTTGACGTTCTCGAAGTGGAAATTACTTTTCCGCGTATCCGATCCGGCGAGTGTGAGCAAATTGCCGATCATGGATTGCATCGTTTCGGTGATTTCCAGACAATCAGACAAGGCCTGCTGGTATTCAGTGGCTTGGCGATTGCGAATGAGCGTCACCTCGATGGTCGAGCGTATCCCCGCCAGGGGGGTCCTTAATTCGTGGGCGACGTCCGCGTTGAATTGTCGTTCTCGATTGAACGACGCTTCCAGCCGGGACATCAGTTCATTGAGGCGATTTTTGATCGGAATGACTTCTTCGGGGACATTTTCGGCGGTAATGCGCTTTGTTAGGTTGTCTTCGGTGATCGTCGCGATTTCGGCGGCGATAGCGTTGAGTGGATTGAGGCCCTTTCGCACGATGATCGCGGCAATCAGGAGAGAAAGAATAATCACCGCCGCCGAAGCGATCGAAAGAAGCCATCGCAGGGATTTTAACTGCCCCAGCAAACTGCCGGCGTCACGGGCAACCATCAGAATTAGGAATCGCTCACCTGTCGTTGGGGGGGCATCCTCTTCATCATTGTCTGCGTTTCTCGGTATGAAGGTTAAACCGACGGCGCGAAGGACTTTTTGATTCTTTTCCAACGGCGGCATAAAAACAAGTCTATTAAGAGGACCTTCAGGGCGAACGAGATCATCCATTCCAAGCAGAGGCGATCTTGCCAGGGCCTCGCCGTCATCCATCCAGAGTTGGTAGTACGTGGGATGCTCCGCATTATGAAACTCCGGCATTTGCTGTACCTCGAACTCCAACTCGACCTCGTCACCATCGCGTTCGACGGATGCGGCGAGTATTTGGGCGATGGACGCTAATGACGTGTCGAACTGTTTGACCAGCGTGTTGCGGATCACGGTGTATACGATCAGGTTAAAAACTGTGAGGAGTAGAATTATCCCGACAATCGTACCGGTCAACAATCGAGTCCGAAGCGAACGCATCATGATGGCGCTCCCAGTCTGTAGCCGCGCCCTCGGACCGTATGTATTAAGGCTGGCTTATTCGGTCGTTCGATTTTTTTCCGCAGATAGCCTATGTACACGTCGACAACGTTGCTGGATGCCGAGGAATTGAACTCGTAAACGTGTTCCCAAATATCGGAGCGGGAAATCGTTTCGCCTGCCCGCAGGGCTAAATACTCGATAAGGGCATATTCCCGGGCCGTCAATTGAATTTCCTCTCCACCACGCCAGAGTCTCTGGGCGCCGAGGTCGATGCGCAGGTTTTCGATGCGGATGATGGGATTTTTCTCTTGGTAGTTGCGGCGCACGAGTGCTCGGACGCGTGCAAGAAGCTCTTCGAAGGCGAAGGGTTTGATGAGATAGTCATCGGCGCCCAGGTTTAAGCCGGCCACGCGGTCCTCGACGGTGTCTTTGGCCGTTAATATCAGGACATGGGTTTTGATGCCTTTTGCTCGGATTGTCTTGAGAATCTCAAGACCGTCCATACCCGGTAGCATCAGATCGAGAATGATCACGTCGTATTCGTTGCTGGTCGCGTACCAGAGGCCTTCTTTGCCATCCTGTGTCGCGTCCACGGCAAAGTCGGCCTCGCGCAAGCCCTTCGTCAGAGAACGTTGCAATGGAAGATAATCTTCTATCACCAGCAGGCGCATACGCGTATCCCAAAGTGGAAGCACCGCTGAGCGTGTCCAATCCATGGCTCAGCGGTGCATTTTCTACTTTTCGATCTTTTCAGATGTTACTGCTTTTTTTCCCTTTAGTCATCCTCGCCGTCTTCCTCTTTCTGTTGATCCTCCGTTTCTTTCTCTTGGTCATCTTCAGTCCCAAGATATTTCCCTTTAGCAGAGATGAGGATATCGGTTTCCTTGCCGTTAAGGACGACTTCGACTTCGTACACAAAAGTTCCGTTCCTGTTGACTTTTTCTATCTCTGTAATCGTTCCTCCAGTTGCATGTTTCTTTATCGCCTTGCGTACTCTTCGCGGCAAATTTTTGAGTGATACTGTCTCTTCTTTCGCATGGGTATATCCCGTCAGCAACAGATCTTCATCTTGAATAAGGCCGATGCCGGGTGCATAGGTTTTATAGCATTTTTCATCGGGATCGAGGCCGGACGTTTCTTCGACTCTGATGCAGTGTTTGAATATTCCCGCCGGCGTCTTCATTGTCACGTCGTCACTTATGATCTCCGCCCTGTCCATGGCGTTCGGTGCGATTTCCTGATAATGTCTGGCGCCTAAGAGAATCGTTCCGGGCATAATTATGCCCCCTTTGGAATTCTTCTCGTCTGCACGCCAGGCCCCAGAGTGCGCGACGATTTTGCCATCCTGATAGTCATCGACCTCTTCGCCGAAATAGAATACGTCACCGTGCTCTTTGCATATCGCAAAGAAATTTCTGGAGACCTCCACCAGTTTTCCGTCTTTTTCTTCGCGTTCTTCGACAACCCGTGTTTCTATATTGCCGATCTTTTGTGTCTGTTCCAGGACGGTAATCACGACCTTCTCTCTGCGGCTTTCCAGAACCAGTTGGTGGCCGGGTTGCAGAATGAAAAACCGATTCTTGCCGACCGAAGCGAAAGTACAGTTCTCGTCTCCGAAAGAACTCGTCCATTTCTTGTCCTGGTCGCCGCCCGTGGATTCCTCCGTAGAGGTGACCTCCTTGATCTCAATCACCTCACCTTCCGGAGAGATTTCAATTTCATACCATTTTCCACCGGAGCGTACATCTACGTCATATTGCCCCGGATCCTCTCCTTCAACCTCCTTCTGAATTCTTAAGATCTCTCCTTT
>Ga0272442_10003297_pt1 | contig 22756 bp, 15 predicted proteins | sample SSMForm2O_FD_200262 | JGI IMG/M metagenome (GOLD analysis project Ga0272442, IMG submission 200262) | Marine sediment archaeal communities from Little Sippewissett salt marsh, Falmouth, MA, United States - SSM-Form-2O | ecosystem: Environmental > Aquatic > Marine > Wetlands > Sediment ...
GAGAAGTTCTTCACCATCACCAACTGCGGCCTGCTGGATCTGGAGCTGGAGGCGGTGGCCATGGCCGAAGACTCCAGCGCCGACTTCTCGCTGACCAACCAGCCCACCCTCCCCATGACCCTGGCGCCCGAAGCCTCGGTGGACATTCCGGTGACCTACGATCCGACCGACCGGGGCTCCGACCACGGCGGGGTGGACATCTTCTCCGACGACCCCTCGTCGGATCCGGCCACCCACAAGACCGGGACTGTGTCCCTGACCGGCAACGGGATCGTCAAGGAGTGCATAATTCAGCCGACCCCTTTCATCGTGAACTTCGGCGGAGTCGTCCAGAACGAGTCCGACGTTCTTACGTTGGTCTTGGCCAACAACGGCAACGACACCTGCCGGTTCGACGGCGCGGAGATCTCCGAGAACTCGGCCGACAATGAGTTCTCCATTGTAACGGTACCCCCGGACGGCACGACCTTCGAGCCCGGCGATCCGATCATGCCCCAGATCCAGATCCAGTACGCTCCCACCGGCCTGGGCGTCGACAACGGCAAACTCAAGATAACCGGCAACGACCGCAACGGCCCGGAGCTGTTCATCGACATCGTGGGGGAGGGAGTCGAAACCGCGGTGTGCGACCTGCAGATCACTCCCACCACCATGAACTTCGGAACGGTCAAGCTCAACAACAGCCAGAGCCAGGTGTTCACCCTGGTAAACCAGGGCAACGCCGAGTGCAACATCGACGCCCCCGAGCTGCTGCACAGCACGCTGTTCCCCAGCGACTTCACCATTACCCGGGGCCCCACCGCCGCCTTCGTCCTGGAGCGCCGCGGGAGAATCGGCGACCGCGAGGAGATCGAGATAACCTTTGCGCCCAACGCGCTGGACATGCACAAGGGCTCGTTGTGGCTGCACACCGACGATGACCCCGACTTGCTGGTCGGCCAGGGCGTCTGTTTCAAGCCGGGGTTTCCCCCGGTGATGCCCGAGATCGGGGACGCCTGCATGAACATCCTGGGTATGTCGGCCGAGTCGGACATCGAGGTGGTCCCCGCCGAGCTGGATTTCGGGGTGGTGACGGTAGGCTGCAACTCTCCCGAGCTGCACGTGACCGTCTACAACCTGGGCAGCTACCCGCTCAACGTGACCGACATCTACCTGGAGGATCCCGCCGATCCCAACTTCGAGATCATGGCGGCCCCGGCGGTTCCCTACGAGCTGGGCGGCGGCAGCAGCTTCGAGGTGCGCCTGCGCTACCACCCCCAGGACATCAACCCGCACCGCAGCACGCTGTTCATCGCCTCGGACGCCTCCAACGTGGAGTTGCTGGCGGTACCGCTGTTCGGCCGGGGCACCAACATCTCCGACCAGACCGACGTCTTCCACCAGCCCACCGAGGTGAAGTCGGACGTGCTGTTCGTGGTTGACAACTCCGGTTCCATGGGCGAGGAGCAGAGCGCCCTGGCCTCCAACTTCAGCTCCTTCATCCAGCACACCACCACCCTGGACGTCGACTACCACATCGGGGTGATCGCCACCGAGGTGAACGACCCCGAGACCGACCAGGGCGATCCGCCGCGGGACGTCTTCCCGGGCATACTGGTCCAGGCTCCCGGCTGCCCCAAGATCATCACCAACAACACCCCGGACGTGAGCGGCTGCTTCGCCGACAACGTCAAGATCGGCACCTGCTGCTCCGACGAGCAGGAGGCCGGCCTGGAGGCCGCCTGGATCGCCCTGAGCCCGCCCGAGGTGGACGATCCCGCCCAGAACGGCGGCTTCATGCGCGAGGACGCCAAGCTGTACATCGTCTGCGTCAGCGACGAGCAGGACCAGTCCAAGGGCAACCCGGACTTCTACGTGGACTATTTTTCGTCGATCAAGGGTTTCAGAAACACCGAGTGGATGAAGGTCAGCGCCATCTGCGGCGACTGCCCCGACGGCTGCGGGGGCGAGCAGGCCGCTTGCGGCAGCCGCTATATCGAGGTGGCCAACCGCACCGGCGGCATCTGGGAGTCGATCTGCACCAGCAACTGGTCCCAGGCCCTGCAGAACCTGGGAATCGACGCCTTCGCCGAGATCCGCGAGTTCCCGCTCTCGCGCCCGGCGGATCCCAACACCATCACGGTTACGGTCAACGGCGTGGAGATACCCGAGGCCAGCTGCGAGGGCTGCGCCGACGGCTGGACATATTATGGAGATACCAATAGCATTTACTTTGGTGATGATTACGTGCCGGACAAGGGCGACACCATTGAGGTGAACTACACCGCCGCATGCCTGTAGCCCGAAGCTGTCTTTTCCGGCAGGGAGGTTTTGACATGAGGCCGAATCGATCCTGGAAATGGTTTTCAGTGTGGGCCCTGTTTGTGCTGGTGCTCGTACCGGGATGCGAAGACGAGAGGACCGGGCTGGGCACCGCCCAGCCGCGGGTGGACCTGTTCCACATCGGGGAGACCGATGACCCCGGCTCGCTCTCCCAGTTCGGGGAAACCCCCGAGTCGGGCGAATTCAGCATCGACTTCGGCCAGGTGGACGTGGATACCGTCGGCCGCCGCTACCTGTTCTTGAACAACAGCGGCCGCAGCAACCTGGTAGTGTCGGGAGTCGAGTTCGCCGACGGCTCCAGCGAAGATTTCTACGTGTCATGCTTCCACGCCGGTAACTGGGAGCTGGGTTGCCCCTACGGCCCTGAAAACCTGCTCGAGATCGGACCGGGGGAGAACCTTATCGTCCAGGTCAACTACGCTCCCCAGGACGTGGGCCTGGACCAGGGCAGCTTCGTAATCAGCATGAACGCCGAGGATCACAAGCAGATCGCCGTCAGCCTCACCGGCGAGGGGGTCACACCGGAGATCCAGGTGTGCATCACCGATTGCCTGGGCGATCAGAACGGCGCGGACTGCACCGGAGCGCAGGAGATCTGCAACGACACCGCACCCAGCCTGGAAATGTTTTTCGGGGATGTGGACATGGACACCCAGGTGCGGCGGGAGGTGGTCATCAGCAACCAGGGGGACCGCCCGCTGCAGATAAGCGGCCTCAACTTCGACAGCGGGGACTACAACCAGTTCCAGCTCGACAAGAACAACTCCGACCTCCCCGGCATCCTGGACATCGGCGCCACGGCGACCATCTTCGTCATCTACGACCCCGGGACGGGCGGAAACCACGAGAGCGCGCTGGAGATACTCTCCAACGACGTAAACGAGCGCAAGATCCGGATCCGGCTCGTCGGCCGGGGCATGGCTCCGCGGGTCTGCCCCGAGCCGCTGGTGCTGGATTTCGGCAACGTGAACACCGGCGAAGCCCGGGTGATGAGCTTCGATATCAAGAACTGCGGCGTGCTGGACCTGAACCTGATCAACCTGGCCATGGCCGCGAACTCCAGCGCCGACTTCACCCTGGTGAATCCCCCGACGCTTCCCCAGACCCTGGTGCCGGACCAGACCTTGACCATCGAGGTGCAGTACCTGCCCCCGACCCAGGGTTCCGATCACGGCGGGGTGGACATCTTCTCCAACGATCCCGCTTCCAACCCCACCACCAACCTGACCGGCACGGTATCGCTGATGGGCACCAGCATTCCCCGGGCGTGCGACATCGTGGCCACGCCGTTCGCGGTGACCTTCGGGGGGGTGGTGCAGAACACCTCCGAGACCGTCAACCTGGTGGTGTCCAACACCGGGACGGATACCTGCATCCTCAACGACGTCCAGATCACCCAGAACTCGGCCACCAACGAGTTCTCGATCGTCTCCGCCCCGGCGCAGAACACCGAGATCAACCCCGGGGACATGCTCACCGTGGTGCTTGGGTACTCGCCCGACGGTTTGGGCCTGGACACCGGCACCCTGAGCCTGTTCGGGAACGACAAGGATACCAACGAGATACGCATTGATCTCAACGGCGAGGGCATCGAGACCGCCGCCTGCGACCTGGAGGTGCTGCCGGCCTCGCTGTCCTTCGGAACGGTGAAGCTGAACAACACCCAGGCGATGACCGTGCAGCTGAACAACAAGGGCCAGGACACCTGCACCATCTCGGATATGGAGCTGCGTACCGGGTTCATCAATCCCCACGACTTCATCATCACCGGCGGGCCCCAGACGCCCTTCACCCTCAACAAGCGCGGCCAGCCCAACTCCCAGGCCATCGTCGAAGTCACCTTCGCCCCCGCCTCTACCGGATATCACACCGCCGGGTTGCTGGTGACCTCCGACGATCCGGACCTCCAGCAGGCTTCAGTGGGACTGTGCAGCATCCCGCCGCCCGAGCTGGGCCAGGCCTGCGTGGGCATCTCGGGCAACTCGGCCGAGTCGTCCATCGAGGTGGTCCCCGCCGAGCTGGACTTCGGGGTGGTGACGGTGGGCTGCAACTCGCCCGAGCTGCACGTGACCGTCTATAACCTGGGCAGTTTGTCGATGAACATCACCGACATCTACCTGGAGGACCCCGCCGATCCCAACTTCGAGATTACTTACGCGCCCAGCGTGCCGCATGCGTTGTCCGGGGGCGGTAACTTCGAGATCCGCCTGCGCTACCATCCCCAGGACATCAATGTCCACCGCTCCAACCTCTACATCGTCTCGGACGCCTCCAACGTGGGAACCCTGGCGGTGCCGCTGTTCGGGCGGGGGACCGACATCTCCGACCAGACCGACGTCTTCCACCAGCCCGACAAGGTCAAGTCCGACGTGCTCTTCGTGGTGGACAACTCCGGATCGATGGGCGAGGAGCAGACCGCCCTGGCCGACAACTTCAGCTCCTTCATAAACTACGCCGTCACCCTGGACGTCGACTACCACATCGGGGTGATCGCCAACGAGGTCAACGACGCCGAGACCGGAGTGGGCAACCCCTCCCGGGACATTTACCCGGGCATCCTGGTGCAGGCTCCGGGCTGTCCCAAGATCATCACCAACAACACCCCGGACGTGAGCGGCTGCTTCGCCGACAACGTCAAGATCGGCACCTGCTGCTCCGACGAGCAGGAGGCCGGGCTGGAGGCCGCCTGGATGGCCCTGAGCCCGCCGGAGATAGACGATCCCACCATGAACGGCGGTTTCGTGCGCGAGGACGCCAAGCTGTATATCATCTGCGTAAGCGACGAGCAGGACCAGTCCCGGGGCGAGCCCGATTTCTACGTGGACTTCTTCTCCTCGATCAAGGGCTACCGCAACACCGAGATGATGAAGGTCAGCGCCATCTGCGGCGATTCGCCCAACGGCTGCGCCACCGCCGATAACGGCAGCCGTTACATCGACGTGGCCAACCGCACCGGCGGGATCTTCGAGTCCATCTGCACTTCCAACTGGGCCCAGGCCCTTCAGAACCTGGGCATCGACGCCTTCGCGGCCATCCGCGAGTTCCCGCTGTCCCGGCCCGCCGACGAGAGCACCATCACGGTGACGGTGGACGGGGTTGCGGTTCCCAAGGCCGGCTGCGAGGGTTGCCCCGACGGGTGGACTTACTACGGGGATACCAACTCCATTTATTTCGGGGACAGTGTGGTGCCGGATAAGGGGGAGCGGATCGAAGTGCATTATACTGCGGCTTGCCTGTAGTATCGTTCACGATCACGATCACGTTCACGTTCACGTGAGGGAGACATGGGACACAGGATGATTGTATTAATCGCATTGGTATGCTGTGCGGGGTTGCTGATGGGGCCGAGTTGCCAGGAGGATAGTCAGGCGGGGACATCGGAAACCAAGGAGAAAGTTGTGGCGGAGAAGAAGCCGTCAAAGCCGGCGTTCGAGGCGCAGGTGGCCGGGGGGTTTTATCCGCGGGATGCGGATGAGCTGCGGGAGATGATCCGGGGGTATATCGACGCGGCCAAGAAGGACGCGAAGAAGGTCGAGGGGGATTTGCTGGGGATCATGGTGCCGCACGCCGGGTATCCATACTCGGGTCCCATAGCGGCGCATGCCTTTCAGCTGCTGGAGGGAAGAAAGTACCGGCGGGTGGTGGTGCTGGGGCCGGCGCACCGGCACGGGCACGCGGTGCCGGCGCTTCTGGACGCGGGGGCCTACCGCACGCCGCTGGGGGATATTCCCATCGACCGCGAAGGAGTGCAGAAGCTGGCGGCCAGCGGGGCGGCGCAAATCGACGAGTCCAAGTTCCGCGGGGAGCACGCCCTGGAGGTGGAGCTGCCCTTCCTGCAAGTGGTGCTTTCCGGCTTCGAGCTGGTGCCGGTCATGATCGGCGGGTCGGATCCCGCCGCCATGCTGAAGCTGGCCAAAGCCATCAAGCGCGCTTTTCCCGGTCCGGACACACTGGTGGTGGCCTCGACCGACATGTCCCACGATTACCCCTACGACGTCGCGGTGGCCATGGACAAGAACGCCCTCCGCCTGATCCAGGCGATGGATCCCGAGGGGCTGTACCAGGCCTACCTGGCCTACCGGCGGGCGGGGGCGGGCATAAAGGTGGGCAAGGACGGCCGGCCGGAGCCCGACTGCACCCAGCTGTGCGGAATGGGCCCGGTGCTGACGCTCTTGTATCTGGCCAAAGAATACGGGGAAGCCAAGGCGGCGGTCCTGGACCGCCGCAACTCCGGGGACATCGTGGGAAACAAGCAGAGCCGCATAGTCGGCTACTCCGCGGTGGCCGTGGCCCTTTCGAAAAAGCGGGCGGCCGCCAAGGAGGAAGATTTCCTCAATCACGAGGAGAAGCAGGCGCTGTTGAAGATCGCCCGCGAGACCCTGGTGGCCTACCTGGAGAAGAAAGAGAAGAAGGACTTCGAACCGGCCTCCAAAAAGCTCAAAGAGCCCGGCGCGGCCTTCGTGACCTTGAAGAACCACGGCCGGCTGCGCGGCTGCATCGGTTACATGGAGCCCATCGAGCCGCTGTGGGAGATGATCCGCAACCGGGCCATCGACGCCGCCACCCGCGACACCCGCTTCCGCCCGGTGGCCAAAGACGAGCTCAAGGACATCCAGATCGAGATCTCGGTGCTCTCGCCGCGCGTTTTGGTCAAGGATCCTTTAAAGGAGATCAAGATCGGCCGCGACGGAGTGTGGCTGGAGCTGGGCCACAACCGCGGCGTCTTTTTGCCCCAGGTTCCCGTGGAGCAGAACTGGACCACGGTGGAAGAGTATCTGGACCACCTCTGCCAGAAAGCCCACGTCTTCCAGCGCGGCTGCTGGAAATCAAAAGAAGCCAAAATAATGCGCTTTACCGCCCTGGTTTTCGGGGAAGGGGAATAGGGGGCAGGCACGGAGGCCTGCCCCTACTTGAACCAGGTCGAGAAGCTGATGGCCGGAAGGTGGGCGAAGGTGGTGTATTTGCCGTTGGCCTTGCCGTTGGGGTTTCCGGTGGCGTCCCAGGTGCCCACGTCGTTGTCCTTGGTGCCTTCCCACATGGCCAGCATGTAGCCGAAATTGACTTTCCACCAGTCGGCCTTGTAGCCCACCCCGGCGGTGAGCAGCGTCCGCTGGCCGTCGGGCAGGGATGGATCGTAAGTGTCCGCGGGGATCGGGTTGGATACGAGGCCCCAGCCGGCCCGCACCACCAGGGCGTCGGTGATCCAGTACTCGGCCCCCACCGAGATCTGCCAGGAAACCCCCCAGTCCTTCTTGATGGGGTCCTGGGCCAGATCGCAGGAGCCGTCCTCGAGGCAGTCGAACTTCAGGTTCAGCTCCTTGAAGGTGGAGAAGTCGGCGTACAAGAAGTCCGCGGCCACCTTGAGCCGGTCGACGCCCAAAAAAGCCACCCCGAAGTTCATGCAAAACGGCAGATCGACGGTCAGGCTGCCGGTGTCCTTATCGGGGATTCTGGTGCTCAACAGCTCGATGGCCTGCTTTCCGGCGTCGTTGAACCAGAACTTGGCGGTGCCCTCGAAGTCCAGGGCGATCCCCGATCGCACCGAGGCCCCCACGGCCACCAGGTCGGGCAGCTCGGCGTAGAGGGCCACGTTCCAGCCATGGCCCACGGCGTCGCCGGTCATGCGCATCTCGCCCCAGGGGTCGATGATCTGGATCATGGTGGAGAGCTGCTCGGCGACGCGCAGGTCGATGTGCTTGGAAAGCCGGGCGGTGGCGTAGACCAGGTCGTAGCCGCCGGCCACCGAGACCTTGAACTTGTCCTTGAAACCCAGAAGCTGCGCGACGTCCACCGCCACCACCGGCTGGAAGACGTGGGTGAGCATCTCGGTCTCGGTTCCGATGAAGCGCCCGTCGAAGGTCCCCGGCCAGTAGCTTCCCATGCCGAAGGGATTGTTGTACCCGAACCCCGCGGTGACTCCGATGTCGGGAATCCGGTAGGTCGCGTAAAAGTGCGCCGGGGTGTACATCTTCTTCTTGCTGCTCATGTCGTTCTGGCCGTCGTTGATCTCGTGCACCGAACCGTCGTAGGCCCGGGTGTAGGTGCGGTCGGGCGGGTCCTTGGCCGCCTCGTACTCGACGTTGGCCAGCGCCCCGGTGACCCCCAGCTCCAGCTGCAGCCCCTCCAGCTCGGTGATCGCCGCGGGATTGTGATACAGCGCCTGGGGATCGTCGGCTATGGCGGTGCGCGCCCCGGCCATCCCGGTCCCGGCGGCCCCGTGCTCGTAGAGCAGAAAGCCCCCGGCCAGGGCGGTTGAAGACAGGCAGATCAGCAGGATACACATCAACGGTATCGATCTTTTCATGGGAATCCCCAATCAAAAACGGCGTGGAACCCGCAAGAGATCCCACGCCGCAAATAGTCCGTCCTTCCGGGCGGTTACTGGCCGATGATGTACACGAAGTAGCAGAACCCGGCCTTGGGAGCCGCCTTCTCGGCGCCGAAGGTCATACCGGTCTTCTCGGCGTTGACCTCGGTGATGCCGCCGGCGAAGTTGGTGTGCGGGAGGATGAAGATGCCGGTGGCCGAAGTGGCGGTGCCGGAGAAGTCGGTGAAGGTCGCGTTGGGATAAATCACCTCGACCAGGTCGCTGCCGTCACCCTTCTTGATCACGGCGCCCTCTACCTGACCGCCGGTGGTGCCGTCGATCACGAAGCCCATCACGAAGCCGTAGCCGGCCGAGTCAACATTGGTGGCAGCGTCCAGGCCGGCAACCAGCGTGTTGGGCACCAGCCAGCTCTTGGCCTCTTCGGCGCAGAACTTCTCGGCATTGGTGTCCCAGCCCTTGGCGCCCGAGCCCGTGGGGAAGTAGGTGCCGCCGGCGCCGTCCCAGCCGATGTCGTCGGTCATCATGACCACGCCCAGGGCGACCTCGGTCACGTCGAAGCAGTCGGTCTTGTACACGCCGGTGGCGTCGGTCTCGTTCTCGGCGAGCTTGGTAGGATCGTCGCTGGTCAGGGCGTCCATCGGGGAGATGGCGGCCACCGCAGCGGCGACCGGCTGCTGGGTGGTCATGTCGATGGTCATGCCCGACACCCAGATATGGTACTCACCATCCGGAGCGTCCCCGCAGCAGTCCCCGCATACTTTGTTGACTTCGTCACACCGCAGGCCCTGATCGGTGCATGGCTTTTTGCAGGCAGTGCAGCACTCTGCTCCCTCCTCGCATTGGTCCAAGCAATCACCGTTGTCGTCGTCGCCGCAGTTTAGGAATGCGGCGCCCAGGGAGAAGACTACCAGCAGTGAAAGAACCAGATAGAGACCTTTTTTCATTAGCTACTCTCCTTTCTAAATTGGACTTGTTTTCTTTTTCCGCTCCCCAAAAAGTTGAAATACACTAGGACATCTGAATTGATTAGTCAAGCTTGTGAAAACCGGGAACTTGCAAGAAAAATCATGTTCTGGCAAGCTAATGATGGACCATTTGCAGGGGGTTAAACATGGCCCGAATTATTCCGGTGGTTTTTTTGATTTCAGCCGTGATCTTCTGCGGTTGTCCTCACCGGGACGATGTGCCCGAGAGCGCTTACGATCCCGAGCTGGTCGCGGCGGCCAAGGAGGCGGCCGAGGCGGAGAAGGCGGCGCGGGAGGAGGAGGCCCAGCGGCAGGAGGAGTACGCCAAGGAGGTCAAGGGCGAGTGCAACCGGGAGACCGGGGGGTGCGAGAAGGGTTACATCTGCTGGGACTCCTGGTTCTGCAAGCACGGCTTCGAGGACCAGTGCACCGCCGCGGGCGACAAGATGTGCCACAAGAAGTGCTCGGACAACAGCGACTGCCCCGAGAAGATGCCCTTCTGCCGGGAGATTCCCATCTTCTCCGGCTCCGATCACGGGGTTTTGGAGAAGTTCTGCGTGTCTACCAAGAGCAAGCTCAATAAATAAGTGACCGACGAACTCGCCGATATCCCCCGAAGCCTGGAAGAACTGATGGGGTTTTCCGCGCCCTGCCGGTGCGGAAAGGTCCACTCGGTGGAGATGCGCGGGGTTTCCATCCGACCGGGCGCCCTGGAGGAGGTGGTCGACCGGGCCGCCGAGGTGGGCGGCCGGCTGCAGATAGTCGTGGTGGCCGACCGGGTGACCTGGGAAATCGCCGGGGAGCGGGTGGAACAATTGCTGAAAAAGGGCGGCTACCCGGTCCGGGTGTGCAAGATCCCCGACGGGGCCGGGGGGCGTCCGCACGCCGATGATAAAAGCCTGGCGCTGGTCGAGTCGGCGCTTGCCGGCGCCGACCTGGCGGTGGCGGTGGGATCCGGCACAGTCAACGACCTTACCAAGCTGGCTTCCTACAACCGGAAGATCCCCTACCTGGTGGCGGCCACCGCGCCTTCGATGAACGGGTACACCTCGGCCATCGCCGCGGTGATGCAGAAGGGAGTCAAGCGCACCGTCGACTGCCACCAGCCGCTCTGGGCCGTAGCCGACCTGGACATACTAAAAACCGCCCCCCTGGAACTGGTAGCCGCGGGCCTGGGCGATTTGGAGTCCAAGCCCACCTCCACCGCCGATTTCCGCCTCTCGGGCAGAATCCGCGGGGATTACTACTGCCCGGCCCCGGAGGGGGTGGTCCTGGACGCGGAGGCCCGGGTGGCCGAGGCGGCCGGGGGATTGAAGCAGCGCGATCCCGAGGCCCTGGCCTTGTTGACCGAGGCGCTGATGCTCTCGGGCATATCCATGAAGCTGGCCGGGTCGTCTTCGCCGGCCTCGGGCGGCGAGCACCTGATCAGCCATTACTGGGACATGATCGCCCCGGACGAAAACCGGGTGGAAGGCTGGCACGGCGCTCAGGTGGGAGTGGCCACCATCGTCACCGCGACCCTGTACGAGTCGCTCCGGTCGATGGACCCGGCCGACATCGACGTGGACGCGCTGGTCGCCGCCCGCGTTCCGCTCGAAGATCTCGAAAGCGTCATTCGCTCCCGGCACGGGCGCCGGGCCGAAGAGGTCTGGCAAGAGTTTTCCAAAAAGCACCCGACCGCCGAGCGGCTCCGGGGAGAGCTTACCGCGATCCGGGAGGGCTGGGATGAACTCTGGGCCCACGTGGGAGCCACCCTGCGGCCGCCGGGACGCATACGAAAAATCCTGCATGCCGCCGGGGCTCCGGTTACCGTGGGGGGCCTGGGGCTCGAATCCGGGCACCTGCGCCGGGCCTTTTCGGCCGCCCGGGAGATCCGAAATCGCTTCACGGTACTGGACCTTGCGGCGGATCTGGGGGTTCTGGAGAGCCGGTCCGGGAGCGTACTTAAGGCCTCCGGGTGTCTTGATTGAGCGCCGGATTTACCGCTTGAAAAAACTGCTGGTACGGTACGATTTGGGTTGCAATGCCTCAAATAGGGTGCTAGCTTGCATTTCTCGGTTACAAAGGAATGACGGAAACCAATAGCCATCATTGGCTAAACCAAGGAAAGGGGATTTCAAAATGGCAAAGAAAGAGATGCTCGTGGTGGTCAGCAAGGTAAAAGACTACATCAAGTCCAAGAAGTGCATGACCTCGGGTGAGCTTCCCGGCGCGCTGAGCGACGAAGTTCACAAGCTGATCGACAAGGCCGTGAACCGCACCAAGGCCAACAAGCGCTCCACCGTCAAGGCCTCCGATCTGTAGAATAGCATTTTTGTAAGCCTGCATGAACGATCCGGGCCTGGTCCAGTCCATCCTGGACTTTGTGGCACAAAATGCAGACGGACTGGGCCCAGTCGTTCTTTTCTCATCCTCCCTGATCGAATACGTCTTCCCGCCCTTCCCCGGGGATGTCGTCACCCTTTTCGGCACCTACCTGGTGATCAAGGGCTACTGGAGCTTCACCTTTGCCCTGATCCTGGTGACCGCCGGCTCCCTGGCGGGCGCCGCCCTGGACTACTGGATCGGGGTATGGCTGGGGCGCCGTCTGCACCGCCTGCCGAAAGAGAGCGAGGTTAAAGGCTTCACGCCGCTGACTCGCGAGAAATACGACCTGCTGCTTCAGCGCTTCAACCGCCACGGGGCGGCCTACATCCTGATAAACCGCTTTCTGCCCGGGATCCGGGCATTTTTCTTCGTGGTGGCCGGCGCCGCCCGCATGTCGCTGGCGCGGGTGCTCTTGTACGCCGGCATCTCCGCGGTGGTCTGGAACGCGGCCATACTGGCCTGCGGCTACGCCGTAGGGGCCAACTGGGAAAGGCTGCGTTCCCTGTTCAAATCGTATACCGTCGTGGTCTGGTGCTTGCTGGGCTGTCTGGTGGTAGCATTGGTAGCCTGGTGGCTGGTCAAGAAACGCCGCGACGAGAGGGGGACGATCGATGAACAATGATCAAAAGGAAAAACGCCGGGCAAAATTCATTGCGGACGTCGGTCACGACATGAAGACGCCCCTGAACGCCGTCATCGGTTTCACCAGCGTGCTCCTGCAGGACCGCGAGGCGCTGGGCGCCGAGAAGACCCGTCAGCTCGAGCTGGTGTACAAGAGCGCCCACCGGCTGCTGGGCAGGGTGGATGCCCTGACGGAGTTCTTCCGGCTGCAAGCCGGGGTGACCGGCTCCGGGGTCGACTGGTTCTCTCCGCGCCAGTTGATCAAGGAGACACTGGATTTGTTCCGCGACGACGCCGGAGAGAAGGGAATCCAGCTGCAGATCGGGGCGGAACCCATGCCGGCGCGGATGCGGTCGGCCGCCCGCCCGCTTTCCAGGGCCCTGCGCGAGCTGGTTGCCAACGCGGTCAAGTTCACCACCTCGGGAAGCGTCAAGGTGGGCCTGCGGTGCGAGGCGGGCCGCGTGACCTTCGAGGTTGCCGACAGCGGTTCGGGCCTCGGCGCCGGAAGCCTGCAGAAGCTCAAGGACGCTCTGGGCTCCCGGGATAACTACGAGGGCTTGGGTCTGGGCCTGGCCCTGTCGCGCGAGGCCGCCGCCATGCTGGGAGGCCAAGTCGAGGTCGAGAGCCGGCCCGGCAGCGGCAGCACCTTCACCCTGACCATGGAATTGACCGAAGATAATCTGGAAATGTGAACCGGATCAGACGGTTTCTTCTTTTTCGCTGTCGTCCCGCCGATGCAGGCGGCGGCGGACGAAGCGGACCAGTTCCTCGGCGGGGCCCATGGCGATCAGGCTGGTGCAGACGATGACCATCATCAGGGAGAAGCTGGTCTGCCAGGCGGCCACCAGAATGGCCACGGCCAGGATCACGGCGGCCGGGGCGGCGAAGCGGTTGCCGGAAAGTTGCTTGAAGGTGCGGTAGCGGATGTTGCTGACCATCAACAGCGCCAGCAACAGCACCACGACGATCAGCAGGGGCTGGTAGCCCAGCTGAACCCCGCCCATCTTGAAGTGCAACAACACCAGCGAAACGATGCTGGCTGCGGCCAGGGGAATGGGCAGACCCACGAAGTGCTTGGATGTGCCGGCGGACGAAGCCGCCAGCACGTTGAAGCGCGCCAGGCGCAGAGCCCCGCAGGCGGTGTAGAAGAAAGCCACCAGCATGCCCACCAGGCCGAAATGGGTCAGGCCCCACTGGTAGACCAGAACGGCCGGCGCGACGCCGAATGAAATCACGTCGGCCAGCGAATCCATCTGTACCCCGAAGTCGCTCTCGGTCTTGGTCATCCGGGCCACCCGCCCGTCCACCGAGTCGAAGATGACCGCGAAGAGGATGGCCACCGCCGCCAGGTAGAACCGGTCGGCGGCCCGGCCGTCGGTGGCCTGGATGATGGCATACATCCCGCAGAAGATGCTCGAGATGGTGAACAGGTGGGGAAGTACCGAAAGTAGTGTTATTCGCTTCTTCAAAAATCCTCTCCGCAGCGGATCCAAGCAACCTTCATGCCAGCGGCCCCGGCCATATTTCCTACGGTAAAAGCTGCGGTACTCCGATGCGTTGCGTCATTGGGCCTCGCGGGCATCCCTTTGAAAGCGCGCAACTTTTTTCGCACCGCGGGCCGGAAACCGTGTACCGGCCTCCACCGTATGGCCAACGCATTGTGGCATAACCGGCCGATTCTGTCAATGCGCTGCTCGCGTGGTGTCGGTTGACAGTTTTTTGGCCCGCGTGTCAACATACGGCATCATTTGCGAGAATCGATGAGAGGTGCTCAATGAAAAGATGGATCTGGTGTTTGGTGTTTGTCGCCGCCTGCTCGCCCGAGAACCGGCCGACGGATTGCGAGACCGATGCCGACTGCGGGCCCGACGAGGCCTGCGTAGTCGGCTTGTGCACTCCGGTGGAGTGCAAAGCCGACGCGGATTGCGAGGCGGATGAGGAGTGCCTGGAGTACACCTGCGTGGCCAAGCCCGAGTGCACCGTCGACGAAGATTGCCAGATCGGCGAGATCTGCTTCGAGGGAAACTGCGTATCCGGTTGTCGCACCGACCGGGACTGCCCGACCGGATTTGCCTGTTTGCCGGACGTCGGCGACCACGGGACCTGCGCCCAATGCCAGTCCGACGAGGACTGCGATTCCGGCTACAAGTGCATCGACTATGCCTGCGTTCAGCACTGCGACGGCGATGCAGACTGCACCGCGGGTTACTGCGATCCGGCCACCAACACCTGCGTGGAGTGCGTGAACGACAGCCACTGCCAGCTGGGGTTCATCTGCGAGAGCAACGTTTGTGTGGCGGGATGCCGTGACGATGTGGACTGCCCTGCGGGGGAGATCTGCGAGGACAACGCCTGCCGGGAGGGCTGCCGCGAAGACGGCGATTGCCCCGACGGGGTGTGCGACCAGCAGACCTTCACCTGCGTGGAGTGCGCCATCAAGGACGACTGCAACCTGGGCGAGCTGTGCGTCGACGGGCAATGCGTCTCCGGGTGCGAGGGCGACCGCGACTGCCCCGGGGGCACCATCTGCGCCACCCAGCTGGGGGATCACGGGGCCTGCGTCGAGTGCATCGACGATGAGAATTGTATCGACCCCGACCTGCCCCGCTGCGACAACTACGTGTGCATCCCCGAGTGCGTGGAGGATGCCGACTGCGCCGGGGGCGAGGTCTGCGTGGACAACCACTGCCAGGCCATCGCCCAGGAGTGCGACCTGCGGGTGGTCCCCTCCGGGCCCATCGGGTTCGGGACGGTGCGCATCGGCAGCGCGGTCAACCTGATGGTCCGGCTGCAAAACGAGGGCGCCGCCGCCTGCACCGTGTCGGCAATGGAGATCAAGCCCAGCCTGGTGCTGGAGTCCGACTTCCTGATGATCAACGCCCCGTTGACTCCCCTGGTTCTGGCTCCCCGCGGGCAGCAGGGCGCGGTGGTGGACGTGGAGCTGTCCTTTGCCCCCGCGGTGGAAGGCCAGCACTCGGCCACCTTCTGGATAACCTCCGACGATCCCGACCTGCTGGTCGGCGACGACCAGGCGGCCTGCAATCTCCCCTCGCCGGTTGCGGGCCAGGCCTGCATCCCGCTGACCGGCAAGGGCGTGATGCTGGACGTGGAGGCCATTCCCGGCCAGGTGGAGTTCGGCCAGGTGGAAGTGGGCTGCGACTCGGCCCAGCAGGTGGTCAGCGTTTACAACCTGGGGGTGGAGGTCACCGTGACCGACATCGCCCTCCTGTCCACCGGGGATCCCAACTTCGAGATCAGCAACGCGCCGACCTTGCCCCTGGTGCTGGCTGCCGACGGCAGCTTCGCCGTGGTGGTGGTCTACCATCCGCAGGCGCCGGGGTCGCACAGCAACCGGCTGGTGGTCAGTTTCCTGGATCCCGACCTGCCCAACCTGGAAATCCCCCTGCACGGGATGGGCACCAATAACTCCGCGGCCAGCGACGTTTTTCACCTGCCCGCGGACGTCAAGGTGGACGTGCTCTGGGTGGTGGACAACTCCGGCTCCATGTACGAAGAGCAGGAGGCCCTGGCGGCGAACTTCAGCGGCTTCATCGGCTGGGCGCAGACCCTGGGGGTGGACTACCACATCGGGGTGACCAGCACCGACATGGACGCCGAGACCCATTCGGGCCGGCTCCAGGGAACCATCCGGGTGATCGATCCCCAGACTCCCAATCCCACCGAGGTTTTCGGCGACAACGTGCGCCTGGGCACCGAGGGCAGCTACAACGAGATGGGCCTGGCCGCCTCGCACGCCGCCCTGAGCCCGCCCCTGGTCACCGGCTACAACGCCGGCTTCCTGCGCGACGACGCCAAGCTCACCATCATCTACGTGAGCGACGAGGAGGACCAGTCGCCCGCCGCGGTGGAGTTCTACGTCCAGTATTTCCTCAACCTCAAGGGCACCCGGGAGTGGGTGACCCTGTCGGCCATCTGCGGGGATCTGCCCGACGGCTGCAGCGATGCCACCATGGGCAGCGCCGCCCCGGCCCCGCGCTACCACGAGGTGCTCACTCGCACCGGGGGCGCCTTCCACTCGATTTGCCAGTCCGACTGGTCGGGCCTGATGACCGATCTGGGCGAAGACGCCTTCGCGCCCATCCGCACCTTCCCGCTGTCCCGCCCGGCGGATGCCGCCACCATCGAGGTGACGGTGGACAACACCCCGGTGCCCGAGGCCGGTATTCCCAACGGCCCCGACGGCTGGACCTACATCCAGCAGACCAACGCGGTCTGGTTCGGCGACAACGTCCTGCCGCCCAACGGCTCGATCGTGCGGGTCACCTACACGGCCCTGTGCTTGTAGCCGGAGGTGTGCCATGAAAACGGCGGGCGCCCTGATTGCAATGTTTTGTGCCCTGGGCCTGTGCACCTGCGGCTCCTCGGAGCGCACCCTGACCTGCCTGGAGGACGACGAGTGCCGGTCGGGGGAGCTGTGCATCGACAACCTGTGCACTGAGGCGGAATGCCGCTTCGACGCGGACTGCCCGGGCGATGAGCGCTGCGTGGATCACGCCTGCGTCGCCAGCATGAAATGCGAAGGCGACGGCGACTGCTTCCTGGGGGAAATCTGCATCGGGGGGGCCTGCCTGCCCGGCTGCCAGAGCAACCGCGACTGCCCGGCGGGTTTCACCTGCCTGCCCAACGAGGGCGACAACGGAGTGTGCGCGCAGTGCCTCCAGGACACCCATTGCAACCCCGGCTTCATCTGCGAGGGCCACCAGTGCATCCCGGGCTGCCGCCAGGACGGCGACTGCCCCGCCGGCCAGTTCTGCAAGAACAGCCAGTGCCGTTCCGGCTGCACCACCGACGCGGACTGTTCCGAGGGCTTCTGCGATCCGGGGTCCCACGAATGCGTCGATTGCCTGCTGAGCGACGACTGCCCCGCCGGCCAGGACTGCCAGCAGGGCCGCTGCGTCACCGGCTGCGTGACCGACGCCGGCTGCCCCTCCGGCCAGGTCTGCCGCAGCAACGTGTGCGTGACTACCTGCACCACCAAGCAGGACTGCGCTCCGCCCGCCTGCGTTTGCGCCGACGGCGTGTGTGTCCTCCCGCCGGCAGTCTGCGAGAGTGAAGACGACTGTTGCATGGGCTATCAATGCAACTCCGGCATTTGCGTCGACGGGTTCTGCGCCTGCGTTTCGGACGACGAGTGCATCGACCCGGATTTACCCCGTTGCGTGGACTGCGAGTGCCTTCCCGAGTGCATCCAGGACCTCGACTGCCCCCTGCCCGGGCAGGTCTGCGTCGCCAACCACTGCCAGAACCCGGCCTGCACCATTGAATCCTGCCCGGTGGGCCAGTGGTGCGACCCGGCGGACGGCCAGTGCAAGCGCGGCTGCGACCAGGACCAGGACTGCCAGCATCCGGAAATCTGCGACCTGTCCTCCCATAAGTGCATTCCCCCCGACTGCTGCGGCGGGCTCTGCCATCTGAACGAGTACTGCGACCCGCTGAGCTGCCAGTGCATCGACATGTGCCAGAGCGCGGCCGACTGCCCCGCCGGCTTCACCTGCGAGGCGGACGGCAGGTGCTGGTGCACGGCCAGCGCCTGCCCCGCCGGCACCCACTGCGACACCCAGACCGGCGGCTGCGTCCAGGACACCTGCCAGAGCGACGCCGACTGCCCCGAGGGCCACGCCTGCGACCCCGATGCCCACGTCTGCGAACCGCTGGCCCCGGGCAAGGAGGGCGACGCCTGCTTCACCGACGAAGAGTGCGATATGAACTCGGGCCTGCTGTGCGACAGCGACCTGTTCTGCATGCTGTGCCTGCTGGAAGACCCCGACTTCAACCCCACCTTCACCTGCCGCTTCGAATGCAACCTGGAGGCCCCCAGCTGCCCCATCGCCGACCGCGACTGCCAGCACCGCAAGACCGGCGGCATCGGCCTGTGTGTACCCTGAGAGATCCGAGGGTCAGAGGTTAGCACTTAGCACTTATATGTAGGTAGCTGTTGGTTAACAGTGAGTTACCAGGATAAGTGCTAAGTGCTAACCTCTGACCCTCGATCAGATCATTCCCTGAACCGAGAGCAGCAGGATGTCGTCGTCCAGATCGTACAGCGAGGGATCCTCGGTGAACTTGACCACATAATTGAGCTGCACCTTGAGGTGCCGGTCGAAGAAGTAGTTGAGGCCGAAGGTCCAGTTCTTCAAGACCACCTGCTCGCCGGCCTGGTTCCACTCGCGCACGTAGTAGTCGAAGCGGGCGCCCAGCTCGAAGGCGTGTTGCTCCCAGAAGGGCGAAGGCAGCAGCCTGGCCAGCAGGTCGTTAAGCCTCCAGAGCAGCCGGCATTCCCAGCCGGAGTAGATCAGGTCGGTCCGGTCGTCGTCGTCGTAGTCGTCGCGGATCTCTCCCTCTCCGTAGAGCCCGCCCAGGCGGATCCCGGTTTCGGGGATGCGGACGGTCGCGTCGGTTGAGTAGGCGATGCGCTTCAAGTCGAAGACCTTCCGGCCGGAGTTGAAGACCATGTTGTCGTGCCAGTTGTAGTTGAGGTGCCCGCCGACGGTGATCATGCCGAAGAAATCTTTGGCCTCCACCCGCAGGCCGGTGAAGAACTGGCCGGGATTGGTGAGGATGTAGCCGGGGCTGGCCCGGCCGGATATGTACAGGTTGGCCCCCAGGCCGTTCGACGCCATGAAGAAGTAGCGCAGCCGGCCGGGCCCCAGATCCACCTCGCCCTTGAGGCCCACCCCGAAGTCCCGCAGGTAGTTGTATACCCCGTAGAACAGCGACGACGGGTAGGTGGTCCGCGACAGGGAGAAATCCACCAGGTATTCGGTTATGTCCGGGCGGAAGATGAAATCCAGGTCCCGCGAGGAGGCGAGCGCCTCGGCGGGGGCGGGGATCTTGAACTGGCCGAAGTACAAGGACAGCCAGGGGGCGAAGTGCACGCCCAGGTAGCAATCCAGCAGGCTGGCGTTTTTTTCCAGGCGCACCTGGGTGTTGAGCTCCAGGCGGCGGTCGAGCAGGTGCAAGTCGGCCCCGACCCGGGCGCGGTAGAGCGAGAAGCCGGTGGTTTCGGTGGCGGCGTCGTCGCCGGATGGGAACTGGTGCAACTCTTCGGCCTCTTCCATCTGCTCGTAGGCGGTGAACCACAGCTGGGCGTAGCCGAAAACCCTCAGGTCCTCCGAGACGTCGTAGGCCTGCGCCGGCGCGGCCAGCAGGACGGCAAGCAACGCCGACAGTCTAGGGATTGATGCCGTGCCCATAGACTATGACCGATTCCGAGTCGATGAAAGCCCAGCCGCCGTTCTGGTGGTCGAAGTCCTCGGTCCCGGCCGGCAGCGGATTGACCCGGATGCCGGTCACCCCGCGCACCATGGTGCCGGCGTTGTGGTCCTTGGAGTCGTCGTAGTCCCAGCCGTCGTTGCACTCGGTGGGCGAGTAGGTCGACCCGCGGTCCGGTGAGCCCGGGGTGGACTGGGGCACGATGATCCGGAAGGGCCCCTCGCCGTTGATGCGGCCGGAGGTGATGTCCAGGTTGCAGGGGTCCATGGCCATCCCGTCGCGCTCGTAGGCCAGCATCAGCCACTGCTCCCCGGGAATCTCGCCCCCGTCGACGAGGTCGGGGGGCAGCGTGTCCGGGTAGGTCACGAAGCCGCACTCGGTTCCCAAAGAAGCGTTGTCCAGGCCGGCATAGTAGAGCCCGGCGGGGAAGGGGTTTAAAACCACGTCGATGGAGAAGTCCTTCATGTACCCGTCGGGGGCGATGACCGTGATGCCCTCGATGCCCGCATCGGTCAGGTCTACCCCCACCGCCTCGAGCAGGTCCTTGATTTTCACGCCCTTGTAGGAGGCGTAGTCGTCGTACTCCTGCTTGTGGGAGTTGCAGAGCATGAACTGCTCGTGGGCGGTCAGTCCCTGCAGGTCGGTGATGGTGAAGGTCTCGAGCGGGGCCACCTCCTGGCCGGGCTTGGAATTGGGGTCGCCGGGGTACTTCAGATCGGCGATCTCGTCCTCATTGGAGAAGCTGTCCGAGTCGGAGTCGTCCGGGGCGATGTCCTTGAGCGCCTGCCTGGAACGCCCCGCCTGCATGTAGTCGGCGCCGTATGGGTTGAGGGTGTCCGCGTACGCGGTGGGCTGCGGCTCGATGAAGTCCTCATCGGGGTGCTGGATCAGGTGGCAGTAGTCGCAGGAGTTCTTGAAGACCGAAGCGATCTCGCCGCCCTTGTCGTAGGTGAAGGTGTCGCCCTTGTGGCAGGTCTGGCAGTCGTCCAGGCGGGTGCCGATGGTACCCGGGTACACCGAAACGAAGTTGTTCATGTCCGCATCGCTCTCGTGGCCCTTGTAGGCCCGCGAGGAGATGTGGTCTTCGTCTCCGCCCGTGGAGCAGGCCGCCAGGGTGGCAAACAGCAACAGTACGAGCAGCTTTTTCATCTCAGATCTCCTTGGTCTTGAGGTTACCCACAGCTTCCATCTTTCCCAGGTCTTCGAATCCATACCCCCCAACCCCCTTTTCCGATGCGGCTTTCAGCTCGCGGGTGGTGAAATCCAGGAACTTGGCCACCCGCGGATGCGAGGCATAGTGGACCGGGACGGCCAGCTTGAAGGGCTCCTGGGCCAGCTCGATGAAATCCAGCCCGAACAGCTCGGCGGCCACCCGGATGCCCACTCCGGCGTCGGCCTGGCCCGAGCGGACGGCCAGCGCCAGCTCGGTGTGCGATGAGAACGGCCCCACCGGATCGAGGTCTTCGATATTTATGCCGCTTTCCTTGAAGAGCCGCTCCACCAGCCGGTAGGTCCCCGACAGCTTCTGCCGCTGGGCGAAGCGCAGTTTCTTTACGGCGACGTCGCCCAGGTCACCTATTTCCGGGTGGAGCTTACGGTCGAAGATCAATCCCTGGGAACGCTGCAGGAGGTTCACCAGGTAGCAGCCCCAGCGGTCGCCGGCCAGCTTCTCAACCTGCCGGTTCTCAACGTGGCAGCCGCACAGATGCGCCTTGCCCGCCCCGACCGCCGAAAGCCCGGCCAGCGACCCGACCTTGGCCGAGGCCACCGGGAAATTCTCCTGGTCCTGGAAACGGGCGGCCACTTTCGAAAACAGGTAGTCGTCCGAACCCTGGATGACCATGACGTCGTCGAGCAGCGCGCCGAACAAGCCTACGGTGGGATACAGGGTCTTCTTCTCCACCCATGAGTCGATCAGCTTCTTTTCGAACAACCACTTGCCCGAAACCCGCGCCGCGGGCAGCCGGCCGCCCGAGACCAGGGCGTACACCTTTTTCTCGTTGATTCTCAGATACTTGGCAACTTCGCGGGTGGTCAGATATTCGGCCATACACTTCCTCCAAAATAGGCCTTATATATTAGCTAATTGTGGCAGGATCAAGAAAAAACGAACAATAAGTGACAACAAATTACACAGAAGAGAGGTTGATCCAGCGGTCAAATCGGGAGATTCTTGCGGCATGAGCAAGCCAATAGTTTTCATATTGATCGGCCTGCTGTTTTGCGCCTGTTCGTCCGACGGGTCCGACAGGTCCGACGGGTCTGACGGGTCTGACCTGTCTGACGGGTCTGACGGGTCTGACATGTCCGACAAGTCTGACCTGTCCGACGGGTCCGACGACGGCGCTCCTTGCGGCACGCAGCGGGTCCGAGAGGACATCGGTATCCCCACCATCGACGGCTACGAGCTGGCGGCCTTCGTGGACCGGTCCGCGCAGCCCGATTGCCGGCTGCCCACTATCCTGCTGCAGACCCCCTACAACAAGGAAGGCGCCTGGAACCTGTTCTTCCAGGAGGAGCGCCCAGAGCGGCCTTTGTTCAACAGTCCGTACTACAACTACGTGGTGGTCGACTGGCGCGGGTCGCACGGCTCCAAGGACCTGCCCCACCCGGGCGACGCGGCCTGGATGGCCCAGGACTCCTACGACACCGTCGAGTGGATCGCAGCGCAGCCCTGGTCGGACGGCGAGGTGGGCACCTGGGGGGTGTCGGCGCTGTGCGGGGCGCAGTACCGCACCGCCTCCGGCCCGGTCAACAACGCCTCGCACCCCGACTTCAACGAAGGGCCGCCGCCCCACCTGACCGCCATGGTGCCGATCATGTGCGCCATGCGAATAAGCTACGACCAGATCTATCCCGGCGGCGCGCTGCGCCACGACTACGTAAACGCCCTGGATGTACTGGGTTTCGGGCTGCGGAA